>Ga0209390_10000876_pt1 | contig 59961 bp, 53 predicted proteins | sample BON01_FD_187212 | JGI IMG/M metagenome (GOLD analysis project Ga0209390, IMG submission 187212) | Freshwater microbial communities from Lake Bonney liftoff mats and glacier meltwater in Antarctica - BON-01 (SPAdes) (version 2) | ecosystem: Environmental > Aquatic > Freshwater > Ice > Glacier...
AACTCAACCGACTTAGAGTTATACTCAGTATGCCATTTATTGCCTTAATAATAAATGGACAGGCTCAGACTATTCGCACTTCAGACAACAAAAAGCCTGAATATGAAAACAACTATGTTTCTAAAGAAAATTTAAGCGATACCACCTATATCGTTCTTGACTTTGAACGAAAGCTATTGGACATTCGAAAAGTCGTACAAGATATAGGAGATTATAAAATGGATTATATAGAGTTCACGATGAGCTATCCTTTACCTACAGCCTCAAATAATATAGTTTCTTTCTCTCATTTTGCGAGGCCACCTTTTGGGCATGAGGAGTATTCTGTAAATAAAAATTCTATATCGAAGGATAAGCTTTTGGTCGAGTCTGATAAAAGTAGTCTCTTCTGGTATCAAAACTATTTGGTGATTAGGGAAGGTATAGTTATCCTGATCGATCTTAAAGACTGGGATAGTGGCTCTGACTGGATTAAGGGTATTGGTATAACGGTCAGTACTGAAGGTATTGAGTGAAAGGTGCTGTCGATAGCTTATCAAAGCTAATGTCATACAAATAACTCGACCTAGACTTAAATTGCCTACACTTTTTTGTTTAGCAATAAATGAGAAACAACTATGAAAAAATTAAGCATAGTGATTTTGACTTCTTTGATTTCCTGTTCCGAAAGAAAAGAAGTCAGTGAACCTGCTATCGATATGGATGAAATAACTGTTGTTGATACCTTCTTGACCATTCCTGATTTTTCTGAAAGGTTTGGATCCGCTGGTGACGGTGATCCTATCTGGCAGTATAATGAGGAAATTGTACCCGAAGAATACATAGAGCTAATAGACGATAGCCAATTAGAAATAAATGGGATCGCAATCTTGCCAAGTGAAAGTTTGATAGAAGAACTTGACCTTGATAGAGACAAGAGTGTCCCTCCTAATATTTCTTATACACTTAGATCTACCGACGAAAAAATTTCAGCATACATCCAAGACAAGGAATTGATTTCTATAAGTTTGAGTAGAGGAATTTCTTTGGAGCTAGCTAAAGAGAACTTATTTCATATCACTTTCGAAAAATATAAAGAGAAGTTTCCAAATTCCTACAGTTTGCGAAATTTCAACACGGATGTACCAGATATAATGTACTACCGGGAAATTGATTCTGTCAAAACCTTGGACTTCACAGCCCTACATACAAAATCCGGAAAGTTAAAATTCACTTGGGTAAATGGCCGAGTCGAAAGAATGCAGTATGATTACCTCAAGTGGTAATGAATGGTTTACTATCTCCTTTATTTCGAGGAAAATGAGCTTTCTGGCAAAGTGCAATTCAATTAACTGATATAATAATAATGATTTGAGGAAGAGGCATTAGCTTCTTCCTTTTTTATTTTGGAATAACATCCTACAAACTAATTTTTTGTTTGGTCGCCTTGGTTTATACAAATAGAAATTCCGCCCCTTACTCATTTTCCTGCATCCGCTTCAAATCTGGCTGATCCTGATACCATTGCTCTTCGAAAGTTTCTTTGATTTCTATAGGTGCTGTCAAAACTGAATAGACCATCCATATTACTAAAAAAGGACCTGCTAGAAAAATCAACTAGATCAAAAATTGGCTTTCTTCAAACTGAATTAGTGGTACAAATAAAATTTTGAGCCTTTCTACTAGAAATTCTGCATATTCAGAAATTTCTTTGATGGTAGGAAATAAAAGCTGGACCATTGCTGGAGTTAAGATTACATTTTCCGGCTATATTTCACATGGTACTTTAGCATATGGCATGTCTAAAAGACTATCCCCTTCTCATATCAAAACAATTTTGGAAAATGGAACAACTCGAATTGTTACTCATGCAAGGTGGGGAGACCAGCTATATGTACAGTTTCAAGGCAAAGCAATAGTAATAGACATATTTGGCGGAACGAACCATGGAAAAATAATTACTTACCGACTAAATCCCTAATATGGATTATAACCGACTAAAAAAATTTAATGGAATTAGATCAAAGTTCCCTCCCGACAACCAGCGGGATCAAAGTCGGAGAGAGGAATTTATAAAATCATATCAACAATAAATTTGGCCTCCTACAAAAAAAACCATTTATATACAAAGATATTTTATGACATTATATTTTACGACAGGTTTTCAACCCATCAATTGTTGATCTACAAGTGGTTTTGAATCGCTTATTTATGGTGGGCGACAGATTCTAAACCAGTCCTACCAGTTCTTCTTACTGAATTAACGCGGCAAAAATATTCTGAATTCAGCCCCTGTATGCCCAGAAGGCAGTCCCTTTACTGGTAACACTTCCAATGTGCCCCCATGTGCCTTGATAATATCATAGCTCAGTGAAAGTCCAAGTCCGGTACCCTGTCCAGTTGGTTTGGTGGTGAAGAAGGGCTGAAATATCTTATCTTGAATCAACTCCGGAACGCCATTTCCATTATCACTAATTCGGATTTCAAGTGCGTTGCCCAACCATTTGGTAGTCACATTTACGTGAGGCTGAAAGGCATTATCAGCAGTCTTTAATCGTTCGTTGACTGCGTAGAAGGCATTATTAATCATATTGAGCAAAACTCTACCAATTTCCTGAGGTATGATTCTTATCTTTTCGATGTCTGGGTCTAAGGTGTGGCTAAAATCAGCAACAAAATCCTTATCCTTAGCTTTGATGCCATGAAAGGAGAGATTTAAGTATTGGAGAGTCAAGGAATTGAGATCGGTAAATTCTTTCTGACCTGTACTGATTCGGCTATGCTGAAGCATATTCATGATGATACCGCTGGCGAGATGACCGTATTTATTGATCTTACCAAGGTTAGATTTCAAGTCATCAACTATCCCGAGTGCGTTCTTGGTGTCCCCCTTACGGAGCTCTTCCTGCATTTCATCAACAAGCTCAGCTGTAACTTCAGAGAAATTATTTACAAAATTTAAAGGATTCTGAATTTGATGACCGATTCCGGCAGTCAATTCACCCAAAGAGGCCATTTTCTCAGATTGGATCAATTGGAGTTGAGTCAACTTGAGTTGGTCAAGTGTATTTTCCAGTTCTTCGTTTTTACTCTTGATTTCAATATTTCTTTCCTTGAGTATATGGTACGCTTTATTCAATTTGTTGCGGTTGCGATAGACTAAAAACAGAATAATCAAGAATGTAAACAAGGCTACGAAAGCTGTAATGGTAAGCCATTGTTGTCTAAGGGTAGCTTTCTCAAACTCCAATTTCTGTTTGGAAAACTCATACTCAGATGCGAGGTTGGTAGCCAATCGTTGACCTAGTGCAGTATTGATACTATCATTATAAAGTTTGAAAAGCTTGTAATTATCCAAAGCCTCCTGATAATTCCCCATGTCTTCGTTGATTTTTGTCAATAGCTCATTCGCATTTCTGAGCTGAGAAGTCTGTCCCATTTTCTCGGCTTGTTTTAATCCTCTGATACCATAAGTTAAGGCATCTTCGAAATTTCCTTTATTGTAAAATAGTTCTGCAAGTCCAATCAGCGAGTGTGAATAAGGTACACCGTATCCTTTTTCCTCAGCGATAGCAATGGATCGGCGATATAGATCTTCTGCCAATGTTGTACTATCCATTGCTGTATAGATATCACCCATCGTGCGTGCAGTCATTTCTATAAATTCCGGACTTTGGAGATCCAATGCATTGATATAGCCTATTTTCAGGTTTTCGAGGGCTGCCGATAGATTATTCTGTTTGAGCTCTACATCACCAATATTATTGTAGGCGAGAATCACGCGTCCCTGATTTCCGATTCCCTCATAGATAGATAGCATCTCTCGATAATTTGCTTTGGCCTCCTCGTATTTTTCCTGCTCAAAGTATATTAGGGCGACATTGTTTAGTGCAGCCGCTTTCACATTTAAATTGCCCGCGGTTTCTGCCCCTTTTATTGCGTCAAAAAAATTATGCAAAGCCTCAGTATAGTTTCCGAGGTTATAATAGACCAGTCCAATATTATTTAAAATTCCCAGAACTAAAGCCTCATTGGAGAGACCCTTAGCGATATTCATCGAGTTGGTGTAATACTCGATTGACTCTACAAATTCACCCTTATTTTGAAGTGCATTTCCATAAATTTTCAAGGCTTCGGATTCACCCTTCTTATAGTTAGCGGCGCGACAGCGCAAAATTTGCTGATCAAGAAATAAAATGGCACTATCTGGATTACTCTCGGCAAGCATAAAGCCCAGCTCATTAGCCTTGTTGAGGTATATGGTATCCGTTTCATATCCCGTCTTGTCAGCAAGTTTAGAAAGGTCTGTTTTCAGACTTTCAATCGTCTGTGCTTCTACTGTTACAGGAAAATAAAATACAAAAGCAAGCAAAAAAATCAAAGGTACCCTGAATCCAATTGGATGAACTATATAAACCCATTTCATAAATAGACCGTAGTAAATTGATTGATTGATCGCTCTCGCTTTACAAGATTAAACTTTGGAATATAAAAATTTGGATTTTTGACTTAAAAAACTACCTTTATTTTATATAATTTACATTTTAATCCGAAATCATGAAAAGGAATTGCGAAACAACCAGTAATTTTTGGTTCTTATTTTTTGTAACAGAAATAGAATCAAATCAAGTATTATTTCATCCAATGTCCATAGATACAGACGCTGATTTAAATGCTACCATCTCCCTAAGCGAAGATGAAAATTTAGAACAGAGCGATTCATCAGAAAGTGCTGACGATGAAAGCGAGGACTCATCGGAGAATCTGGTAGATCCTGCCAGAACTAGAGGGGGAGATCCCGCTCGAACCAGAATAGTGGATCCTGCCAGAACTAGAGTAGTTGATCCTGCCAGAACTAGAGGGGTAGATCCTGCCAGAACTAGAGGAGGAGAGGAGTAATCTCAAAAAAATTTGACTCATAAAGCATCTCTTTATGAGTCAAATTTTTTTAAAGGCTTTTCGTAGATATTCTAGGACCACAATTCCGTAGGCAAGCCTCTCTGCTAAAATTAACAATTACAACTTAATTTCCTGAAGCGAAATAACTTAATATTTATGTCTAAATGGGGTAGCACATTTGTTTTTTTCATCCCGATCTGAATACATAAGACTACCTATATTTCGAAATTGCAGGTGGTTAAATCTAAGAGTTAATTATTAGTTTGATCATTTTTTGTAACTTTTGAAGTCCATCCAAACAAATTGCAAAATAAAATCGATAATTATATTAAAATTCCAGACGTTATTTTGCCAGAATTTCTTTTCCAAAGCTGCTTTCATCTGGCCGCATTTTTCCTCGACGATTTCTTTGCGTCGGGAAACATCCAACATTTCGATTCCATTGAATCCAACAGCAGCTTTGAATAGAATAATAAAAAATTTCAATTTATTTTCTGTTGACAATCCATCAAATTACCGTGCCCCCTACGGGAAAAAAAATTTGTTTTAAGCATGAGGCCTTCATTTGATTTGTAGTACACAGCGGGTATTACTTTTAGGGGATTAAGGGAGGTACTTTGCCTCATGTATTTTAAGTTCTCATTGCGTAAACATCCACAGCCAGAAAAGCTCAGCGGTTACTACCGTCTGGTGGAAAGTTACCGCAATGCAGACCACAGGGTATGTCACCGCACCATCCTGAACGTGGGATTTATGGAAGACCTCACTGCTGATCAGCTCAATAAAATCCAAAAGCAGCTAACCGAAAGATATGGGCACCTACAGTCTGTATTTCAAGAACAAGACAAACCTACTGTGAACAAATTTGTGGAGAAACTCTGGCAGCGTATTCTCGCCTCCAAAAAACTTGATCTTTTACAGTCAGAAAATCTTTCCCGAGTGGTGAACATCGATATCCTGCGGCACAGCAACGGCCGGGAAATCGGTGCAGAGCACATCACTTATCAGGTGTGGGAAAAACTGCAGCTCACCCTGCTGCTACGCGCTGTTGGGTTTACTCCGGAACTAGCCATTAGAAGATAAAGATGTCATTAACCTTGGCCGCTTCCATAGTCGCTTCCAGATTGTAATCTCCGGCAAGTATATCCCCTTTGAATCGCTCTAGAAATACTCCATTGTCATTATCAAAGAATCCCACTGACCAACTGACCTTAAGCGGCAGTGTGGTATGTTCACCGTTGATGTTGATTTGGAGGTAGACCGTAGCCAGTCCGGATTTGGATGACCGTTCCCTTAGGATGCGGATGTAGCAGGAATCCCTCAAGACTGCTGCCTTTTTTGTGTGAAAAAAAGGGATAATCGGAGCACCTGAAAGGTGCTCCTTTGTAACTGAACCCATGACGTGTGAAATTTTTGTGAAACAAAAAACCACACATACTCATCATTATCCCTGATTTTGCGAGAAATTGTACCAGGAGCGGGAATCGAACCCGCACGAGATTGCTCTCACAAGATTTTAAGTCTTGCGTGTCTACCTATTCCACCATCCCGGCTTAATCTATATTCTTCAACATAGATTTTAAACTTACGTGTTTACCCCCAAAGCTATTGGGGCCAACATCTCACCCTCACTCTGTCTTACCTGAGCTACTTTTTGACTTAAACAAGAAAGCCCTTGAAACAAGGGCTTTTTTGAGCGGGAGACGAGATTCGAACTCGCGACCCCGACCTTGGCAAGGTCGTGCTCTACCAGCTGAGCTACTCTCGCTTTTGTCCTAACTCAAATTATTATCTGAGTGTATTCTAAATGCAAAGGTAATCCACTGCGATAATATTACAAGAATTAGACCGATAATTTTTTCAAAATATTGCCAATGCAATGACTAACAGTTGATTTTCAACTTTCTATCCAAAGTCGTATAATGCTAGAATCTTAATCATCTCACCCATATTTCTTGCTTTTAGTTTTTTTAGGATGTGCTTTCTGTGAGTTCCTACTGTACTCGTGGATATATTCAACAATTCTCCTATCTCTTTAGACTTTTTGCCATCCAAAATCATTTTGGCAATTTCTTTCTCTTTTTTGGTCAGTTTGACATGAATATTCTTGGGTGAGCTTTTGCTGACATAGACTCTGGATCCATCTTCTTTTTTATAAGAATAGTTCCAATCGTAACAAGTCACCTTTGGATGATTGTAAAGCTGAATGACGATATGTAAGTCGATCGCAAAATTACCATCAGAATCAATCAAGAACGGCTTGGCTTTACCTACTACCCACAGCACCTCGTTTGTGATACGGTGAACCCATCGGGTGGTGTAAGAAAATTCGAAACTGTGTCGTTCTGGTATGGTCATTTGATAAAAAACCTCAAAGACTATTTTTTGAACTCGAAATAACTCAAGCCTATCATCCGGATGAACCAAGGAGAGCGAAGCCTCCATACCCTTGGCATGAAATATCGATTCAGGATATCCCGTGATTTCTTCCACGTTTCCGGTAAAAAATGCAAGACTCAAGTTTCGATAATCAAAGCAAAAAATCATAAACCCTTCCCTCATACCGATATTCTTACTTATCACTTCCAAATCTTGGAGGACTTTTGACTCATCGGGATGATCCTTAAATTCTTGCTCTTGCCACTCCTTGAAAAACTTAGTATACTTATCTTGTTTCCTTAAGTTTTTCAAAAGTACTTTATCCATATAATTTTGGCTGAATGGTCTTTTCTAATTAAATATTACTGGCGTCGGAGTAAAACTAAAAATCTGAAAAAACATGCTCCAGTTATTTCAAAATGAACATTTCAATGCTTTTCTGAAAACTACACCCCTTTTGAACCACCAAGGATACATCACCTTGGGAGGTACGGGGAAATTTCCAAATACCCATTTCTAAGCCGCTTAATTTCCAAAAACGAAATTTTGTCGGACGCCATTAATTAAATATAGAGAAAATGGGCCTAATCAGCTGTTAATTTTCTTTTTGATTTCATGCAGCTTAAGTAAGGCCTCTATGGGAGAAATAGCGTTGATATCGATTTTTTCAATCATTTCTTTCGCCTCCTGAAACTTTGGGTCTAACTCAAACATACTCAACTGGTAGTTATTTTTGGGAATAGATTTCAGGTTTTCCTTGTTCTTCTTCACCGACTTATCATGCTCCAAATGAGTCATGATCTCTGCCGCTCGGAGTACAATTGGATTGGGCATTCCAGCCATTTGGGCTACATGGATACCAAAGCTATGCTCACTTCCACCTGCTTTAAGCTTTCTCATAAAAATCACTTTGTCCCCCACTTCTTTCACCGAAACATTGAAATTTTTGATTTTTGGGAAATCATCAGCAAGTTGATTCAATTCGTGATAATGAGTTGCAAAAAGAGTTTTTGCTCTGAATGTGGGATGATTGTGAAGATATTCTACGATTGACCAGGCAATCGAGACTCCATCATAAGTGGATGTACCTCGACCGATCTCATCCATCAAGACCAAGCTTCGATCAGATAAATTATTCAGAATACTGGCTGTCTCCGTCATTTCCACCATGAACGTGGATTCGCCTTTGGAAAGATTGTCTGAGGCACCCACCCGGGTGAATACTTTGTCAATAATCCCGATTCTCGCAAAAGAGGCTGGCACAAACGAACCCATCTGAGCCATCAACACAATCAATGCAGTCTGCCTCAGCAAAGCAGATTTCCCGGCCATATTCGGCCCGGTGATAATGATGATCTGCTGAGTATCATTATCGAGATAGATGTCATTTGGTATATAATTTTCGCCTGGAGGAAGTTGCTTTTCAATGACTGGATGCCTACCTTCTTTGATTTCGAGTGTGTCAGTATCTGAGATCTTTGGTCGGGAATAGTTGTTCGCCAATGCGACTTGTGCAAAGGACAAAAGTGCGTCCAGCGTACCAAGCACCCTCGCATTTTGCTGGATTTCTGTGACGAATTGAGCCACCTCCTGCACCAATGCCTGAAAGTACCGCTGCTCAATGCCAACCATCTTTTCCTCGGCGTTTAAGATCTTTTCCTCGTATTCCTTAAGCTCAGGTGTAATATAACGCTCTGCATTGACTAGCGTCTGCTTTCTAATCCACTCTTGCGGCACTTTGTCACGATGAAGATGCGTGACCTCCAAATAGTATCCAAAGACCCTGTTAAAAGCTATTTTCAAAGAAGATATTCCAGTATTTTCTACTTCCCGCTGCTGAATTCGTATCAAAAAATCTTTACCTGAAGTGGCTAGTCCCCGGTATTCATCCAGCTCATCATCAACGCCATCTTTGATGATTCCGCCTTGATGAGTCAGCATTGGTGCGTCTTCTTTCAGCTCTTTTTCAATTTTTTCAAGCAAAAATTCGCAGGGATGTAGTTGATCCGAAAGTTTTTTGAGGGTAAGATTCTTCTGAAGTTTTAGTAACTCTTTGATAGGAAGAGTCACCTTCAGCGCTCGTTTGATCTGATTAATCTCTCGTGGATTAGCTCGACCGACAACGACTTTAGAAATCAGTCGCTCTAGATCCCCAATCAATTTCATCTGACTGATAATCTCTTCAATAAGTGGTGCATTTTGATAGAAAAAGTCAACCACATTTAAGCGCTCCTCTATCATTGATTTTTCTTTCAGTGGAAGCACAAGCCACTTTTTCATCATTCTCGATCCCATAGGAGTCACCGTATGATCGAGAATCTGAATCAACGGAACACCTCCTTCGTGCTGCGCAAAAACCAGTTCAAGATTCCGAATCGTAAATTTATCCAACCAGACATACTTTTCCTCAGCTATTCTCGAGATAGCAGAAATATGCTGAATCTCTTTGTGCTCAGTCTCTTCGAGGTAATAAAGAATCGCTCCAGCCGCAATTGTTCCTGATTGAAGCTCTTCGATACCGAAACCTTTTAGATTTGCTGTTCCAAAGTGACTCTTTAATTTTTCGTAGGTAAAATCGTACTGAAATACCCAGTCTTCACAATGAAAGGTGATAAACTCATTTTTGAGCAGATCTGAGGCAGATTTCCTCGCAGTCTTGGAGTAGATAATTTCAGCTGGCGCAAAGCTTTGTATCAGTTTTTCCAAATAGGGTAGCTTTCCTTCTGCGCACATGAATTCCCCTGTAGAAAGATCCAAAAAGGCAATTCCATGGAGCTCCTTTCCAAAATAGATTGAAGCTAGGAAGTTATTTTTTTTTGTATCCAGCACTTGGTCATTGAAGGACAAGCCCGGCGTGACCAGTTCAGTGACTCCACGCTTCACGATTCCTTTCACTGTTTTCGGGTCTTCCAGTTGATCGCAAATTGCAACACGATTTCCCGCACGTACCAATTTTGGCAGGTAAGTATCCAGCGAATGATATGGAAAACCTGCTAACTCAATATGCGAAGCCGAGCCATTTGCACGCTTGGTCAGCACAATGTCCAAGATCTTGCTGGCCCGGATCGCATCTTCACCGAAGGTTTCATAAAAATCTCCTACCCGAAAAAGCAGCAAAGCACCAGGATGTTTTGCTTTGATTGCATTGAACTGCTTCATTAGCGGGGTTTCGTTTCCGTCTTTGGATTTACTCATCGGGATATGCTTACTTTTGTATTTGGAAAAAAAATTCTGGTGAATCGTGCCTGAAAAATACGGCATTCAAAAAGGAGAACAAAAAGGGATGAAAAAATTAAGCATGGAGGAGCTCGAAAGACTCTCTATTGACGAATATAAGGACGTGAAAAAATCTCCCATTGTGATTGTTTTGGATAATATTCGAAGCTTAAATAATGTGGGTTCGGCTTTTCGAACCGGAGATGCATTTCGGGTCGAAAAGATTTTTCTTTGTGGTATCACCGGTACTCCGCCTCATCGGGATATTCAGAAGACGGCTCTTGGGGCAACGGATTCTGTTGACTGGGAATATTGCAGTGACACCATGCAAGCGGTCGCAAAGCTAAAAGTTAAAGGCTATCAAATCTGCGCTTTGGAGCAAGTAGATAATTCGGTGATGCTTAATAATTTTGCTCCAGAAAAAACTAAAAAATATGCCTTCGTATTTGGCAATGAGGTATTTGGTGTAGAAGAAGAAGTGCTCAATGCCTGCGATTTGGTGTTGGAAATACCTCAGCTGGGCACTAAGCACTCCTTGAATATTTCTGTTTCGATGGGAATTGCTGTTTGGGATTTGATGGTAAAGATGGAGCAGTTTTAGTCTTTGCTAAAGCGATATCTGATACCAAATGAGCCTCGAAAAAGGGATGAGTCTGAGAACCCAATGATCGGTGCTGCCTCAATATGAAAGCCAAAATCCTTTTGTTCAAAAGGATAAATATTCAACCCAACAGGAACAACTATTCCCTCATAGAACCCAACTCGCACACCTAGTCCTCCATAAAACTCATAGCGATCTGTGTTTTTTAAAATGTAGTTGCCTGCCAATTCTAAGGATATATCCTCTAAGAACTGGTCTGTTCCTACTCTAAATTCCGGAATAAATCGTTCACCGAACCTGTAATTTACACCAATGAATGGAAGGTTACTTTGATGAAAAGTAACTGCGGTTTGAGCGAAGGCCGTCAACGAAAATAGCCCAAGAAAAATAATCAGCAGGATTTTTCTCATATGTTAGAAATTAAGTTTTTAAAAATGTTAAAATCCAAGATCACTCAACTTTACATGCGTTTTAATCATGTTGGAGCTCGCTTTAGCGACAATTTTACCCGAGCTTTTCTTAATTACGGCTTCCCAATGATTTAGGTTTGCTCCAGATCGAATTAATTTAGATTCTACAAGCAAGGTTTCGCCTATTGAAGCTGAGGCTAGAAAATCAACATTCAGATTGATGCTACTCATGAGGTATTCACTTCCCAAAGCTACATTTGCCATCCCGATCACCTCGTCCAGCATCAAAGAAGCGACTCCACCATGGAGAATTTTGCCAGGATTGCACATTTCTGCACGAACTTCATAGCTAACTTTTGCACTTCCAATTTCAATTTCCAGCAGTTTCCCTTTTAGCCAATTTGCAGCTTCGGATGGAGATTTATCTAAGATTTGACCTTCTAGAGTTTTAAAGCTCTGTAAAATGTGGTTTTCAGAATTCATTATTTTTGGCAGTTGGATATACTATAATTTGGACCAATTCCGGCACAACAGGTTAATATTTGGAGTATGAGTAGTCTACTCGGTCAATTTTCGGTAGTCTTCTAAAATGGAATTGAGCGCCTCTCGCTCCTTTGGAGTTTCCCAAATGGGAATCCAGCCAAACTCTGTCTTTAATTGAATGGATGCATCAGCTCCGATATAAGATTCCAATGTTCGAAACATTTTCAAATGATCCGATTTATTTCCATTTTGGAACAGCACTTCGGCTGATTGATCATCACTTTTTAATTTGAATTGCAGCGGCCAGTCTATTCCTTTTGGTTCAACATATATGTAGGCTTCATCTCTTTGAATATTTAGAATTATCATCAAAATCACCGTTGCATTATCATCGTCAAACCGCAATTTCTTATGCCTGTAAATAGTCATTTCTGCATCTCGGCGCAGTTCTCGATCATATTGGATTGCTTTGACATTCTGAAAATAAAGCCGACTACCGGAGGTCATTTCGAAAGTCCTATCCTTCCCCGTATTGTCTGCTTTGCGCTCGTTGAAAAAGGAAAGGACAAGTACCAATCCCACTGAAAATGCCCCAAAAATCTTAATTATTCGAAGCAATTCAGGGCTGAAAACCGAATCTGAATTGGCTCTTTTGGACATGATTTATTTATCGTTTAAGGTTTCGTGTAACTGTTCTAACAACAAACTCCAGGCATTTTGGATATGTTTTTCACTAACGTCAGTTTGGCTGATTACCCATCTGATCACATATTTTCCGTCAAGTTTAGAATGCGAAAAGAACGCTTTGCCAGTGGCGTTGACTCGAGCCATCCAAGACTCATTGATTAGATTCTCCTTTTCTAGTGAGAATGGTTCCGTGTGATAACGAAAACAGATCGTATTAAAATTAACCGGAGCTAAAATCTCCAGATTGTCATGCGCCTCAATCCAGGATTCTGCTTGATGTGCCAACTGAATATGATTTCGGATTTTTGCCCGGATACCTTCCAGTCCATAGGACCGAATCACAAACCATAGCTTTAATGCCCGAAACCTCCTTCCAAGTGGGATACCCCAATCTCGGTAGTTATTTACCTCTTCGTCCAGTTTTGTTTTCAGATACTCAGGCGTCATTGAGAAGGTGTTGACCAAATACCTAGGTTCTTTGAAATACATGATCGTACAGTCAAAGTTAGTAAACATCCATTTGTGAGGGTTGAATACGTAGCTATCGGCCAATTCATGGCCTTCCATCAGACTTTGATATTCCGGCAGTAGCAGTGCTGTTCCAGCAAATGCTGCATCAATATGATGCCAAATCTGATATTTATGAGCGATCTGAGAAATCTCACCAATCGGATCAACTGCCGTGGAGCTCGTTGTGCCAAGGGCAGAAACAATGCAGAGCGGGTGAAAACCATTTTCCAAATCTTCCAAAATAGCTTTTTCCAACTCATCAGAGATCATCGCAAAATTCTCATCGACTGGTATTCTCACGAGGTTGGTCATGCCTATGCCTGCGATTTTCAACGATTTGTCTATGGATGAGTGGACGTGGGACGAGGAATAAACCCGAAATCGCTTTTCGCTTTGAAATCCATTTTCATTGATCTGATAATCTGTCGCTTTTTCCCGAGCTGCCAATAGCGCACTTAATGTTGCTGTACTGGCGGTATCGTGAATACAGCCTTTCCAGGTTTTATCAATTCCTTTGGCATCTCGAAGCCAATCGCATACTCGCTCTTCCAGTTCGGTAGCTGCGGGTGAGGTCAGCCAAGACATACATTGCGCTCCGAGCGTAGACATAAGCATCTCAGCTAGGATCGAAGGCTCAGAGTTATTGGCAGGAAAATATCCAAAGAAAGCCGGATGCTGCCAGTGAGTCATCCCAGGGACAATAATCTCTTTAAAGTCCGCCATGATGGCGTCAAAGGACTCGCCCTGTTCAGGTGCCGCATCAGGAATTTGATTGAAAATCACTCTGGGTGCAATCTGTGGAGTGACAGAATAATTTTCCTTTTGGATCAGATAATCTGCCATCCAATCGACCAACTCGTGTGCTCTTTTCCTAAATTCTTCTTTTTCCATTGCCATTAGTGGACGTATGATCCGGCATTGATGTCAATAGTAGCGCCTGTGGCATGATCTGCAAGTCCTGAGCAAAGCAAAGTGACCATGGGAGCAATATCCTTTGGCTCGGTGAGCTGATCCAAAGCAATATCATTCAGAGCAAACCCTTCCCCATACTCAGAAAGAATTTCTTCTGCCATATCTGTGCGGGTAAAACCTGGTGCAACCAAAAATGCTTTGATTCCTTGCTTGCCATACTGTCGGGCAATGGTTCGGGTAATGCTCACAATAGCGCCTTTAGAAGCCGCATAGGCAATATAATCAGTAGTGTCACCCCGAAAAGCCGCCCGTGAAGAGATATTAATAATCCTACCATTATTCACTATTCTGGCTTGATCTACAAACTCTTTACACAAAATCGCAAGCGCAGTGGTGTTTACAGCCAATGTTTCGTTCCAGACCTGAACCCACTCCGGAGTAGCTAAAGTATCAGAGGCGGATTTGGCTATTCCTGCGTTATTCACTAAAGCTGAGATGGGGCCGTATTTTTCAAACAAATTGGGAATAAAGCCCATTACTTTCATGGGATCTGAGAGGTCACAAGATGCTAGAAATGCTTCATTTTTCAGCTCTGAAAGTAATAATTCAGCTTCTTTCTCATTTCTGTTATAATGAATAATTACTTTGGCTCCTGACTCGGAGAGTTGCTTGGCGATCGCTCTGCCAATTCCTCTGGAGGCACCTGTCACGAGAATTAATTGATTTTTGAGAGAAATGTTCATAGCTGAAATTTACTTTGAAAAGCTTACTTTTTTAACCTAATCACAAAATCTTTGATAAATACCCTCACCAACTGATTTAAGACAGAATCAAAATTCAGATCTCATCCGAGAAACTATGGGACTTAAAACATAATCTGAAAAACTCAATAACCTCAAATGGTTTTGCACCAATCAGCTAAAAATCTTCCTAGGAATTAAGCCTAATGATGTCAATGAATCAAGCGCCTTACGATTTCCAGTCAAAATCAGACTGAAAAGAACAGTTTTTATAAGTACGACATCAGTCACTTTAGCTGAGAATAATATATTTCTACTTTTTAAATCTTTGGTAGAAAGCGAAATCAAAGAGACTAAATGAAAACCTGACTATGATTACTCTTTTTCAGTTCAACTTATTTTGGGGACTGCTTTGGTGAATTCCGGTAAAAGAATATGTGCCAAATGATGCTTAGAGTGCCAAGTATACATCAAGGTAACTTCCGCCAAAGTTTGACTTCTCTGCTTTTCAGGATGAAAATAAGTCCTTTGGAAATCTGCATTATGCATTGATTTCAATAGTCTCGACCATTTATAATGAATGGCATTGATGATTACCAAGGATGAGTCTATCTCCAAATTGGCATCACCCAAGTTAGCCCAAGCGGCTTCATCGTAAGGCTTGATGGTTGGGTTATCTTCCGTCAATGCCAATTTGAATCTGCTGAATGCACTCATATGACTATCTGCAAGGTGATGAATGACTTGCTTAATAGTCCATCCACCTGGGCGATAAGGGGTCTCCTGTTCGGACAAAGTTATTCTTGTCACTGTTTGGTCCAGATAGGTCGGAAAATTGGTCAGGTATTCAATGCTTTTAGAAACTTGATCAGAATTAATATTTTTTGGCGCAGAAAATCTGCCTATTGGAAACTTTAAAAGCTCAATGTCTATCATAATTATATTTTTCCTCCTGCTGCAAGGGTAATCAAATCTACAGTTTTTGCATTATTTCTCAAGAGTACATTTGCACAAGCGCATAGCGTGGCACCTGTAGTTATCACATCATCAACGAGCATTATGCTCTGATTTTTAATGGTTTTATCTACACTGAGCTGAAAAACTTCATCCACATTCGACATTCTCTCCAAACGACTTTTTCTAGTTTGAGTCTCTGTAAATACACTTCTTTCCAAGAGATTTTGAACTGGAATGCCCAGAACCTTACTTAATCCTCGGCCAAATTCTTCGCTTTGATTGTAACCTCTACGCTTTAGTTTTTGAGGATGCAGCGGTACAGGAACAATGACCTCCCAGCGATTACAAAGATCCGTCTGTAATAAAACCCTTCCGTAAAGAACACCGAGTTCTTGAGCCAAAGCAGGTTTATTTCGATATTTTAACAGATGAAGCAACTGCTGACTCTTCCCTTCTTTGGTAAATTTTAGATAAGCTATCACAATTCCAACTTGACTTAAGCCTCTCACTTTATCCATAAGGTCATTGTCATACGCCCTAAAATGATAACTTGTCACTGGCAAAAGACCGATACAAACCAAGCACAGACTATTTTCGCTATCAAAGAGCGATTGACCACAGGAATCACAGTTTCTAGGAAAAATCAAATCCAAAAAATCTTTTATCAAAAATAAACGCATTGCTAAAAAGGCTTGTTTTACGTTCCTAAGGACAAATACATGGTATATTTGTGACTTACATTTTCTTAAACAGTTAATTTAATGAATCTTATAGAAGAATTCATATCGCTGCAAAATGAATGAAGAAATCATGGCTGCTGATAATAAAGTTATCAAGCGTTTCTTCAATCTTGATACAAATGCATATGCAGCAGGTGAATTGGAAGTAAAAACCAAAGAATTTATCGGCTTAGCTTGCTCTATGGTTCTTCGACGCGACGACTGTATCAAGTATCACTTGGGCAAATCCCACGAAGCTGGCATCACAAAAGCTGAGATCTTCGAGGTTTTTTCCATTTCCATGCTGATTGGAGGTTCTATAGTAGTACCACATCTGAGACGTGCCGCAGAATATTGGAAAGAACTTGAAAAAATAAATAAATGAAAAGAAATCTAGAACTTGAAAAACGATGGGCAAAATTACTAGAAGGATTAAAAGAAACTATTGGTAAAAAACCTACAGACCTAAATGGCGTTCTCTTCTTAATTGGAGTTCAAGAACTCGGGAAGGGCACAAAAACATTTAGTAAAGAGCAAAAACAAGATTTGATGCATATTGCTACCTGCAAGGTGCTTAGTTTGGCTGGTTTTTACGAGCTTGATTTTATAGATCAAGATGGTTGGCCACATTGGAATTTGATTAAAGAATTGCCTCACTTTGATTTATTGGATCAAGAAAAGCTGCTTAAAATTCAAGTTTTGGATTATTTTGAAAAAGAATATCAAATAGAAATCAATTAATCTGTGAAAGTTATCTCATATAACGTCAATGGAATCAGGGCTGCTATGAACAAAGGGTTCGTGGATTGGCTCATAAACACTAATCCTGATGTCATTGGTTTACAGGAAGTTAAGGCAGAATTAAATCAAATTGACGTTAGTGTTTTTGAAGACTTAGGATACGAAGTATATTGGTATCCTGCTGTAAAAAAAGGATATAGCGGAGTCGCAATACTGACTAAAATCAAGCCTAAATCCGTTAAATATGGAATGGATATATCCAAATATGACGATGAAGGAAGAATGATACAAGCAGACTTTGGAGACTTTTCTTTCATATCCTCATATTTTCCATCAGGAACCACAGGAAGTGTTAGACAATCCTTTAAATACGAGTTTTTGGACGATGTTTTTGGTTATATGCAAGATTTGAAAGCTAATAATCAAAATTTAATATTGAGCGGTGATTACAATATTTGCCATAAAGCAATAGATATTCATAATCCAATATCAAATAAAAATAGCTCTGGTTTTCTTCCAGAGGAGAGATCTTGGATGGATACATTTATCAATTCTGGTTTTGTTGACACATTCAGACATTTCAACTCAGAACCTCATCACTATACATGGTGGAGTTATAGATCAGGCGCTAGGGCAAGAAATTTAGGATGGAGAATTGACTATCATATGGTGACTGAAGGATTGAAAAACAAGCTGAAGCGGTCTGTTATTTTACCAGATGCATTGCATTCAGATCATTGCCCGATCTTATTAGAATTAGAATAACTAGATAAAAAGAGAACGATCATTCAATAATTTTCTGATGAAAACTATAAAAATTTCAATTCCTTCTTTAATCGAGAATATCAAAATTATTGAAAGCTTCATTGACAATGCCAAAGAAAGCTTTGAAATAAACGATGATATCTACGGAAACATCATGATTTCGGTAACAGAGTGTATTAGCAATGCAATAACACATGGTAACCAGAATGATAAAAGTAAATTGGTTCATCTAGAACTAACTATGGAAAACGATCTTTTAAAATTCACAATAGAGGACGAAGGTTTGGGTTATGATTCATCTAAGCTGAAAGACCCTACCGCTCCTGAAAATATTGAAAAGATAGGTGGAAGAGGCGTTTTCTTGATAAAGCAGCTCACCGACGAGGTAAGGTTTGAGGAAAATGGCAGGAAAGCCATTCTGTCATTTTACATGAATTAAAATGGCGATTCATTTCTTTTCTGAAGACGTACCTTTCAAGATCAAGGAAAAGCAAAAAAGAAAAAAGTGGCTTTCTGAAATCGCTTCAATTCAATCTTATAAAGTTCAGGATTTAAATTACATTTTCTGCTCAGACGAATATCTAAATAAAATCAATTTAGAATACCTGAATCATGATGACTACACTGATATTATCACATTTGATAATTCTGAGAAGGAGTTAAACATTGAAGCTGATATTTTTATAAGTATTGAACGAGTAAATGAGAATGCAGAAAAACATCGTCTAAATCAAGAAACCGAATTAAGCCGGGTTCTTAGTCACGGCTTATTTCATCTAATGGGCCAGAAAGATAAAACGAAAACCGAATCAGAAGAAATGCGAAGTAAAGAAGAATTTGCGGTTTTATTGTATGAAAAACTGAAGTGTTCCACATGAAACAGTAGTAAAAAATTGAATTTAAAACCACGTGTTTCACGTGGAACAGTTAAGAGATAAGAATATGTTTCCAATATATGATGTCATAGTAGTAGGCGCTGGACATGCAGGGTGCGAAGCAGCGCATGCTGCCGCAAAGATGGGTTCGAAAGTATTGATGTGCACTATGAATATGAATACAATAGCCCAAATGTCATGTAACCCAGCAATGGGCGGTGTTGCAAAAGGGCAAATTGTACGAGAGATAGACGCACTTGGTGGTATGTCTGGAATTATCTCAGATAAAACAATGATTCAATTCCGCATGCTAAATAGATCAAAAGGTCCCGCAATGTGGTCACCCCGAAGTCAAAATGACCGAATGATGTTTGCAGAAGAATGGCGTTTAGCGCTAGAACAAACACCAAACATGGATTTTTGGCAAGAGATGATTACGGGGATTATCACAAAGAACGGGAGAGCAATAGGAGTACGAACAGGCATCGGAATAGAAATTATATCGAAATCCGTTATCCTGACCAATGGAACATTTCTCAACGGTATCATACATATAGGAGAGAAGAAACTTGGTGGTGGAAGAACAGGGGAGTCTGCATCAAAGGGAATCACAGAACAGCTAGTAGAGTTAGGATTCGAAGCAGGAAGAATGAAAACCGGAACACCACCGAGAGTAGACGGACGGAGTCTTGATTATTCAAAAATGGAAATTCAGTACGGAGATGAAAATCCAGAAAAGTTCAGTTATGACGATAGTACAACTACACTAAAAAAGCAAAGAACTTGCTGGATTACCTATACAAATAAAGATGTTCATTCAACTCTCGAAGAAGGCTTTGATCGATCTCCAATGTTTAATGGTAGAATTCAAGGCTTAGGTCCACGATATTGCCCATCTATAGAAGATAAAATCAATCGCTTTGCCGAACGAGACCGTCACCAAATATTTGTAGAGCCAGAAGGATGGAATACTGTTGAAATGTATATCAATGGTTTCTCAACCTCACTTCCAGAAGACATACAATACAAGGCAATGCGTAAAATCGTAGGATTTGAGAATGCCAAGATGTTTCGACCTGGCTACGCAATAGAATATGATTACTTTCCACCAACACAACTTCGAATGACTTTGGAAACTCATCTAATAGATGGACTATATTTCGCAGGACAGATTAACGGAACAACGGGCTATGAAGAAGCAGCATCCCAAGGACTAATAGCAGGAATCAATGCATCACTAAAAGTTAATGACAAAGAACCATTCCTTCTCAAAAGATCAGATGCCTATATCGGTGTCTTGATTGACGACTTAATCAATAAGGGGACGGATGAACCATATCGTATGTTTACTTCACGAGCAGAGTTTAGACTACTATTACGTCAAGATAATGCCGATCTAAGGCTAACTCCTTTGGGCCACAATATCGGTTTAGCCTCAGATTTACGGTTAGTAAAGGTTAACGTGAAGCGCGAAAATACGGCTAAGCTTATAAATGATCTCAAGCAAAAAAAAGCAGATCCTCAAACATTCAACTCAGGTCTAGAATCAATAAATTCCGTAGCACTGAAGGAAAAGGTGTCGCTGGAAAAATTATTAAAAAGACCACATGTAGGCATTCAAGAATTGATGAAAATGGATACAGATACAGCCGAATACCTTAGTAGATATACTAAAGATGAACTTGAGCAAGCCGAGATCCAGATAAAATACGAAAGCTATATAGAAAAAGAACAACAGATGGTAGAAAAATTAAGCAGCATGGAAAATTACAAAATTCCAACAACTTTTGATTATTTAGCGATTACAGCACTTTCGTCAGAAGGGAAACAAAAATTAAACAAGATCAGACCCGACACATTAGGTCAAGCATCTCGAATCAGTGGAGTGTCACCTGCAGACTTGTCAATAATCACCGTTTACTTAGGAAGATAAAAATGATAGAAAGGCTTACCAAATGCCCTCTATGTAAAAGTGGGCTTTTTCTTAACACAAAAAATATAATAGACCATGCGGTAAGTAAAGAGTCATTCATCATTTGTAAATGCACAACCTGCCATATCCTTTTTACCAATCCCCGACCTACTTCCAATCATATCAGTAGATATTATGATTTTCCAGAATATTACTCACATAATGATTCACTAAAAGGACTGACTCAGTTAATTTATCAACTAATAAGAAAAATTACAATAAATCAGAAAATTAAACTGCTCAATAATCTTAATCCAAAAAAGGGTAAACTTCTTGACTTTGGTTGCGGTACAGGAGAATTCATTTATCAGGCAAAAAAAAAGGGCTGGACAGTAACTGGCATAGAACCAAACCAGAAAGCAAGGCAACAGGCTAAAGCAAAGTTAGATCACGGAATCTACGAAAACTTAGGATTTCTGAAAAAAGACGACCGATTTGATATAATTACTCTATTTCATGTTATTGAACACATCCATGATTTAAGGACAGTTATGAAAAAACTAATAAGTCACTTAAAATCAAGTGCTTATATTATTATAGCCATACCAAATCCTGATAGCTTTGACGCCAACATCTATAAAGAAGATTGGGCCGGATGGGATATTCCAAGACATCTTTACCACTTTGGCACCGAATCTATCAAATCTTTTCAAGACAACTTTGATTTAGAGATCATTGATCAAAGAAAATTGACTTTCGATAGCTATTACGTTTCACTATTATCCGAGGGATATCAGAACCCAAAAAGATCCATTCTAATGAACTATTTAAACGCAATTAAGAATGGATACAAATCAAATAGCTACGCAAGTAACAGGCAGGGAAATTACTCAAGCAATATCTTTATTTTTAGGAAAAAGTGAAATACATACCACTAATCATCCTGGTCTGCATCATAATCTCTTGCGCAAAACAAAGCACACCTATGGGAGGTCCAACAGACAAAGAACCACCAATCCTACTAGAGTTAAATCCTCCAAACGAATCACTAAATACAAAACCCGAAACAATCACTTTGGTATTTGACGAATACATCAAGCTGGATAATGCGAATAAGAATATAATCATCACACCAAGAGTCAATAAAGACGAATTGATTATATCAGCATTAAAAAATACTGTAACCATTGAGTTAAACCAAAAATTAGAAGACAGCACAACGTATGTATTTAACTTTCAAAAATCAATTTTAGACCTATCTGAAGGAAACGCTCTCGAAAATCTAAAACTGGTATTCTCAACTGGACCAAGTATTGACAGCTTGGCAATCACAGGTAATGTAAATGTCTATTATCCTACATCCAGAGAACCTTTTGAGAATATCATAGTCGGTCTATATCCTTCAGATGACAGCACCAATATATTCACTGCACCTCCCTATTATCTTACTCAGGTCGATAGTCTTGGCAATTTCAAGATTACTAACATTAAAGCAGGGGATTACAGAGGGTATGCATGGAAGGATAACAACAATTCATTAAAAGCAGAATATAAATCTGAAGCTTTCGATTTCTTACCAGATACCATTTCCATTACGGACAACATAGAAAACATCCAATTAAACTTGGCAAATGGTGATCAAACACCAATTCGAATATTACGATCATCTCCAACTTTGAGAGGATACGATATCATTTTCAACAAAGCTCCAATAGAGATACAGATGGAAAATGAAAAGCTCGGCTCAGAGATTTTTTTTACTGAGAGGGAAAAACGAATAAAGCTTTACAACAGCAATCCAATTCCAGATAGTATCTCAACGAAAATATCAGTGATGGATTCAGTAGGAAACAAAGCAGACACACTTATTTGGGCAAAATTTGAGGAATCAGATCGGAAGAGAGAGAATTTAACGCTAAGTGCAAACTCTGGAATAAGTTTCTATCGAAATCTATTGATGGAACTTAAATTTAATAAACCTGTGCAGTACATCTCATTTGATTCACTTTACTTATCGTACGATACTGCATCAATCATACCTATTAAGCAATCCATGCTTTATTTTACAGATTCGTTGCGAAGAGATATATTAAGAATAATGATGACAATTCCAGATTCAATACCAAAAGACATTCTTACTCTAATTGCAGCGGATTCAACATTTCAAGATATTGAAGGCACCTTTAACGAAACCGAATTAAAGGCTAATTATAAAAAGCTTAGACGAGAATCTCTTGCCGACGAAATCTCTGGCAAAATAACAGGGACAAATGGGCCATTTATCGTACAGCTCATTAGCAAAGACGAAGTAAAGCGAGAAGTACTTGTGACAACTGGTAATGCATATTCCTTTAAACTAGTAGAAGCTGGGAATTACCAGATACGTGTGATTGCAGATTCAAACGGTAATAGGCGATGGGATCCTGCAAACTTTGAACAGAATCGATTAGCTGAGCAGGTCTTTTATTTTTTAAATGAAGAAAATAGTAAAGACATCACTATTAGAGCCGGTTGGACAGTACCAGATCAAATAATCAAAGCAAGTCCAAAAACAACACAAAAATAACTAGTTATAGATGTGTATAAGACACATACGGGTGTGGATATCATAGCACTTATATCAAAGCAAGCATAAATTACACACAGTCATCAGAGACTCATCAAGCAGCATCAGATTTTCTGGGGATATCTACGGAGTTCTCCACAAAAGAAAATCAATTCATCAACAGCCATTTAACCAACATTTCCAAACCCAGAGAAATCCACTTAAAACAGCGTATTTATTAAAGACAATAAACACCAATAGTTTACATGTGGGAAAGATCAGGATAACTGGTGGATACTAATAGAAATAAACAGCAAAATAGGTGTACAATTAAAAATTAGATTCTTTTCCACAAATCCACAGCCCTAATAACGTTAGAAGAATTTATTTTAAAATATCATATCTCCATTACTATAATTAAAAGCTGTGGATAAACTTTTGTATTCCTAGAAAGCTTTTGGTAATATTATACCAACCCAAAATATCTGACCCATGGAAATAACCCGATTATTTGATCTGATTCCTTACCAAATAGCAACCTATGACAAGGAGGTTGCACTGGCTAAAAAAGAAAATGGATCATGGACCACCTATTCATCTAGAAAAGTAAAAGAAACCGTAGATCAATTAAGTTTCGCTTTTTTAGCCCACGGTATAAGTGTCGGCGATAAAGTAGCATTGATTTCTAACAATTGTCCGGAGTGGAACTTTGTGGACTTAGCGCTTCAACAAATCGGTGCGATTTCAGTCCCAATGTATCCTACGATTACTTCATCTGATTTCGAGTATATTTTCGACCATGCAGAGGTAAAGTTAATATTTGTAGGCGACCAGGAAATATATGACAAAGCAAAAGTTGTTGCTTCTGATCGTCCGATTATCACATTTGACAGGATAAGTGATGCTACTCATTTCAATGAATTTTTAGAAAAGGGATCCAATGGAGATTTACAGATTCTAGAAAACTCCAAAAATGCGATCACTCCACAAGACCTATTCACTATTATTTACACCAGCGGGACTACAGGTCGACCGAAAGGCGTCATGCTTACACATCGTAACGTAGTCTCAAATGTACTACAGGTAGGAAAGATCTTTACACCCGAAAAAGGTACTTCAAGAGTTCTGAGTTTCTTACCACTTTGCCATATCTATGAGCGATCAGGCTCCTTTGCTTATTTATTTATGGGATTCTCCGTGTACTATGCAGAGAGTATGGAGGCGATAGGTGAAAATCTAAAAGATGTAAAACCCCATATTTTTAATACTGTACCTCGATTACTGGAAAAAATCTACGATAAGATTGTTGCTAAGGGTTATGAATTAACTGGGGTAAAAAAGAACCTATTCTTTTGGGCATTAAATCTCGGTTTGATATACGATCCGGCCAAGTCTATGGGAGCTTGGTACGATTTCCAATTGAAACTAGCCAATAAAATAATTTTCAGTAAGTGGAGAGAAGCTCTTGGTGGTGAAGTATTGCAAATTAATTCTGGTGCTTCTGCATTGCAGCCTCGATTATCTCGGGTTTTTTGGGCGGCAGGTATCAAAGTCTGCGAAGGCTATGGCTTGACAGAGACCTCGCCTGTAGTTTCTGCTTCAATCTGCAATTTCCAAGAAATCAGAATCGGTTGGGTGGGAAAATTAATTCAGGATATCGAAGTTAAGATCGCTTCCGATGGAGAGATATTGGTCAAAGGACCCAATGTGATGCAAGGCTACTACAAAGAGCCTGAACAGACTGCCGAAGCGTTAAAAGATGGATGGTTCCATACAGGTGATATTGGAGAGCTTGATGGGTCTTATTTAAGGATTACTGATCGCAAGAAAGAAATGTTCAAGACCTCTGGTGGCAAGTATGTAGCTCCTCAGGTGATGGAAAACAAATTTAGAGAATCTACATTGATTGATCAGTTGGTAGTAATCGGGGAGAATAAAAATTATCCTGCTGCACTGATTGTTCCTAATTTTGATGCACTTAAGGAGTATTGTAAGCACAAGGGAATTCCATATACCAGCAATGCTGAAATGATTTCCAAACCTGAAATTTTACAGAAATACGACCGGGAAATTGAAACCGCAAATAAGTTTTTTGCAAGATGGGAGCAGGTAAAGCGATATAAGCTTCTGGGAGAATCTTGGTCAATTGAAAATGGTGAATTGACACCAACCATGAAGCTAAAGAGGAAAATTATCCATCAAAAATATGAATCTCAAATAAACAACATCTATGGAAGCTAGAATTTGACGGATGTCTCGATCAAAATCACAAACTTTTTAGATTTTAGAAATCAAAAGTTTGTTTTGATTTTTCCCCTTTTGGACTACTTTATTTTGAATACTCTTCTTTCTACTCAAATTGAAAGAAGAGTATTTTGTTTTTGAGTTAAAATCGATTTATAATTTGTGATGCATGCATAACTTTTTTCCAATTTAGTATGCATGCATACAATATTTTTCTTAAATTAGAATTCTCAAAATCTAGGAATCTAATTACATGAAGCGCGAAGAAACGGTTGATTATCATATAAAAAGTTCATGGCATGCCATTTCCCGTATGTACAATCAGCAAGCTGCGGAAGAGGGATTTACGACTGCGATCGGATTTGTATTGATCAATATAAATTCTAAAGAAGGAACACCAGCTACTAAAATTGCTCCGCAAATTGGATTGGAAACCCGTAGTCTTACTAGGATGTTGAAAACAATGGAGGAAAAGGGATTGATTTTTAAAAAGCCTGATTTAATAGATAAGCGATCAGTACGAATCTATCTCACGGAAGAGGGAAAACGTAAAAAAGAGATTTCCGTCAATACTATTCGCGAATTTAACGAGCAAGTTCGAAACGTAGTTGCTCAGAAAGAACTGGATGTATTTTTCTCAGTTTTCGGAAAAATACAAAATGTAATTGATCAGGTCCAATCCGAAAAAGAATTGGAGGCAAATAAAGTAAGCATAGAATTCTAATCAGAAGACAACCAGTCATATACTATCAAAACCCAAAAAAATGAAAAGAACCATTAAAAAAGTAGCCGTGCTAGGCTCAGGAGTAATGGGATCCAGAATAGCCTGTCATTTTGCCAATATTGGCGTACAGGTACTTTTATTGGATATCGTTCCCTTTGAGCTTACTGAGCAGGAACAAAAAAAGGGACTGACGAAAGAAAGTCCTTTGGTAAGAAATAGGATTGTGGAAACAGCATTGCAAACCACTCTGAAGACAAATCCATCAGCGATATATGACAGGGCTTTCGCAAGCAGGATTACAACAGGAAATTTTGACGATGATCTTCCGAAAATTAAGGATTATGATTGGGTAATCGAAGTAGTTGTAGAACGGTTGGATATTAAGCAACAACTTTTTGAAAAAGTAGAAAAATATAGAAAACCTGGTAGCCTAATTACTTCAAATACGTCAGGCATTCCTATGCAAATGATGTCTGAGGGCAGAAGTGAAGACTTTCAAGTGAATTTTGCAGGAACACACTTTTTTAATCCACCGCGCTACTTGAGATTGTTAGAAATCATCCCAGGACCAAAAACAGATCCTACGATTATTGATTTTTTGATGGAATACGGTGATAAATTTCTTGGTAAAGAAACCGTGCTTTGTAAAGATACACCTGCGTTTATTGCAAATAGAATCGGGGTTTATGCGATAATTTCTGGAATGCATGCCATTGAAAAAATGGGCTTTGGAGTTTCGGAAGTTGATAAATTGACCGGCCCAGTGATCGGAAGAGCAAAGTCAGCGACTTTTCGTACGATGGATGTGGTAGGATTGGATACAACGGTGAACGTTGCCAACAATCTTTACAAAGCATTACCTCATGACGAATCTAGGGATAAGTTTAAGCTTCCAAAAATCGTAGAAGTACTTTACAATAATAAGTGGTTTGGAGACAAGACTGGTCAAGGTTATTTCAAAATGATCCGTCATCAAGATGGAACAAAAGAACTAAAAGAACTCGACTTTAATACATACGAATACAAGCCGGTCGAAAAACCGAAGTTTAAAGCCCTTGAAGCTTCCAAGGCCATTGATGATCTGAAGAAGCGAATCAAGTTCCTAGTGAACTTTGATGATCGGGCAGGTGAATTCTATAGAGCTTCCTTTTATGATTTGTTTAAGTATTGCTCGAACCGAATTCCAGAAATCTCTGACGAACTCTATCGTATCGATCAGGCAGTAAGTGCTGGATTTGGATGGGAACTAGGTCCGTTTGAGACTTGGGATGCTTTGGGAATCCGTGAAACGGTAACAAAAATGGAAGCTGCTGGAGAACCAGCGGCCAAGTGGATTCATGAAATGCTTGATGCTGGTCATGAGTCATTTTATAAGGTAGACGGAGGTAAAAAGCTTTATTACGACATTCCAACCAAGTCATTTGTCGAAATTCCTGGGATCGAGGATTTCATTATTCTCGATACGTTAAAAGCAGCTGGAAAAAAAATCTGGGGAAATGCGGGAGCTTCTGTTTATGAAATGGGTGATGACGTGATCGGATTGGAGTTTCATACCAAAATGAATTCTATGGGTCAGGAAGTGATAGAAGGAATTAATACCGCAATCGGTATGGCCGAGAAATCCTACAAGGGTTTGGTTATTGGCAACGAAGGTGGAAACTTCTCTGCGGGCGCCAATTTGGCAATGCTATTCATGTTTGCTGGCGATCAGGAATATGATGAAATCAATACAATGATTGCACATTTCCAGAATACGATGATGCGAGCAAGATTCTCCTCTGTGCCCGTGGTTGTAGCGCCGCACAACATGGCTTTGGGAGGAGGATGCGAGTTGTCACTTCACTCTGATCATATTCAGGCACATGGTGAATTGTATATGGGATTGGTTGAGGTTGGAGTTGGATTGATACCAGCTGGTGGTGGTACAAAGGAAATGACCCTTAGATTCTCCAATAGATTAATTGACGGAGATGTAGAGGTCAACCAACTGCAGGAATACTTTATGAATATTGCTACTGCGAAAGTATCTACTTCAGCTGCTGAGGCAAGAGCTTTAGGTTATATGAGAAAGGACGATGGCATTACCATTAATAGAAAGCGTCTGTTGGCAGATGCTAAAGCGAAAGTTTTGGAACTGCATGCCGCTGGATATACCCAACCGATTCAGCAGACCAATATAAAAGTGTTAGGAAAAACCTCTTTGGCCCTATTCGAAGCAGGAATTAACGGAATGCGATATGGTGCTTACATCTCAGAGCATGATGCACTAATTGCTAAGAAACTTGCATGGGTGATGTCTGGAGGAGATTTATCTTCACCGACTTTGGTCTCTGAGCAGTACTTATTGGACCTGGAACGCGAAGCATTCTTGAGTCTGACCGGTGAGAAGAAAACGCTGGAACGAATTCATAGCATTTTGTTCAAGGGCAAACCATTGAGAAACTAGAATTTAGAACCAAGAATCAAGAACAGAGAGTCAAGAATGAACCTAAATTAAATTGTCATGCATAATTTTAAGAATTTGAAAGTTTGGCAAAAGTCAGTAGATCTAGCGGTCAAAATCTACCAGATCACTGCAGAATTTCCAGTCTCAGAAAAATTTGGAATGACTTCGCAAATTCGACGAGCAGGAGTTTCTATCCCTTCAAATATTGCAGAGGGGACAGCAAAATCTTCCTCGAAGTCGTTTTCTAATTCTCTTGAAATAAGCTTGGGTGAAAGTTTTGAACTGGAAACTCAGATGATTATAGCTGAAAGAGTAAGTCTAATTTCTAACGAAACTGCTCAGCAATTAGAAATGGATATCTCTGAAGTTCAAAAAATGATTATTGGCTTTAAGGCAAAATTAAATACTTAGCATCTTGAATCTAACATCTTGACTCTTGATACTAACATCTTGATTCTTGATTCTAACATCTTGACTCTCGATTCTAACATCTTGATTCTCGATACTAATATCTAGATACTTGAGACTAGTATTTCGGCTCTAACATCTTGATTCTTAAATAACCACCCAAATAACTAATAAACACAATAATCAATGGAAGCATATATAGTAAACGGATATAGATCAGCGGTAGGAAAGGCTAAAAAAGGAGGCTTTAGATTTTATAGACCAGATGATTTGGCGGCGGATGTCATCAAGCATTTGATGGCAAATACACCAGGATTAGAGACCAAAATGGTCGATGACCTAATTGTGGGAAATGCCGTTCCCGAAGCGGAACAAGGTATGCAGATGGGTCGAATGATTTCACTTTTGGCTCTCGGAATTGACAACCCTGGATTTATTATTAACCGCTATTGCGGATCTGGCTTGGAGGCAATCGCTCTTGCGGTGGGTAAAATCAAAGCTGGAATGGCCGATTGCATCATTGCAGGAGGTACCGAATCCATGTCTATGGTGCCAATGATGGGCTACAAGACGGCATTGAACTGGAAGATCGCAAAAGATCATCCTTCTTATTACCTCAGCATGGGATTAACAGCGGAGGAATTGGCCAGAGAATTTGAAGTCACAAGAGAGCAAGCAGATGCATTTTCTGTAAAATCTCATGAGAAAGCTTTGGCAGCAATCGCAGCTGGGAAATTTAAAGATGAGATCGTGCCCGTCGAAGTAGAAGAAACCTATGTGGATGAAAAAGGAAAGAAAAAGACACGAAAATACATTGTGGATACAGATGAAGGACCTCGGCCTGGTACCACTATGGAAGCCTTGTCAGCTTTAAGACCAGCTTTTAAAAATGGTGGTCAAGTGACTGCGGGAAATTCCTCACAGACTTCCGATGGTGCATCCTTCGTAGTTGTGATGTCAGAGCGAATGGTGAAGGAATTAAACTTGGAGCCAATTGCAAGACTGATGTCTTATAGTGTGGCTGGAGTGGATCCTCGAATTATGGGAATCGGACCAAAAGTTGCAGTGCCAAAGGCACTGAAGCAGGCAGGTCTGACTCTTAATGATATTGATTTGATTGAATTAAATGAGGCATTCGCCGCGCAGGGACTTTCAGTGATGAAAGCACTGGATATGAATCCTGACATCGTCAATGTGAATGGTGGAGCAGTGGCACTAGGGCACCCGCTTGGTTGCACTGGAGCTAAGCTCTCAGTTCAGATTTTCAACGAATTGAGAAGGCAAAATAAAAAGTATGGAATGGTCACTGCTTGTGTGGGTGGAGGTCAAGGAGTGGCTGGGGTTTATGAATTATTGAAATAAGTATTGAGACTATAGACGTTAGATATAAGATATTCACTATCGCCAGTCTTACTAATATAATTTTCCATTTTATCAAATCAGTCATGCACAATTACAAAGAACTATTTGTCTGGAAAAGAGCAATTAAACTCTTTACTCATATTTATAAGTTAACAGCAAATTTTCCTCATGAGGAAAGGTTTGGGTTAATTTCCCAGATGAGGAGGGCTTCAGTTTCTGTTCCCTCTAACATCGCTGAGGGTGGGGGAAGAAGAACAGATAAAGAATTTGTCCATTTTCTTGGAATAGCTCATGGTTCTATTTGTGAACTGGAAACACAACTTTATTTAAGTGTAGAGTTACAATTTACTGATCTTAATCAAATTGATTTTGTCACTAACGAAATAAATGAAATACAAAAAATGCTGTACGGATTGATTCTAAAGTTCGAATCAAAATCGAGCTAAGTCTCTTGTCTTACGTCTAAAATCTAAAATCTTAAAAAAATGGCAACGCTAACAAAATCAACACAAGGAGGAGAATATCTCATCAAGGATGTACACGCTGGTGACATATTTATTCCGGAGCAATTCACGGAAGAGCAGCGAATGATGGCTCAGGCATGTCAGGATTTTATCGATACGGAGATCACTCCAAATATCGAAGAAATTGACAGCATGAAGAATCCAGACCTAGTCCCATCTATTTTCAAGAAAGCTGGAGAATTGGGTCTATTGGGGATTACTGTTCCTGAGCAGTATGGAGGAATGGGGATGAGTTTCAACACATCAATGTTGATAGCTGATATCATCGGAGCTTCAGGCTCTTTTTCCACCACTTACGGGGCACACACCGGAATAGGGACGCTACCGATTTTATATTATGGTGATGAGTTTCAAAAGTCTAAATATCTTCCAAAGCTAGCTACAGGTGAATGGGCAGCATGCTATTGTTTGACCGAGCCAGATGCAGGTTCCGATGCCAATAGCGGAAAAACCAAAGCTACCTTGTCAGCAGATGGCGAGACTTATATGCTCAACGGTCAGAAGATGTGGATCTCCAATGCAGGTTTTGCAGATATTTTTATTGTTTTTGCTAAAATTGAAGATGATAAGAATCTGACCGCCTTTATTGTAGAGAAAAGCTTCGGTGGAATTACCATGAATGAAGAAGAAAAAAAGATGGGAATCAAAGGCTCATCTACTCGTCAGGTATTTTTCAACGATTGCCCGGTGCCAGCAAAAAACATGCTTTCTGGCCGTCAGAACGGATTCAAAATTGCCGTCAATATTCTGAATATTGGACGTGTGAAATTGGGTGCTGGAGTACTCGGAGGCGTGCGAACAGTTATTACACTTGCAACTCAGTATTCCACCGATCGGAAGCAATTTGGGGTAAGCATCAATACTTTCGGTTCCGTGAAGGCAAAATTGGCTGAGATGGCTACTCGAACTTTTGTGACTGAATCACTCTGCTACCGTGCAGGCCAGGATATTGAAGACCAAATCAACTCCCTAATTGAGGAGGGAATGGATGAGTCTGAAGCCAAACTTAAGGGAGTGGAAGCTTTTGCAATTGAGTGTGCGATTGCAAAGATTCATGGCTCAGAAGTATTGGATTACGTTGTCGATCAGGGTGTACAGATATATGGTGGAATGGGTTATTCGGCAGATGCTCCAATGGAAAGAGCCTATCGTGATGCTCGTATTTCTCGAATCTATGAAGGCACGAATGAAATCAACAGGATGCTCATGGTAGGAATGCTATTGAAGCGTGCGATGAAAGGTGAAATCAATCTTTTCGAACCGGCAATGGCTGTTTCTGCTGAATTGATTGGAGTACCATCCTTCGAATCTATCGACACTTCTGAGCTTTTTGCAGCTGAAAAAGATGTACTTAAAAGACTCAAGAAAGTATTCCTAATGGTAAGCGGTAAAGCAGCCATGGCACTTCAGGATAAAATCGAAGATGAGCAGGAAGTAATGATGAATCTAGCTGATGTAATGATCGAAATTTATGCGTCGGAATCTGCACTTCTTCGTGCCGAAAAGTTAGTCGGAATGAAAGGTGAAGGAGCTTGTCAATATCAGATTGCGATGGCACAGATCTATTTGTCTGAGGCGGTTGATAAGATTGCCGTAGCCGCAAAAGAGGCTATTGGTAGCTTTACCAAAGGAGATGAGCAAAAAGTTATGCTAATGGGTTTGAAACGATACACGAAAGCAGACTTGGTAGATACTAAAACGCTCAGAAGACAAATTGCTGACCATATGATTGAGCAAGGTAAATATCCATTCTAAATCCATAAGTAGATCGAGTAATGAAGGGGGCCTCTCTGCACGAAAGTGTAGGGAGGCTTTTTTATGAAAAAAGGTGTAACTTATTTCCCACATAAAACACTGAAAATCAATATCTAATAACTAAAACATAAAACCTGAAAGAAATGAAGAAAGTCTATGCCCTTATTGCACTTGGATTACTTGGAGTTGTGATAGCTATGGAGCTTTTGAAACCTGAGCCAATCAAAGATTTATTGAATTCCTTCAACGCTGAGCAAAAGGCCAAAGCCATTTTTGAATTGGATGATCCCAAGAAAGAGGATTGGCATTTTTTCCCCAGTACTATGTTTGAGCGAGAAGGAATCCCTATTAAAGAAATGAATCCTAGCCAAAAAAAACTTGTTCATTCGGTTTTGAGATCTTTTCTTTCCAAATCTGGCTACGAGAAAACTTTAGAAATAATGGAGTTGGAAAATGTGCTCAGAAGTTTTGGACAAGACTCAGTAGTGCGCGATCCGGAGAAGTACTTTATTTCTTTTTATGGTAATCCGATGACTGATGACCTTTGGTCAATGTCATTTGAAGGACATCATATTTCCTTGAATTTTACGATCAGTGGGGATGAAATAGTAGCCTCTCCAAGATTTTTAGGAGCCAATCCTGCCATGATTTCTGAAGGACCCAGAAAAGGCGATCGAACTTTGGATGAAGAAGAAGATCTTGGTTTTGATCTTATCAATTCTATGGATTCCCAGCAGCAGCAAAAGGCGATTTTTCAGGAGGAATCTTTCAAAGATATTCTATCCCTCAACTTATCAGAGATCAGCCCAATGAAACCGGAGGGCATTCGGTATTCGGAACTAAATCTAGACCAGCAAAAACAGCTTATGCGGATCATTGATGAGTATTTATCCAACATGCCAAGTAAAATAGCTGACGCTAGAAAGGAAAAAGTAATGTCAGAAGATTTAGCAGACATTTATTTTGGTTGGGTAGGAGCAAAATCCTTGGGGGCGGCTCATTATTACCGAATTCAAGCTAAAACATTCTTGATTGAGTTTGACAATTCTCAGAACAATGCCAATCATATTCATACCGTTTGGAGGGATTTTGATGGTGATTTCGGAAGAGACTTGATCAGGGAGCATTATACGCAGTCTCACGCACATTAATTTTTAATATTAAATAGGGCCAATTATAGATAATCAATTTCTTCTTGATCTAATTTTAATCAGAAGAAAGCTTTAATGTAGTAAGGTGTCTTATTGGTTTGGTATGTGGGAGATTTCAGGATTAGTGATAATTAGCCCTCTTATAGAAGGAAGGTTTTTTCAGCGAATATTGAAACTGAGGGAATTCATTTGAAAAAGGAAAATAGAAAAAGATTGCCAGAAACGGATCTGAGTAAGGATTTGACCTAACGGTTTCAGTTTGGAGGCTTTTAAATAAGGCAGAATAGATATATCAAGACGCTTAGAAGACGAATTGTTGGTTATATGATTGAGAAGAGTAAATGACCTTTTTAATAATTAGACAGATAAAATAATTAAGCTTCTGACATTTTTATCCGAGGCTTTTTTATTTCCAATCTTAAGGTGCTAGGAAGTTTTTTCCTAGATTTTATCACTAACTTTATTTTAATCCGTAGGAAATTAAAACGGATAATTTTATCCTCAATCATTAAATTCCGAACTCATGGCAAAGCAACCAGAAGGTAAACCTAAGGACGATAAATCTAAGGCTACCAAAACACTGAAAGAAAAGAGAGCTGATAAAGCTGCAAAAAAAGAGAGCAAGAAGAATTATTAAAATTATTCGTTCGATTACAGGGGGAGCTATTAGCTTCTCCTTTTTTATTTTAAAAAGCCCGATTTACTCTGTCGGTTTCCCAAATCCAAGAAGAATTCAGATATTATCCGCGATTGTTACCTATTAATCCTGAGCTTCTACCCTATCCCGCATGAATCTACGCGTTACTTTCGCTTTACTACTTTTTATTACGCTCTCAGCCTGTTCTTCTAAAGAGGAGGTAAAATTCGGTGAGGATATTTCTACTTCTTCGGATCAGATCCTAAATGGTCGGACCCTTTTTGAACAAAATTGTAGCTCCTGTCATAATTTCAATGAGAATGCAATTGGTCCAAATTTGAGTGGATTGACCCGCCAGGTAGAGACTGACTGGATTAGAAAGCTTATCAGGAACCCTTCGGGGTTAATTGCTGATAAGGATGAAAGAGCATTGAGGCTATTGGCTATTTATAATACTGAAATGCCAGCTTTTCCAAACTTTTCTAATTCGGATCTTGACAATATATTGAGCTACCTTCATACGTTTGAGTCACTTCCTATTGAGATTTTGGGAGACACTACTTTCAATCTTATCCCTGAAAAAATCCAGGACTCTGGTATACTGGTGGAGCTGGAGTTTTTTGCTCAATTATCAGCATCGGATACTACGCCTGCTTTAGCCAAAATGACTAAAATGGAACCAATCCCTGGCACAAGCCGCATGATGATCAATGACCAGCGAGTCGGGATCTATGAATTCATCAATAAAAAACCACAACTATACCTAGATCTGAAGCAACAAAAACCCGATATGATCAGCAAGCCAGGCTGGGCTACTGGACTGGGCAGTTTTGCCTTTCATCCTGAATTTGAGAAGAATGGTCTTTTCTATACTGCCCATACTGAACCAGGAGGGACACAACCTTCGGATTTTGGGTATACGGACAGCTTGAAAGTTTTCATGCAATGGGTGTTGACTGAATGGAGAATGGATGATCCAAATGCCAAAACCTTCAAAGGAACCGACCGCGAAATCTTTCGGATAGATAATTCCTCTCAAGCTCATGGGATGCAGGAGCTTACTTTCAACTCCAATTCTAAAAAAGGAGATCCTGACTTTGGCCTACTCTACATTGGATACGGCGATGGAGGTACGGCAGAAAACCGATTTGCTCATATAGCTAACCACGGTGGAGCAAGAGTTTACAGTAGTATCCTGAGAATTAATCCAGCTGGGAAAGATGGGGGCAACGGAAACTATGGAATACCAAAAATCAATCCCTTTGCCGGTATTCTCGGAAAGGCCGGGGAAGTATTGGCTTATGGATTCCGAAATCCCAATCGAATTTTTTGGGATGAAAAGGGAAATATGTTTGCCACAGATATAGGACAGCACAGCATTGAAGAGATCAATCTGATCGAACCAGGGAAATTTTACGGGTGGCCTATCCGAGAGGGACGATTTATGATCAATCCTTTTGGAAGTTTCCGTAGTCTTTATCCTTTGCCAAAAGATGACGACAAGCTTGGAGTTTCATACCCATTGATTCAGCTAGAGCATGATGAAGCAGTAGCTATTATCGGAGGATATTTTATGAAGGCAGGCCAACTTAAAGGTAAATTCTTGTTTGGAGATATTCCAACTGGTAGATTGTTCTCTACAGATTTGAATCAGAAGCCAAACCCGGAAGTGAAAAGCGTTAAAGTCATTTTTGAAGGAAAGGAAGTGACAATGGAGGAGTTGGTAGGCGGACGAGTGGATCTAAAATTTGGAATTGACGCTGAAAAGAAAGTTTACATTATGAGTAAGAATCAGGGTAAAATTTATCGAATCATCAAATAATTAAAATGAACACAGTGGCTTTTATAAGATCGCTTGATTTAGTTCAAGAACTCTTTCCTAGTTAAAAACGGAATTCTTCGTCCTAAGAAGTCTAAAATCGATAAGGATTTAATATTAGAAGGGTACTTTCTTTGAAGACTACTCGTTTTTCTTGACGGTTTTAAGATATTCCTTTTTTTATAAAAACGGTTGGAATTAATTGTGCAATTAGAAAGTATAATCAATAATTCCATTAGTCAACGCAAGCAGAATAGATAGCCAAAGGAAGGGTAAAAATTCTTATGTATGACATCACTCACCTTATGAACTACCTAAATCATGACTGCGTACGCTATAATTCGTATAATAACGACCAAACACACGATCCAAAATAAACCTAACGTAGCTACATTCAGCAACAGTGTTAAAAGCCAGCCGAACAGAAAACCGACGATTTAAACGGAAGGGGACGTCCAAGAAGCAGCGTTAAAATCCTTGATATAAATACCTGAGAGAATTTCTGCTGCAAACAATATGGCAACAATCGTAAATATGAGTTGAAAGAGTAATTCCATAGAAAGCGTATTTGGTGTTGGGAAGTTTGTTGTATCTCTATGGCCATCGTAGACAAATACTTAGCCATCACAATTTCTCGTACTTTACCAACCTTCAATATGAGTTTCCTTATTAGTCCACGCACGGAATTAAAATAAAATTCTGATTGGAATCTGATGAAGTTCTCTCCGTTGTGACGGCAAGTCAGAAGCTGTCCCGAATATAGGATGTGATTTTTTAAATCAAATCAGTAACAAATTTGGCTCCTTGCAGCTTTGCGAATATACATAACCTCTAAAAATTACAACCTAAGTAAAGAAGTAATTGAAATCCAATTATACTCAAACAAGCGAAAATTGTACGATTAGCCTGATATCTGGCCGATGGAGAACTTAAGAATTAAGCATTATTATTTGGCTGTTTATAATTGCTTTAAAACCATTTAGCTATTCAACAGGGACTTCTAAATCTAACGGAATAATCATCCTGACTCACTTCGAGTTAATTAAATAAAGAAACTCCATCAAAATATGAGCTCCATTCTTTGGTTTCGCAACGATTTGCGACTGCACGACAATGAAGCCTTACACTTGGCTTTAAAAAATGATTAAACCAGTGCTGTTGATGTATATTATTGATCCACGGTAGTTTTGGTTAATTCATTGGGATTTCGGAAAACGGGAGCGATTCGTTTCCGATTTCTGGAGGAGACGCTCAATTCTCTCCGAAATGGCTGCCTTCGAAAAGATGAAAATCTGATGATAAAAGTTGGATTTCCCAAGGAGATTTTACCTTTACTTATCCAAGAATTCAACGTTAACCATTTATTTTATCAAAAGGAGATAACCTCAGAAGAGGTAGCTATCGAGGATGCTTTATCAGAAAGACTGAGTACGCTCCCCCACGAAATCATGGCTGCTTGGGGATTGACGTTCTATCATGTCGATGACGTCCCTTTTTCATCTCAAGACACACCGCTTACTTCGAAGACATTTCGCCTGAATTTTCTAAAAAAGCGCATATGAGACCTTGCTTTAATACGTCTTCAGAATTACCTCATATCCCGACCGTAAAAGACTGGGGAAAGTTACCTGAGGCTACTGATCTTGGATTGGAAGATGAATCTGGACTTTCCGAAAATAGTTCTTTTTTAAGAGGAGAGGGACATGCTTTAAATCGGTTGGATCACCACACGTTTGAAACTGAGCAATTGACTGTTTATCGACGGACTCACAATCGCTCTTTGGGAATGGATTACAGCTCCAAGTTCTCATATGGATGGCTTTGGGAAGTCTCTCTCCTCGTAAAATCTACTGACAGATCAAGGATTATGAAAGTTAAATAAAGAAGAATGCCAGCACCTGGTTGCTAGTCTTTGAATTGGTCTGGGGTGACTATTTCAAATTCTTGGCGATGCGTTTTGGCAGTCTTGTTTTTTCCGAAGTTGAGTATCGACAGCGTAAAGTGTAGTTGAAAACCGATAAAGATATTTTTGCCCGCTGGCGCCGGAGTCAAATGGGAATCCTGTTTGTCGATGTCCATATTCGAGAGCTGAATCAGACTGGATTCATGTCCAACCGAGGCTGTGCGAATTGCGCAAGTTTCCTGACGCGTGATTATCAGATAGAATGGAGATGGGGAGCTGCATGGTTTGAAAAGCAACTGTTGGATTATGACGTTTGCAGTAATTAGCTGTCGGAGCTAACGCAGGTTTCATGCCTTGAGATTCATGCGCCTTGGATATTGAGTTCGGAAGAGAAGTTGGTTTATCAAGCTATAAGCTATCCTCTACTGGAAACCATCTTTTCTAAATAGACACAATCGATCAATACTATTGATAAGGAGCATAGGGAAAAGAGTTAAAATTTCTATCCTAACAGTTTTGAGGGAGTTTTTTTTGGGATAATTTCTCAACAGTATCAGGATTTTTAAGCCCAACCTGATCATATACTAAAACAAAAACCAGCTTATAGATCAAATTAACGGCATGGCAGCAGTTTTGATTGTTTGAGGGCACTAAACCATTTATATCAACTGTTATGAAAAATCAAGATTATCAGACCGAATCCTCTCCGAAGAAGGAAGGTGAAGGAACTAAAGCCATCGAAAATCAAACTGCAAAAATACCTTCGCAAGTATTTTTCTGGACGTCAGTAGCTGTAATGGCGGCATCTTTGGCTCTTAAACTTACCAATAAAAACAGTGGCACCGCACTGTTTGTGGGCCAATGGGCGGCGCCATTTCTTCTGCTTGGTATTTACAATAAGATCGTAAAAACGCAAGGATCAGAAAGAGATGATAATTAATATTTAATCATAGCTTAAAGGGTAGGAATTGAGATTTCTACCCTTTTTTTATGCCCGAAGCCCAAATCTTTTTTTCTAAGACTCATTCTTTCTCTTTTTAATCCAGAAGGTATCAATAGAGGCATAGTCTCATGTCCATTAGCTTTGTTATGCATACTTAGTGTTTTTTTCTATACAAAATTTCTTCAGTAGAGATAAATGAGTGTGACAGTGCTTGCGAAAAATCTGGACAGTGAGGGGGTTAACAATTTTTTCCAAAAACAAATAAGTCCCTATCTTAACCTTCTTAACGATCCATTTTTATTCTAATCAAAAACCTATGAAAAAACTTTTCAAAAAAACAGGCGACTGGATTAAGTCAAAACTCAACCTCATCAAACCGGGTCAATTTGCCATCAAAGGAGCAGCGATTGGATTGTTGGTTTTGACCTTGATCGTTTTTGTAATAGAGGTGGTGGGAAGGAGCATCAACATCAAGGATTCCTGGATTCTAGTTTTCGCAATATTGATTTTGCTTGCGGTCACCCTGATTGCTTTTCTTTCAGTTAAGCTGATTAAGTTGATTTTTCAGATTCCGAGAATATACAAGTTGGCATTGATCTCCTGTGTGACGCTTCTCTTACTAGTCCGGCTCAATGACGAGCGGTTGACAGTTTTTTTGGTCTTGGTTTTTTCGTTATTCGGTGCTGGTATTGCGATGTTCTGGAAAGGCTATTTTAAGAAGCTAACTACCCCAAAGAAAGTGGTTTCCGTTTTGGGTGGTTTGGTTGGAATTGCTGGAATCGGGTTTTTGATCTATTTCGGAAGTGTTCGAGGATTGGAATTGGATGAGCAGATTAACGCTGCAAAATTAACAGCGGATAAAGTTCCCCAACTTTCAGCGGCAGCACCTGGAGAGAATGGAAACTTTCAGTTTACCACCTTTACCTATGGTTCAGGGAAAGATATTCGCAGAGAAGAATTCGCTGAAGGCGCTTCCTATGTGACCGAGTCCGTGGATGGTCGTGCTTTTCTGGATAATTGGAAAAAGCTTGGAGGCTGGTGGCGGGAAAAGTACTGGGGGTTTGATGCAAAAGAATTACCGATAAATGCACGTGTCTGGATGCCTGAAGGTAAAGGTCCGTTTCCTTTAGTTTTGGTGGTTCATGGGAACCATTCCATGCAGGACTTTTCGGACCCTGGCTATGACTATCTAGGTGAGTTTTTGGCATCTCGCGGAATGATGTTGGCCTCAATTGATGAGAATTTTATCAATGGATCATGGACAGATGTATTTGGTCGATTGGAAAAGGAAAATGATGCTAGAGGCTGGTTACTCCTGGAGCATTTGAGAGTTTGGGATGATTGGAATAAAGACGATTCACACCCACTTTTTGGAAAGGCTGATATGGATAAAATTGCTTTAATGGGACATTCCCGTGGAGGCGAAGCTGTTGGCCATGCAGCCATGCTGAACGAATTGGACTATTATCCTGATGATGCGACAATCAAATTGGGGTACCATTTTAATATTAGGGGAATAGTGGCTATTGCTCCTGTAGATGGCCAATACAAGCCGGGTGGAACAGGCACAAAATTTGAAAATGTGGATTACCTTACGATCCATGGCGCTCAGGATGCGGATGTGACTTCCTTCGCAGGAGCGATGCAGTACGAGCGGATCAAATTCACCGATAGCACATATCACTTCAAATCTGCAGTCTACATCTCCGGTGCAAATCATGGGCAATTCAATACCTCTTGGGGCGACAATGATTTCGGAGTCACTTTCAAAGGAATCCTTAATCTTGGCCAATTGATGTCTGCTTCGGAACAGCAAGCGGTGGCCAAAGTGTACATCGGAGCTTTCTTGGAAGCAACGCTGAATGACAAAAAAGAATATTTACCGCTATTTGCAGATGCTCGCACAGGAAAGAGTTGGTTGCCTGAAGCGATTTATTTAAGTCAATTTGAAGATTCTAACACGAGGGTTTGGACGGATTTTGAGGCCGATTTTGATGTGAAAACGCTTTCCGATGGCGGGCAACTTTTAGGAGAAAACCTGTCTGTCTGGCGTGAAAGCGAGGTCGATATGGAATATGGGGAAAAGGGCAGTCGAGCGGTTTACTTGGGTTGGAATTATGAGAAACTCAATGAAGGAATTGATACTCTTTGGAAGGATGGTGCCAAGCCAACACTTCAAGATTCGATATTGGCGAGTTATACGATCAGTCTGGATTCAATGAGCTTTAGGCCGGATTCCATTTCTGTTCTGGTATTTGCCTTGGCAGAATCGACTGAGAGCTCAAATCCCAAATCCAGTGGAAAATGGGTGAATGCCAACAAAAACGAGGAAGAGCTTTCGAATGAAAACAAGGAAGAAAATATCAAAGAGCCGGAAAAAGAAAATCAAGCCGAAGAAACAGACGATGACGAAGACGAGAAAACACCTGATGCTCCGCTAGATTTTAGCATAACCTTGAGTGATACATCTGGCCAAAAGATCTCTTTTTTACTTTCCGAGTTTTCCCATTTGCAGCGACAGATCAAGTCCCGAGTACTTAAAATCGATTTCTTGGATGAAAATGATCATTCAGAAAACATCTTTCAGACCTTCTTTTTCGATCTGGGGAAATTAAGGGTACTCAATTCGGATTTTCAACCCTCGCTACTTGAAGAGATTCGTTTTGACTTTGACCAAAACGAAAAAGGAGTTATTATTTTGGATCAATTGGGGATTACGAAGGCTTTTTAACTTCCGGAACGGCTTTTTCCACCGCTAAGAGCGTAAAGGTTTCGCAAAGAGCACAAAGGAATTTCTGAACGCAAGTGTTTAGCCTTCCACCAGAATTGAAGGCAGAACTGCTTTTTTTAACCACCAAGAGCGCAAAGGTTTTTCAAAGGACACAAAGGAATTTCTGAAGGCAGATGATTAGCTTTCCACCTGGACTGAAGGCAAAACGGAATTTTTTAACAGTTAAGAAATCAAAGGTTTCGCAAAGGACATAAAGGAATTCCCGCTGTTTAGATTTTGTAATTCGTATAAAATGTTCCACTTTTTCAACCATCAACCTCTCTGCTGAAGGTAAAGAGCGCAAAGATTTTACGAAGGGTTTTAAGTGACGTTATAAACACTATTGTTTCATTCTTGGCTATTAATGGAAGTTATCTGAACTTGGATTAAAGGCAAAACTGCTTCTGATGGTTTTTATTAGATAGCTCTTGAAATTAGTTGTGGTTTTTCGCTCAAAACCTGTGTGGATGATTGCTCCTGGGGATTCACACTCGCTGATTTCCAAAGGTTGTAACGCTTATAAAAAAAGCCTCTGATCTATTTCAGAGGCTTTTTTTAATTGTTATTAACCTTCGTAGTATCAGGTTTGACTGGCTGTTTGGGGGATAAGAATCCCTTTAGAAGTTTTTTAGCTTCCTTGATAGCCTGGTCTTTACCCATATTCACTTGCTTTTCAAGCTCCTTTTTTACGCTATCCTGCACTATGCCCGCTTTCAGTTTTAGTTCTTGTTTCATGCTATCCTGCTGGGCTTTGAATTCCTCAGCCACTTGATCCTGAATTGATCCAGCGGATATTCCAGTTCTTGACTGAAGCGCCGAACTCAGCATGGATTCAATGCTATTGCCTCCTGCAAGGGAGATTTTCGGAGAATTGTACGTACCTGTCAAGTTCAAAGCAATAGGAATCATCGTTTCTTGATTGCTTTGGTTTCCAAGGAGATTGGTTAAAAGAGCGTTTGCCTGTGACCCAAACTTGCTAGCCGGAACTTGCAGATTCAACAAATAATTGATAGAACCATCAAAACCGGCCGAACCTTGGAGTTTTGCCTCATAGTCCCATAGTTTGAGATCAAATGGCTTTACTTGCATCAGTCCATCATTGATCTCGATTGGAATAGAGATATTTTTTAGTGTGAGGTTATTGGTGTCTTTGAGTTTGGTCAACGAGGTGATTCCAGCAATGATTTTGCTATCCGTTAGGGCAGTTTGTACGATTTTGACCAAGCCATTTCCATCTAAACTGGAAAGAACCGGCATCATGTCCTGACCCAGAATTCCCGAGAAATTGATTTTGGTACTGAATACTCCTGTAAGATGCTGCGCAATTGGAGCAAATGCCTGAATCGTATTGAAAGACTGAAAAGCACTCGGAATACTCAACTCTGAAAGATCCAAATTCAGGGCAAATTTTGGAGCCGCGAGAATTCTAGGATCATAGTTTCCATTGAGCGTAATCCTGCCGTCCAGTGCATTCATAGAGGCATCCGAAAAGGTGAGCACGCCTTTTCGCAGTATCATTTTTCCATTGACGTTTTTGAGATTTAGATTGTCATAGCGCACTTGATCTGCCGCCACTGCCATGGTGAAATCAATATTCTGAGGAAGCTCAAATACGGATAGTGCCGAAGAACTACTGTCAGTAACTGTACTTTCGGTCATCCATTCGTTTACATTGAAGTTGGCACTAGACAGCGCAAGCTCTCCTTTTAGAATACCATCTTTCTGAAGAATGTAATTCATATAATTGGATAGATAGCCTTTAGCTTGCAATGCACTCGACCCTAATTTGGAATCAAAAGCCGTTAAATTGATCTGTTGCTTAGTAAAGTCTGCTTCCGCTTTGCTGATCAGAATTGGATTGGGGATATCAGGCGAGGTATATGAAAAATCATTCACAGTCATTGTGCCTTGGGTATTTAGCCGATCAAATCGTTTGTTTTCGATATTCTCATAGGATCCGGTAGTTTCAATATCAGCAGCGATCAAGCCTTTTATCTCCATATTTTCCATTGGGAAAATGGCCAGAATTTTAGCCAAATCTAGCCCACCTTTGATTCTTCCATCCCAATTGAGGGCTTCGAAATCTGAGATTTTCAAATTTCCCTGAATACCCTGACCCTCAAGATAAAAACCAAATTTGCTCAGATTGACCAAGAAATCATTCATGTTTCCAGTTGGGTTTTGCATGATTGCCGTTACATTGAGATTCTCAATTGGCGCTGGATAGTCGCTGCTTTTCACATAGCCATTTGCCAAATTTAGGCTGGCGTCGATTGTCGGAATGATGTTTTTTACAGAATCATATGTCCCTTTTGCTGTCGCGTTTACATCCAACACGCCTTTTAAGGCCAGCCCTTCGATTGGGAAAATGGAGGTTAATTCCTCCAAGTCTAGCTTTCCTTTGAGTGTACCATCGATAGTATATGAAATAAGGTCTTTGAGGTAAAAGCGACCAGAAATAGGATTACTTCCAAAGTCTAAGTCCAACGTCGAAACGGAAACGGAAGTATTATCCAGATTATTGGTTGAATTACTGACTTGGAGCTCTAGATTGACATTTTTGACAGGTCTGGGCAGTGATGGATATTTAAACATTCCGTCTGCGACTTGCAGCGAGACATCAAAAGTCGGAAAGCTTGTCTTGTTATATATTCCTTTCAAAAACCCTTTGAAATCCATCGTTCCTGATGTCTCCAATGAGGAGAAGCTTTCGGTGTAAATTCCCGGAACAAGGGAAAGAATGCTTTTGAAGCTATTTTCTTTTCCTAAAAAGGAAAGGTCAAATTCGATATCCTCCTCTGGAAGTGCTACAAATCCATCCATACCAAACAAAAAATCATTTAATGCAAAATCGCCCTCACCAAAGCTGAATTTCATTTGATTCATATCGATGGTCATATCTGTCTCTCCTTTGAATGTCTTGTTTTGGAGGTAATTCACCTTCTCATAAGATAGATCTGCAATTAAAGCCTCTATCTGTATCGGAAGCTGATAGATGTCTAGGGTGAGTTCGCCAGTTCCTTTAGCTTTGATCCCGCCCAACGCTACAAAAAAATCAAGTGAGCGGTCGTCATAAAGAAGATTGAGATTGGAAACCTCCAAATAGTCGATTCCAACCCTGAAATTACTTTCAGTTGCAGGTTCTTCGGACACTGTAGGGAAAGAAATTTCATAATTTGCCCTACCATCTTCCAATACTTTGATCAGAAGATCACCCCCATCAAGGTGGATTCCAGTGAGCGTTGGAAACTCATCAAAAAGTACCGATTTCAAGTTCAAATCAATTTGTAATGCTTCAATTTGTGCCAGTGTATCTCCCAGAAACGGCTCCTTGCCTACGATTCCGAAATCTTCTATTGTGGCAGAGATATTGGGAAATCTGTTGAAAATACTCAGACTGATCTGATTAATGTCATAGTATATAGTCGCATTCACAGAGTTGGCTAGCTCCTGATCTATTTTTGCAACGATTTTGTCTTTGAAAAGATAGGGAAGCGCTGTAGCTGAAATAATCAGAAACAGGAAAATTCCTGATATGATAAGGATAGTTTTTTTCATAATAGAGGTAATTGAATCAGGGGATTACATGGAGTAATAGTGATCCTAAGTATGCAAAGATGGAAAGTCCGTGTAAAATGAATCAACTTTTGAGCCCAATTCACAACCTTTAATGAAAAGACACTGCTAGAGTGGATTATACTAAAAGCAAATCGTACCAATAGCTCTTTAACATTGATAAAGTTGCACGGTCAAAGTGATTGAAATCCAAATTGGAACCACTGAAAACCAATCATCAACTATCCGGAAAGGAGATTCCCTTTACTCTTCGGTAAAGGTTGAGGGCATATTTGTCTGTCATTCCTGAGATAAAGTCGATGAGACTTCGAAGCAATAGATAAGGGTTCACTTCTTCACCCCAGCCTTTATTTAGAGGGAAATCTTCAGGCAAAAGCCTTAAAATACTTTTGTCTTGGCCTGATAAATTATCCTGATCATAAAACTGGTGATAAAGCGCTTGGGAGAAAACGGATAAAAGTCCATCTAAAACTTGAAAGCCCGCAGCCTCTTTCTCTAAAACCACTTTGGATCGATAGATCTTAGATACAGATATCTCTGAGATTTTTTGGAGTGCCTTACCTGAAGGAATAATATCTGTCAGTGCTTTGTCAAAATTTCCCTTGCACATGCTTTCTTCATATTGGGCAAATACTTTGACAGTTTCTTGTATTAATTGGCCGATAGCCAGAGCCCGTAATGCTCCCAAATTTTGTGCATTGGTTCTACCTTCCATTTTTTTACGGTCAAATTTATCTTTTAATATTGGCGAAAGAAGCTTGACAGTTTCTTCAAATCCAACCAAGCCCAGCGTACATCCATCTTCCAAATCGATGATGCTATAGCAAATATCATCTGCTGCTTCCACCAAAAATGCAAGCGGATGTCTCATCCAACATTCGGGACTGGTTTTCTCCAAGCCTAAAAAACCTGCCATCTGCTCAAAATCGCTTAATTGATTGATGAAAAAGCCATATTTCTTCTGACTTCGACGCGCCACATCTCGATGCGGGATGTAGCTTGGTCTGGGATATTTGGTAAATGCTGCCAACGTCGAATAGGTAAGTGTCAGTCCGAATTGTTTGCCAATCAGCATTCTAAATCCCTGCGCATTTCCCTCAAAATTGCAGAGGTCAGCCCACTGCTCTGGGCGAATGTGAGATTCCCAGCATTTGCCTGCGGTGTGAAGTCGGAAGAAATCTGAGATGGCTTCTTCCCCTGCGTGACCAAAGGGTGGATTGCCAATATCATGAGTCAAAGCCGCCGCCGCTACCACTGCGCCCACTTCATAAGCCGAAATCCCGGATTTTTCCAAAGCAGGATACTTTTCAAGCAGAAATTCGCCCGCAGCTTTTCCCAGAGATCTGCCTACACTGGACACTTCCAAACTGTGAGTAAGTCGTGTATGCACAAAAGCCTGCTCAGGAAGGGGGAACACCTGAGTCTTGTCTTGCAAATTTCGAAATGGTGCCGAAAAAATAATTCGATCGTAATCGATTTCAAACTCACTCCGAGCGGCTTGTACTGGAACTGTTCCGGGACTGTCACCAAATCTTCCTCGGGCTAAAAGCTTTTCCCATTTCATCATCCGTAAAAATAAGAAGGTCATCAGACAAAAGCCCAATTTTCCGTAAATTGAGGTAAATGATTTGAGTAAGATTGTAATTGTAGCTGAAGTCTAAACCCAGTTTTATAAACTTTTGGCCTAAATTTGCTCTTGTGAAAAAATTCAAATCATTTTCAATTCTTTTTGCCTTAGCCATAGTTATTCTCAGCGGTTGCGGCTCATCGGATGATAGTCCCAAGGCTTTGGTTAATCTGATTTTGGTAGACAATCCGGCTAAATGGGACTCGGTTTTAGTAGAAATCGAAGGAGTAGATGTGGAAATGTTGGTGGAGGGAAGGGAGACATCCAGTCAAACTTTTTATCTAGAATATCAAACTGGCGATAAGGTAATCCGAGTCAGTGATTTGGTTGCCGGGCGTGCTTTGGTGATCGGTAGAGACGAATTGCCTTTGGGCAAAATAATCGGTTTAAAAGTGCGAATGGGAACCGAACATAGTCTTTTCCAAGGAGAAAAAGGCTATGATATGCCATTGAAAGAGATTTCGAATTCCATCATTGCGTTGGATGCAGATGTAGATTTGGAGTCAGGACTTTCCTATGATATAATTTTAGACTTGGACTTGGAGGCTTCAGTGGTACAGACTTCAGCTATTCCTTTGACTTTTCAACTGAATCCGATCTTTTCAGTGATAGAAGCAGCGGGTGCAGGCGAGATAAGTGGTAGAATTGCTCCTACTACTTTGCGGCCTGTCATCTATGTCATTCAAGGTGCTGACTCTATCAGTACACATACCAATCTCTCAGGGGCATATTTAGCCCGGGTGTCTCCAGGAAACTACTCCATTTATTTTGACCCCAGAAATGCTGCTTATGTACCTTTATTGGTCAAAAATCTAAAAGTAGAATCTGCCCTCACGACGCAATTGGAACCGATCACTTTTGTCAGGAAACCGTGAGATCTCCCGATGAATTTTTCATGCAGCGGGCACTCGATCTTGCAGCAATCGGTATCGGAAACGTAAGTCCCAACCCAATGGTGGGATGCGTTATCGTCCATAACGATAAAATTATTGGGGAAGGTTTTCATAAAAAATATGGTGGTCCACATGCTGAGGTTCATGCCATCAATGCAGTTACCGATCATTCATTACTCACAGAGGCAACGGTTTATGTTACTTTGGAGCCCTGCGCTCATTGGGGCAAAACTCCTCCATGTGCAAACCTCTTGGTAGAAAAAGGGCTGAAAAGAGTTGTCATAGCAGCATTTGATACCAACCCGTTAGTGGGTGGCAAAGGAATTCAGATTTTGAAAGATGCTGGAATCGTAGTGGAAATTGGACTTTTGGAAAAAGCCGCTCGGACTCAAAACAAGCGCTTTTTTACCCAAATAGAAAAAAGCCGACCTTACGTGATCTTAAAATGGGCCCAGACTTTTGATGGTTTTGTAGCTCGATCTGACTACTCCTCCAAGTGGATCAGTAATGATTCGAGTCGGCAATTAGTTCACAAGTGGAGAGCGGAAGAGGATGCTATTATTGTTGGAAAAATCACTGCCCAATACGATGATCCTGCTTTGAATGTGAGAGGATGGGCAGGCAAAGATCCAATGCGCGTAGTTATTGATTCGAACTTACAGCTGTCGAAAAACATCAAATTATTCGATCAAAAGACTCCTACGATCTGTTTTAACACGATCAAAACTGAAGTCGATGGAGTCGTCAGCTACATAAAATTACCTTCCAAATTCGGGATGGAGGCAGTTTTAGCGGAATTGCACCAGCGAAATATCCAAAGCCTAATTGTCGAGGGCGGAACCTTTTTACTTAAAAAATTCATTGAGGCTGAACTGTGGGATGAAGCCCGAGTATTTACCAGCCCTTTCAAATTTGGAACTGGAATCGCCGCGCCCATCTTACCTCAACCCAGTTCCGAAACTATTAAAATCCTAGAAGATACCTTGAATATCTATTACCATGTCTGAAAACCTATACATCCCAGAGTCAGCCACCAAATCAGAAAGGTATGAGACTATCATCCCCCAAATCGAAGCATTGATCAAGGGTGAGCCGGACCTCTATGCCAATCTTGCCAATATCTCAGCTGCCCTGAAGGAGGCTTTCGGGTTTTTCTGGGTAGGATTTTATTTGGTCAAAGACGAACAGTTGGTGCTTGGCCCGTTTCAAGGGCCAATTGCCTGCACCCGGATCAATCCAGGCAAAGGTGTCTGCGGTACTGCATGGGTAGAAAAGAAGACGCTACTTGTTCCAGATGTAGAAGCTTTTCCAGGTCATATTGCTTGCAGTGCAGCTACCAAGTCCGAGATTGTAGTCCCTGTATTTAAAGGTGGTGAAGTGACAATGGTCTTGGATGTGGACAGCGATCAGTCGGATAATTTTGATGCAGTAGATCAGGAGTATTTAGAGAGGTTGATGGTGGTATTGGGGAGGCAGTTGTGATTTTTTGGCTGGTTTCACAAGCTCACCAACCGGATTAATTGTAACAACAGGGAATAGAGTGGAGGGGAGAAAAAGGGCGGCTCCACCGCTCTTTTTCTCCCCTCCATTCCACAATATCTGCTACCCGACACTGAGCTCAGACGAGGTGACAGAGGAATTTATTTAGTTTGATAATATAACTCTGAGATGAATTTATTTTGAAATTGAAATTCAACTCATTCAATAGTTAATTTTTTTTATTGAAAATGAAAGCATAAGGTTTTAAAAGAAACAAACTTGAGTCCCTTATTCTCTTTGGATTCAATCGTCACGTTTTTTCCGATCCGACCCACTACCCACTATAATCCATGTCGAGCTCTGTTTTCTATATAATTTTTCCTCTTAGAAATGGGCAAAAGACCAGCATCATGACTCAATCTTATATTTTGCTTTTCTTCGGAAAAAATAATCTCTGCTGAGTCAGGTCTAGTAATGGTACGATCTAGCTTTTCTCGCAGTGATTGCGCAACGAGTTGGCTAAAAATGAAATAGAAAAATAGAATCATGCAAAAGCTTCGGAATATAGACTATGGAAGAATCTAATTGAAAGATAAAAAATATGACTTTGGCTGATAAAACAACCAAAGTCATATTCTCATAAATAATTGACTACTATCCGTAAATCTCTTCTAGTATCTGAGCTAACCTAACACTTGCAGCAACTAGTCGCTCTTCTAAAGCATCATTTGTTTTGTACATGTAGGCCCAACTGATTTTTTTGCTTTCTGGCAGTTTATATACTAAAGGTCGGAGTGCAACGGCCTCTTTCAGCCAGTCCTCCATGGTTGCTGATCGATATCTCTGAGTCATCGTGGGAGTCAATCGGCGGTAAAGCTCATCGCCAAGTTCTGTATAACTCATGCCCTTTCGATCTATCATGCCACTATCCCAAAGTGAATGAAGGTTGGTAGATTGATTGAAAAACTCGATACGGACATCGTTTCCTCCACGATCCTCACCAGTGCCTACATGAAGCGGCTGATGGATATCTTCCACTAGGTGAATCAACATTTTTAATTTTTCCGCTTCCTCTTTCGGGTTAATTTTTCCCGCCTTCAGTTCTGCTCTCAGCCGCTGAATGGCTTCGAAAGCATTTCCCCCTTTCTCCTGATTAGCTTCGTCATATTCCCCGTTTTTGGAAGTCAGGTAGTGCCAAGAGTTTGCATAGTTATACGCATCATCCGCCTTGATCTCATCCATCCAGGTTCCGCTTCGTCCAAGAGACATGGGATAGAGGACTTTCTCTACTTTGCTGAGAACAGATTTTTTCATTTGCCGCTCAGCCATGTAGCCAATTATATAGTGGCCCAATTGCCCCCATGCAGATGCTTGAGTGACAGAGAAAGACAGCATAATTGCGGCTAGAAGTACTTTTTTCATAAATATTTGGGAATTAATGAATCTCAAAGATAGCTGTTAAGCCAAGGAAAGTTGTGAAGAAGAGGTTACGCTTTTTCCAACTCGGAAACTGCAAGCCAAGCCATCAATCCAGCTCCGATTTCCAAAGCATCTTCATCTATGTCAAATGTAGGAGTATGCACTCCCGATACTATTCCTCGTTCTTCATTTCGGGTGCCTAGTCTGTAGAAGCAGCCATCGACCACTTGAGAATAGTAGGAAAAATCTTCTGCTGCCATCCAAATGTCCAAATCAAGCACGTTTTCTTCACCAAGGTAATCTTTTGCAGCCGCGGTGGCTCTGGCAGTGAGTTCAGGGTCATTTTGTAGAAAAGGATAGCCTTTTCGAATCTCAAAATTAAGTTCTCCGCCCATTCCTTCAACAATCCCATGCGCTATTTGTAGCATTTTTTGGTGGGCTTTTGCCCGCCAATCTTCATTCAAAGTTCGAAACGTTCCTTGGATTTTGACCTCATTTGGAATCACATTAGTAGCTCCCAGAGCCTCTACTCTTCCAAATGAAAGTACCGATGGGATCTTTGGGCTTGCTGCTCGACTTACCACTTGCTGAAGGGCTACGATCATGTGGGAAGCAATCAGAACAGGATCAATCAAAGACTCTGGCATGGCAGCATGACCACCTTTTCCTTTCACAGTAATGTATAATTCGTCTGCTGAAGCCATATATAGTCCTTGGCGGAAACCAACTTTCCCCGTAGGAATAAAAGGCATCACGTGCTGACCGATGATTCCGGATGGTCGTGGATTTTCCAGTACTCCATCTCTGATCATAAAAGAGGCGCCACCCGGAGCTACCTCCTCGCCCGGCTGAAAAATCAGTTTGATTGTTCCCTCAAACTGATCTTTGACTTCCTGAAGGATTTTGGCTGCACCTAAAAGTGAGGCTGTATGTGCATCATGCCCACAAGCATGCATCACACCAGGATTTTTTGACTTGTATGGAACATCATTTGCCTCAATGATTGGCAATGCATCCATATCCGCTCGGAGCGCAATAACTTTTTTATTTGGGTTTTTTCCCTCTATCAGAGCAGACCAACCAGTAGTCGCTTTCTGCTCGATGGTCGTGATTCCTAGATTTTCGAGCTTTTCTTTTACAAAAGCAGCTGTTTGAAATTCTAAATATGAAAGTTCAGGATTGGCATGAAGATGACGTCTGTTGGAAATTACTTCGTACTTATAGGCTTTTGCCAGTTCTTTAATTTTGTCCTTGAGCATTTTCTTTCTCTAGTGGTGTCACAAAGTCTTCTCGCTGGAAACGGTCTTGAATGATCCGAGCCGTAGGAAATTGTGACTTTATTAATGAAAAGTTTTTCTGAGATTCAAATTTATAGTTGTATTTACCCACTTTCAATAAGTAGCGTGGCTGCTGATACTGCATCTCTGCTCGCAGATCGGGAAAATGTTGATCGAGTTCTGACTGGGTTTTGAAAGCCCGATCACGATCCACACCTGAATAAACCAGTATTGTATATCCTGAGTAATAAGCCTCAGATTTATTTTTTTCGATTAATCGGGCTTTTACTAGACTCAATTCTTTGTCTACAGACCTATCTGAGCCGTCAGCGATGGCATTATTAGAATCTGGACGCTGTTTCGTGAAATCCGGATATTGTGGTAGAGAAGAAAGGCGAATATCTTCTTGATAATTTTCATAAATATCTTTTGAGTCGGTCGTTACTTTATTAGTCTTGCAGCCCCCCACAAATACAAATACTCCAATTATCCAAAAGTTCTTCATCGCTTTTTAGTTATCAACAATTACGCAATTGCCATCTTGCACATCCTGGTCCACACTTTTATACTTTACATCTTTTTTGGTGGTACCGTTGGAGTATTGAACGGTGACTTTGTCATTTCGCCCATACGCTTTATCTGATTTACGGGGTGCGACCACTTGCGGAGCTGGCCTTCCGGCATGTGATGCCGCTACAGCTGCCCGATTTGCATTGGGATTCAAGGTGCTTCCAGCCTCAGCTTTAGAAGCCTGAACTTGGTGTTCTACCTGTCTTCTTGGCTGAGCTGCATTGACTTGAGCAAGGTCCTGTTTTGGCAGATCTGCTCTGGTCAAGAAGGATATCATATCCTCATTCAGCTTACCTATGAATCGCTTAAACATTTCAAATGCCTCAAACTTATAGATCAAAAGTGGATCCTTTTGCTCGTAAACAGCATTTTGTACAGACTGCTTTAAATCATCCATATCACGAAGATGCTCTTTCCAGTTTTGGTCAATGATTGCCAATGTGACATTTTTTTCTATAGATCTGACCAGTTCAGACCCTTCATTGGACAACATGGATTCCAGATTGACCACCACACCGATTTGCTTCATACCATCCGAGATCGGTACCATGATATCCTTCACAGTCGCTCCGCGCTCTTCGTGTACTCTTCTGAAAATCGGAAGTGAGTTGATCATAATCTTAGTGTTTTTCTCCTGATATGTTTCAAAAGCATGTGTATATAGCTCTTGGGTCAAGGTGTTTGCATCCTTTGCTTTCAGATCATTGGCATTGATCTCAAAATCAACGCCCAGTGTGCTGAATGCATTCATTCGAAGATTCTCTGCATCCTCGGTTGATTTGGCCATATCGATGAGGCTCTCACTTACATCATAAATAATATTGAGGATATCGAGCTCGAGTCGCTCGCCTTTGAGTGCATTTCTTCTTCGCTTGTATACAACCTCCCGCTGTGAATTCATGACATCATCGTACTCCAACAGTCTCTTTCTGGTGCCAAAATTATTTTCCTCTACTTTCCGTTGTGCTCGCTCAATTGACTTGGAGATCATGCTATGCTGAATCACTTCACCCTCGTCAAGACCCATTCTGTCCATGAGTTTGGCGATTCGCTCTGATCCGAAAAGACGCATCAAACTATCTTCCAGCGAGACAAAGAATTGGGAAGAACCCACATCTCCCTGACGACCGGATCGACCACGAAGCTGTCTATCAACCCGGCGAGACTCATGACGCTCGGTACCAATGATGGCCAAGCCACCGTAATTTTTAGATTCTGGCGAAAGCTTGATATCCGTACCTCGACCAGCCATGTTGGTAGCAATTGTTACTGTACCACTTTGGCCTGCTGCTGCTACCACATCCGCCTCTCTGGCGTGTTGCTTTGCATTCAAAACTTGATGAGGAATCTTCTTCAATGTCAGCATTCTGCTGAGCAATTCAGAGATTTCCACTGAGGTGGTACCAACCAAGACCGGTCTGCCTGCAGCTACCAATTCGTTGATTTCATCTACCACGGCGTTAAATTTCTCCCTTACCGTCTTAAATACTTTATCTTCCTTGTCATCTCTTTGTGTTTCCCGATTTGTAGGAATTACGACCACATCGAGTTTGTAAATCTGCCAAAACTCTCCAGCTTCAGTCTCTGCCGTACCAGTCATACCTGATAGCTTGTGGTACATCCGGAAATAATTCTGAAGCGTAATGGTCGCATATGTCTGAGTGGCATCCTCAACCTTTACATTTTCTTTGGCTTCAATCGCTTGGTGAAGTCCATCGGAATATCGACGTCCATCCATGACACGACCTGTCTGCTCATCGACAATTTTTACTTTGCCATCTACGAGAATATACTCTGTATCTCGCTCAAACATGCAATATGCCTTAAGCAGCTGATTTACGGTATGAATCCGTTGTGCTTTGACGCTGTAATCTTTAATCACCTCTTCTTTTTGAATCAGTTTCTCTTTTTCGTCGATATCTACCGACTTTTCCAAATCTGCAATGACTATACCTATGTCCGGCAAGATGAAGAAATCGGGATTTTCGTTTTTCGTGGTCATTGCCTCGATGCCTAAATCAGTCAGGTCTACAACATTGGTTTTTTCATCGATGGTGAACAGAAGCGGGGCATCTGCCTCAGGCATATTTCGCTTGTTATCCTGAAGGTAGAAGTTTTCCGTTTTTTGCAGGATTACTCTGATACCTGGCTCGGAAAGGTATTTAATTGTGGGCTTGTACTTTGGAATTCCTCGGAATGCTCTGAAAAGTGCCAAGCCTCCTTCTTTTTCGTTTCCGTCGGCAATCTGCTTTTTGGCAGTGGATAAAAATCCCTGAACAAGCTTACGCTGCTCGTCAACTAAAGCGGAAACTCTTGGTTTCATTTCGTCAAATTCATGCACGTCACCCTTAGGAACAGGGCCTGAAATAATCAATGGCGTACGTGCATCATCAATCAACACGGAATCAACCTCATCAATCATGGCAAAATGGTGCTTGCCTTGCACCAAATCTCCCGCTTCACGAGCCATGTTATCTCTTAGGTAGTCAAATCCAAATTCATTGTTGGTACCATAGACGATATCACTTCCGTAGGCTTTTTTCCTTCCCGGAGAGTTTGGAGTAAATTTATCAATACAGTCTACAGTAAGGCCATGAAATTCAAAAAGTGGGGCATTCCATTCGGAATCACGCTTGGCTAGGTAGTCATTCACAGTGACAATATGCACTCCTCTGCCTGCAAGGGCGTTCAAGTAAGCGGGAAGAGTAGATACAAGCGTTTTCCCTTCTCCAGTCGCCATTTCAGCGATTCTTCCTTTGTGAAGTACCATTCCACCAATCAGCTGCACGTCATAATGAACCATGTCCCAAGTCACTTCCGTACCTGCGGCAAGCCACTTGTTATGCCAGATTGCGTCTTCACCCAGGATTTCTACATTACTTTTGATAGCAGCGATCTCACGATCCCGTTGATTGGCTTTTACAACTAGTTTGCCTATTTCTTTGAATCTTCTTGCTGTTTCTTTTACCACCGCAAATGAAATTGGAAGCACTTTCTGAAGAATCTCCTCAAGAGCCTGATCACGGTCTTTCTCAATCTGATCAATCTGATTGAAAAGTTGATCCTTTTCTTGAATGGAGGTAGGGGGAAGTTCCTCTATTTTTGTCTTGATTTCAATAATCTTTTGATCGAATTGCAGCAAGTGGTCATTTATCTGAGACTTGATCTCCTGCGTTTTGGCTCGGAGTTGCTCATCACTGATCCCTTTCAATCCATCAAAAGCGGTATTGATTTCCTGAACTAATGGAAACAATTCTTTAATATCTCTGTCGGACTTGGTTCCAAATACTTTGGCAAGTCCTTTTGTTATAAAATCTAACATCTTGGTGTTTTGTGGTTCTCAAATGAAGGGATAAAATTAAGCCCTTTTTATTGTAATAGATAATGATGCGAAAGATGCTATGAAACCTTTCAATCACTTTTTTAAATGTTTATTTTTCCTTTGAATACTTGTTCGGCAGGTCCGGTAAGCCAAATATCCTTGAATGTGCCGTCGGGTTGGGAATGAAATTTAACGGACAATTCACCACCCAGAGTATTGATTTTTACGATTTGTTGTGGATGATTTCTTCCAAAAGCAATTGCAGCGGCAGTGACTCCAGTGCCGCAGGAGAGTGTTTCGTCCTCTACGCCACGTTCGTAGGTTCTGACAAATAATTCATTCACTCCAATTTTTTCAACGAAATTAACGTTCGTACCTGCCGGTGAATAACTCTGATCGTATCGAACTTCTTTTCCTTGTTCAAAGACTGGGTAATCGGTGACTTTTTCCACAAATCGGATATGATGAGGAGAGCCTGTATGTATGAACAAATCGTCTCCTTTCTCTTCCAGAATTGAAACATCGCTCATTTTCAACTGCACTAGTCCTGATTCAAGTTTGGCTTCATGCGGACCATCGATTGCTAGAAAGTTGGTTTTGGAACTGATAATTTCTAAGTAATCGGCAAACGCAACTGCACATCTAGCGCCATTGCCACACATGCTTTGACTCCCGTCAGCGTTGAAATAAATCATCTCAAAGTCAAAATCGGGATGCTTGCGGATGAGTATCAATCCATCAGCACCTATTCCAAAACGACGATCACAAAGCTTGAAGACCAAATTTAAATCGGACAGATCGAAGTCGGCCATTCGATCGTCGATCATGACAAAGTCATTGCCTGTCCCTTGGTATTTGAAAAAAGATATTTCCATAAATCTAAATTGTTAAAATATGGGACAAAAGTCCATCCAAAGCCTCTGTAGGTTACAAACTTAATCAACTTATCATAAAATCAGACTTATTGTCTGATTACCAACTTCCAATCGATTGATTTAATGATTAATTTCAGTTTCTGAATTTGAATAGCATCTAAATAAAACACCAAATGACTCCATCAGAGAATTTAATCACGAGAAGATTGTTTCTAGCCAATTCCTCAAAAGCAGGTATTGCACTTGGACTTGCAGGAACTGGAATTTTAACCGCATGTGCAACAAATGCCAGCGGCGATGAGAAGGCGATTTTAGCCACTGCATTTACGCAGACTCCTTTAGACTATGACTATTCAGCTTTGGCTCCAAACATTGATGCAATGACCATGGAGATTCACTACACCAAGCATGCTGCTGGCTACGCTAAAAATCTGGGCGAGGCTATTACTGAAGAAAGTGTAGATACGAATAAGCCTCTAGAAGATGTGTTGGCTAAAATCTCGACTTACTCCACCAAAATGCGAAACAATGGCGGTGGACATTACAATCATGAGCTGTTTTGGAAAGTAATGAGTCCCACAGGCGGAGGCAAGCCTGAAGGCGATTTAGCGGCAGCCATTGATTCTTCTTTTGGAAGCTATGATGCTTTCGTTACTGAATTTGAGACTGCTGCGAAGACTCGCTTCGGGTCAGGCTGGGCATGGCTTGTGGTGGGTGATGATAAAAAACTGGCTGTTGGTTCCACTGCCAATCAAGACAATCCGTTGATGGATGTCTTAGATTTTAATGGCGTTCCTCTTCTAGGATTAGACGTTTGGGAGCATGCCTATTACCTGAACTACCAAAACAAGCGCACGGATTACGTTTCTGCTTTTTGGAATGTGGTGGATTGGAATACTGTAAACCAGCGGTTTGCAGCTGCCTCCATGTAAATCTCCTCTTCTACAATCAAAAAAGGACCGGAATTTCCGGTCTTTTTTATTTATTTCGATATTCTAAAACCACATCATGCAAGATCCAAAGTCACTTACCGCAGTTGCACAATTTCACCAAACCTTCAAACATCCAGTCGTAGCACAGCCCGCCATCCCATCAGAAACCAGATGCAACCTTCGTGTTTCGTTATTGGCAGAGGAATTGAAAGAATTGGAAAAAGCAATCGAAAATAAAGATCTTGTCGAGATAGCCGATGCCTTATGTGATTTGCAGTATGTGCTCTCAGGTGCCATTCTAGAATTTGGCTTAGGGGAAAAATTCAAAATCCTCTTCGACGAAGTACAACGTTCCAATATGAGTAAGGCCTGCGAAAGCGAAGCTATAGCCAAAGCTACAGTGACCCATTATGAGGCCAAAGGCACGCCCTGTTTCTATGAAAAAGAGGGCAATTCGTATTTAGTCTTCCGAGAAGGTGACCGCAAAACCCTGAAATCTGTAAACTACTCTCCTGCAGATTTGAAGGGGATTTTAGGGAGATAGAAAAAAAGCCGACTCGATTGAGCCGGCTTCTTTTATTACATCTTCAAGGAATTTTTGAACTTAAAACTATAAAGCCTGTATCCAATAGTCATCGTAAAAAACTTCCATTGATTCTTGAAAGGGTAGCGCTCTCCATCTATTTCGATGTCTCTCGAATAATCAGCTCTAGGCTGCCATTTGGCCCAGAAAACCAGTCTTTGCGCATACTCGATGGAGGCTCCATAAGCAAAATTCATAGTGACAGGTATCTGGGAGCTTCGAAAGGCATTGCCGACTTTAGAAACACCAGGCAAACCTACGAATGAAAGTTCCCCCTCGTCAAGTACTATATTTCCGGAAACATTAAGCCCTCCAAAAACACTGAGCCTGAGATTACCTAACTGAATAATTTAAAGTTGAGGTAATATTTCCCAAGACACCCTTGTCATACTTGGCCCACTTACTTTATAAGGTATTATTCAATTAACTTCCACATTTTCATTGAAATAGAGGTAAGAATTATAGGCTCTCGAGTAATTTAGCTTTTGGTGAATAGCAAATCTATCTGATAGCTGCATCTCGAAGAAGATACCAAGCGATCTCGTATTGAAAGACTCATTATTAGACGGTAATACTATTATGCTATCGAACTGATGAATAGAAGTAAATTGATCTATGCTTACCACTCCTATCTCTACACCGAAAGAATTCTGAGCGTATGTATTCACTGAATATAAGAAGGCTATTAGGAAAAATATTAGTTGCTTCATTGTAATTGGAAGGAAAGGCTACCAGTATTGTAGATGAAACCATCATTTGTTCCTATTGTATTACAATACTCAACTATGGATGAACCCAGTCTATCGGTTTCATCAGTGGTGGTAATGGAAAAATTAACCGTATTAGTTATAGCTTGACCAGCTGATATTTCCCAGCTGTTGGAAAAGGAGAAGTTTTGTGTCCTTGTCAACCCAGGGTCCCATTCACTCCAAACATAACTCATTCTTTCCCCATACAATGCTCGATCCCAAGTAATGATTTCAGGGTTTTCATAGCGCCATTGTGTATTACAACGAAATAAGCCACAATCCCTTACATCACTATTATTTAAATAAAAAACTTTTTGAATAACGAAAGGTGCTCCATTAAGTGGTGCAATTGCAATATTAAGTTCCATTTCCAAATCTCCATTAATCCAATGATCTTTAATTCCGTCAAAAGTAGCCATGTCCTTAAGCTTAAAACGGTACAACCTATCCTGGCCTGTGGTAGTATCTCTGTCACAATCTGGGTCAGAACCTCCGCCGCCTCCACCGCCGCCGCCGCCGCCGCCAATAAAACAAAGGTTATTTGATTCAAAGAAATCTTGGGTATTGTAAAAAGAATTGTTTTGATCTTCAAATACTGCTTCTGCTAACATAGGGCATTCAAACATCACTCTGTCGCCTACAC
>Ga0209390_10000878_pt1 | contig 59718 bp, 55 predicted proteins | sample BON01_FD_187212 | JGI IMG/M metagenome (GOLD analysis project Ga0209390, IMG submission 187212) | Freshwater microbial communities from Lake Bonney liftoff mats and glacier meltwater in Antarctica - BON-01 (SPAdes) (version 2) | ecosystem: Environmental > Aquatic > Freshwater > Ice > Glacier...
CGCGCCCTCACCCTCGACGCCGCCTACACCGCCAACCCCGACCGGTTCCGAGGACGGCGGCCTACCCCGCCGAAGCTCCCCACCGTCGCCTGGATCAACGACCCATCCCGAGAAGCACTCATACAGAGCGTCTGACCAAGAATTGTCTCAAACCCCTTGAGAGGTTCCGGTCGAGGCACTAACTTGCTGAGGCCTGGTGATTGGGGGGCGGGGTGGCTGATCCTTCAGAAGCGCCGGCGACAGGGGCGGGCTGGCTGACGCTCGCGGCGATGATCGTCGTCGTCTCGATGGCCTCCATCGACATGACGATCGTGGCGATCGCCGCTCCCGATATCCAACAGGGCCTTCGTCTGTCCTCGACTGGCCTGCAGTGGATGGTCTCGAGCTATCTCGTTTCGCTGGCCGCGCTGTTTGCACTCGGTGGCCGTCTGGCCGATGTGGTCGGGCATCGCACGATGGTGATCAGCGGAACGATCCTGTTCACGTTCGCATCGATCATGTGCGGCGCCACCCCCACCGGTTCGATCGCCGAGACTTGGCTGATCGCCTTCCGCGTGCTCCAGGGAGCGGGAGCGGCGTTGATGTTCCCCGCCGCTCTGGCCATCGTCGTCGCCTCGTTCCCCATCGAACACCGCGGCCGGGCCATCGCCACGTTCTTCGGCTTCGCCGGTTTGCTCACCGCCCTCGGCCCATTCGCCGGCGGGTATCTCACCCAGTGGACCTGGCGTTCGATCTTCTGGGTCAACGTCCCGGTGGCGATCCTCGGACTGATCCTCACATTCATGGCGAAGGTCGAGAACTCGCGGGTGCGCGAACCGATCGACTGGCGTGGCGCGGTGCTTATCGCCACTGGTATGGCCGCTAGCGTGATCGGACTGCAGCAGGCCTCGACCTGGGGATGGACGAGTACGGCCACACTGGGGTGCATCATCGGCGGGGCAGTGGTGATCGGATTCTTCTTCGAGTTCGAGCGACGTCATTCCCATCCGCTCATTCGTGTGTCGTTCTTCTCGATCCGCACGTTCACCGCGCAGAACTTCGTGCTGCTGTTCGCATCGGCCGCGTTCGTCCCAATAATTTTCTTCGCCAGCATCTATGCCCAGGTCGCCCTCGGTTGGTCCACCTCGAACGCCGGTCTCTACCTGCTGATCTTCTTCGTCGGCTACGTTCCGGGGGTCCAGATAGGTGGTCGACTTCTCGACCAGGGCCGGGCCCGCACCGCCGTGGTGTGGGGAGCATTCGTCGCCGCGGCAGGGCTCTGGGCCTGGTCGGCACGATTGCAGGACCTCTCGGAGAACCAGCAGTGGCCATGGATGGTTGTCACCGGGTTCGCAATTGCCGTGGTTATGAGTTCGGCCAACACCGATGCGATCAACCAGGTGCCGGCGGAGAACTACGGCGAGGCCACCGGTATCACCCAGACGGCGCGCAACTACGGCGCCGCCCTCGGTCTGGCCATTCTCGGCACGGTGCTGTCGACCACAGTGCGCACGAAGACCGAGGGATCGTTGGCGACGCTCGGCATCGACAAGTCACAGGCCGACACGATCGCCGCATCGCTCCAGGGGTCGGGTGGCGGGAAGTCCTCCGGCGCGATCTCGCAACTGGGGTCGAACGCGGAGCAGGCGTTCCAGATGATTCGTCTCGACTTCGCCCAGGCCAGCCAGGCTGTGTTCCGCTGTCTTGCGTTGTTCATGCTGATCTCAGGGGTGGCGGCAGTGATCGGATTGAGCCGCAGCCGCCAGTCCGGCGGAGCGGGCGCATCTGGTGGAGCTGGGCCGTCCGGGACGACCGAGGTCGGCTCACACGAACGATCGGAACGCAGTGGTGAGCGGTAGGTCGAGTGAACTGATCAGTCCCGGAGGTGCGTCGTGCACGAAGGGGATCGCGTTGACGATGCGCATGGCAGTGGCGACCATCCCGCGTTCGTAGAAGTCCTCGGGGCTGCCGACGATGAGTTCGCACTGGAGGTTCGGTTCACCCTTGACGATCACGCGGTAGGTGCCGTAGTGCGGAGCGCTGGGCCAGTGCGGAGCGAGGTCCATCTTCAGCCGTCTCCGGCCGTCGTCATCTGCACGTAGACCATCTGCATCTGCGTGAGGGCATCGCGAAGCGAAGCGACGTCCTCGCCGAGACGGGACTCGGTGGCATCGAGCAGGGCCGCCATGGCGTCGATGGCCAGACGGGCCGACGGGAGGTCGGGCTCGGGCTGGCCCAGGTGGATGGCGCCGAGCTCGTACAGACCGACCACGTGGTTGATCACGAACTGCGAGGCCGGGGCCGACAGGATCTGGCGCTGCACCTCGGCCATCTGGGCCACCATCGCCTCGGCCTGGGACCGCTCCTCAGGGGAGAGGTCATCGAGGGACGGGGCCCCCACCATCCCCGCCGCTCCGGTGTCGGTGATGGGGCTCGCGGCGGCGGCGCCTGATGTCGGCGCCGGGCGCGGGTTGCGTTCGATCGGTACCTCACCGCCGGGTGTCCAGAGGCTCATGGGGGACTCACTTCCTCGGCGTCCCCGCCCCGGTTCGCACCGTGGGAGGGCCGCCACTCGCAGTTCGGCGGGGACTCCGCTATCGTACGTGCCCGACAACTCAGGGAAAGCGGGGCTCGTCCCCCACCCGGCCATTTCCCCCTCGGGGGAGCCTGTGCGCCGGGTCGCTGCTCTTCACCGCCCGGGCTCGCGCCCGGTCATCGACGGGCGCCGGCCGACTCGAACCGACGCCCGCTCTCCTCCATTGCGATGGGTGCAGGGGTCCGACCTGCCCACCCGCGCCACGGAGGAATTGCGCATTGATGAGGAGTGACCGGCGATAGCCACCGTTGACAGCAACGAGCCCCGTATCAACGACCGCATCCGTGCCCGTGAGGTCCGCCTCGTGGGCCCTGATGGGGCCCAGATCGGGATCAAGCCCCTTCCCGAGGCGCTCATCATGGCCCGGGACCTCGAACTCGACCTCGTCGAGGTGGCCGACAAGGCCAATCCTCCTGTCTGTCGCATCATGGACTACGGGAAGTACAAGTACGAGGCCGCCCAACGGGCCAAGGAGTCCCGGAAGAAGAGTACGAACGTCGTGGTCAAGGAGATGAAGTACCGGCCCAAGATCGGCGCCGGCGACTTCGACACCAAGACCAGGAAGGTCGAGCACTTCCTCGCCGAGGGGCACAAGGTCAAGGTCACGATCATGTTCCGTGGCCGCGAGATGCAGCACCCTGATCTCGGCCGCAAGATCCTCGACAACGTGGCCGAAGCGGTGGCCCACCAGGGAAGGATCGAGGCCTACCCCCGACTCGACGGGCGCAACATGACCATGGTTCTCGGCCCCGACAAGAAGGCCCAGGCCGCGGCCGAGCGCAAGCGCCAAACAGACGGCGCCGAATCCTCACCCGAATCCTCACCCGCCGCCCCACTCGCCCGCCCAGACGCCGCCACCGAGCCCGACCTCACCGAGACCCCCGTCGACACCGGGGCCTGATCGCCCCGGCGCCCCCGAACCGGGGCCCGCACACCACCACCGGAGACACCGATGCCGAAGATGAAAACCCACAGCGGCGCCAAGAAGCGCTTCAAGATCACTGGGACCGGCAAGATCACCCGCCGCAGTTCGAATCTGAATCACATCCTCGAGAAGAAGTCCCCGAGGCGCAAGCGTCGCCTCTCCGGCGATTTCGAGCTCTCGCCGGGTGACACCGCCAAGGTGCGCCGCCAGCTCGGCATCTGAATCATCGCCGGCTCCGCCGGCATCCCCGGTTCCCCCGGGAGACGTCCATCCATTTCCCACGACCAAGGAGGCCCCGATGGCCCGAGTCAAGCGTGCGGTCGCCAGCAAGAAGCACCGCCGTACCACCCTGGAGCGCGCCAAGGGCTACTACGGCAACAAGAGCCGTTCCTACCGCGCCGCCAACGAGCAGGTCATGCACTCGTTGCAGTACGCCTTCCGCGACCGGCGGGCCCGCAAGGGTGAGTTCCGTCAGCTCTGGATCCAGCGCATCAACGCCGCCTGCCGCCTGAACGGCACGACCTACTCCCGATTCATCGCCGGCCTCAAGGCCGCCCACATCGAGGTCGACCGCAAGGTCCTGGCCGACCTCGCCGTCACCGACCCGGCGGCGTTCACCGCCCTCGTCGAGGCCGCCACCGAGGCGGACGCCAATCTCCCGCCTCGATCGGCCCAGGCCTGAAGCACTCGGCGCCCCTGCGAGCGAGGCCGTCGTGCCGGCTCCGCTGAGCGCCAGCAATCCGCGAGTCATCACCCTGCGGCGCCTCCTGGGGCGCCGCAGGGCGCGTCTCGAGGCGGGCGCGTTCGTGATCGAGGGCCCGCTCGCCCTCACTGAAGCCATCGTCGCGGCCGCTCCTCTCCGTGAGGTCTACGTCGACGACGCCGCCGCCCGTTCGGCGCCGCCGGATTCCGCGCTCGGTGTGGGCCTCGCCGCCGCCCGCGAGGCGGGTGTGCCCGTCACCGAGTTGGGGGTCGGCGTGCTCCAGCGGGTGAGTGACACCATCACTCCTCAGGATGTGCTCGCCGTGGTCGAGCGCCGGCCGGTACCGATCGAGGCACTGGTCGCGGCGGACGGTCCGGTGGTCGTGCTCGCCGGCGTGGGTGACCCCGGCAACGCCGGCACCGTGGTGCGCACAGCCGAGGCGGCCGGCGCGGCAGGGGTCTTGTTCTGCTTCGATGCCGTCGACCCGTTCGGTCCGAAGACGGTGCGGGCCGCGGCCGGTTCGCTGTTTCGCATCCTCGTCGCCGAGAACCCCACTGCTTCCTCGGCGACGGCGCTCGAAGCGCTGCGGGCCGGCGGCCGCGAGCTCATCGGTACGGGGGCACGAGGCGGCGTCGACCTCGACCAGCGCGACCTCACCGCGCCCTTCGCACTCGTCCTCGGTAGCGAGGCCCGCGGGCTCTCCGCCGAGCTCGAGACCATGCTCGACAGCACCGTCACCATCCCCATGGCCGGGTCGGTGGAGTCACTCAACGTCGCCGTCGCCGCCGCCGTGGTCCTGTTCGAGTCCGCCCGGCAGCACCGACGAAGACGATGACGGTATCGGTGGGCCCGAACAGATTGGACGCCCGCACCGGCCTCGGACAGGCTCACGCCCGATGATCGACGGTCTCCCCGAACTCGCCACTCGCGGCATCGAGCAGGTGGCCGCCGCCACCGACCCCGAGTCGTTGCGCGCCGTCGAATCCGACCTGCTGGGCAAGACCGGCGAGCTGACCGTCCTCAAGCGCGGGTTGGGCGCGCTCGAACCCGACCAGCGCCGCGCCGCCGGTCAGGCCCTCAACGAGACCCGTGCCCGTCTCGAGGCGGCACTGACCGATCGGCGGGCCACCCTCGATGCGGCGGCGCGCGATGTGGCACTGGTGGCCGAACGGCTCGACCTGACCGAGATCATCGACCCTGACCGCCGGGGGAGCATCCATCTGGTCACCCAGACCCTCGATCGCCTCGTCGACGTCTTCCTGGGGATGGGGTTCAGGGTGGCCGAAGGCCCCGAGGTCGAGACCGACTGGCACAACTTCGAGGCCCTCAACATCCCCGCCGCCCATCCGGCTCGAGGTATGTGGGACACGCTCTACGTCGACCTCGGCGATCCCGAGACCACCTTGTTGCGCACCCACACCTCCCCTGTGCAGATCCGGGTGATGACCGACGGCGAGCCGCCGTTCTACGAGGTCATGCCCGGCCGCGTGTATCGGCGCGACACCGCCGACGCCAGTCACATGCCGGTCTTTCACCAGATCGAGGGACTGGTCGTCGACCGGGGGATCTCCTTCGCCGACATGGCGGGCACGCTCGAGGCCTTCACCACCGCCTATTTCGGCGGCGCCATCCACTCGCGCCTGCGCCCGTCGTACTTCCCCTTCACCGAACCGTCGGCCGAGTACGACATCAACTGCTTGTTCTGCCAGGGCTCCGGGTGTCGGACCTGCGCCCAGACCGGGTGGCTCGAGCTGGGCGGCTGCGGGCTGGTGCACCCGAACGTGCTCACCAACGTCGGGCTCGATCCCGAGGAGTGGTCCGGTTTCGCCTTCGGATTCGGTCTCGATCGCCTGGCCCTCATGCGTCACGGCGTCGACGACATCCGTGAGATGTACACCGGTGACGTCCGCTTCCTGGAGCAGTTCCCGTCATGAAGGTGCTGTTGTCATGGATGCGGGAGTTCGCGCCGTTCGAGGGTGATCCCGTGGAGCTCGGCGACGTGATGAGCGACCTCGGTATGGCCGTCGAGTCGATCGACCACATCGGTGCGGGGCTCGAAGGCATCGTGGTGGCCCGGGTGCTGGCCCTGCGCCCACACCCGAACGCCGACAAGATCCAACTCGTCGACGTCGATGCCGGTGACGGCGAGGCCCTGCAGATCTGCTGTGGGGCGTTCAACATGGCCGTGGACGATCTCGTGCCCCTCGCCACCCTGGGCACGCTGATGCCCGGCGGCTTGGAGATCGCCCGCCGCCGGCTGCGCGGCGAGTGGTCGAACGGGATGTTGTGCTCGGGTCGCGAGTTGGGGCTCGGCGACGACCACTCGGGCATCTGGATCCTCGACGCCGGGCTGACGCCGGGCACCGCGGTCACCGCCGCCCTCGGCATCGTCCCCGACGTCGTCTACGACCTCGAGATCAACCCCAACCGCCCCGATGCCATGTCGGTGGCCGGCGTGGCCCGTGACCTCGCCGCCCGGCTGGGGCTGCCGTTCGTCGTGCCCGAAACGCGGGTCGACGAGGTTCTCCGCGCCGCCGTCATCGCGCCCACGGTCGAGATCGTCGACCCCGACCTGTGCGGGCGGTTCCATCTCCGGGTCATCGACGGCGTCACCGTCGGGCCGTCGCCCCGCTGGATCGCCGATCGCCTCACCGCCCTCGGGATGCGACCCATCAACAACGTCGTCGACGCTTCCAATTACGTGATGCTCGAGCTCGGTCAACCGAACCACACCTACGACCTGGCCAGGGTTCTCGATGGGGCCCTGCGCGTCCGCTGGGCCCGTGACGGCGAGGTCATCGCGACCCTCGATGGCACCGACCGCACGCTCACCGGGGGCCGCGACGGGGTGATCGCCGATGGATCGGACACCGCCATCGGCATCGCCGGGGTCATGGGTGGGGCTTCCACCGAGATCTCCGACACCACCACCACGGTGTTGCTCGAATGTGCATGGTGGCAGCCGATGGCGATCGCGGTGAGCTCCAAGCATCTGGGGTTGCGCTCCGAGGCGTCGGCCCGATTCGAGCGGGGCACCGACCCCGAGATCGTCGATCGAGCCGCTCGGCGTCTGGCCGAGTTGCTCGCCCCATCGGGGGCGCGGCTCGTCGCCGGGGGAGTGACCGTCGACGGGCACCTGCCCGACCGCTCACCGGTCATGGTGCGCGAGACCCGTGTCCGCCACCTCCTCGGGAGTGTCCTCACCGAGGATCAGATCACCGGCTACCTCTCGGCGATCGGCTTCTCCGTCGATCGGGTGAGCGGCGGGCCAGGTGACGCGATTCTCTCCGTCGTCGTCCCGACCTTCCGGCCCGACACGGTCACCGAGACCGACGTGATCGAGGAGATCGCTCGGCATCACGGTTACCGCCGGATCCCGAAGCGGGTGCCCCGGGCCGAACAGACCGGTTCGCTCACCCCACGCCAGCGCGACCGTCGGACCATTCGCCACGTTCTGGTCGGCCTCGGCCTCGACGAGGCCATGCCGTTGCCGTTCCTCGCTCCTGGTGATCTCGAGCGCTGCGGGCTGCCCGCCGCCGCGGTCACGGTCACCAATCCACTGGCCGCCGAGGAATCGGTCCTGCGACCGTCGTTGCGTCCCGGGCTGTTGAAGGCTGTTGCCTACAACGAGTCGCACCGCACCGAGGGCGCCGCCCTGTTCGAGATCGGGAAAGTGTTCGGGCTCCCCCTCCCGGGACAGACCCTTCCCGATGAGCGCGAGCACCTCGCGGTGACGGTGGCCGGGCCCGACGCCCGCTCCGGGGTGCGCATCTGGGACGTGCTGGCGCGGACGCTCGGCCTTCCCCCCGTGCAGATCGACCAGAGCGCGACACCCCCCGGGCTCCACCCGGGTCGGAGCGCGGCTCTGCGACTCGACGCCACCGTCATCGGTGAGGTGGGGGAGATCGACCCCGGGGTCGCGCACGCCCTTGGCATCGGCGAGCGGGTGGCCTGGCTCCAGGTCGATCTCGACCAGGTTCTGGCTCCCGAGCACGGTCAGCACCCGTACCGACCGATCAGCCGCTATCCGTCGAGCGACTTCGACCTCGCCTTCGAGCTCGAGGAGTCGGTGCCGGCAGGGGACCTTCGTTCCATCATCGTGTCCGCGGCCGGACCTCTGCTCGTCAGGGTGGCCCTCTTCGATGTCTTTCGGGGCGCGCCCGTGCGCGACGGCCGTCGGAGCCTGGCCTTCCGGTTGCGGCTCCAGGCCGACGACCGCACGCTCACCGACGACGAGCTGACCGACGTACGTCGAGTGGTGGTGTCGGCGGTCGAGTCGACCTTCGACGCCCGCTTGCGCGCCTGAACTCTCGGCGTCGAGTCGGGACGGCTCGCAAGTCCCTCCCCCGAGGTCGGTCTGTTGGCCACGTCGACGTGCGAGGGCGACCAGATCGATCAGATCAGTCGGCGGCTGCTCGGGTTCCGACGTTCAGATCGTTTCGACGAGGACGTGATCGGCGTGCGCCGCGAGCGCCCGGATATCTCCGGGATCGCCCGTGAGTACGCGGCCAGCCGGTTCGGCGATGGCGATGACCAGCGCGTCAACAGCGGAGCCGCGCTTCGAGCGGAACCGCATCACAGCGGCCCGACGAGCCGTCTGTTCGGGCAACTCCGTGACGATGTCGCAGGTCTTGAGCAATCGGTTCGTGTTCGCGTCCGGACCTGCACGTCCAGTCACCGATTCGACGACGACGACGGACGGCACCAGGGGGGGCCAGAGTCCCTCTCGTCGAAACACAGCGATGATCGCGGCGGACTGTCGATCCCGTCGGGCGAGCTTCGTGACCGCACCACTGTCGAGGACCAGCACCCGCTCAGCTCGGGCGATCGGTCGCGTGATGAAGCTCGAGTCGCCGAGCGATCGCCTCGGCCCGAGCGATCTCGTCCGGCGTGGGTTCGCCCACTTCGTCGATCAGCTCGGTGAGGTACGCGTCCGTCTCGTCGAGCAGCGCCTGACGACGCAGCTCCGCCCGAACGGCCTCCTGCAGAAGCTCGGACGCCGGCAGACCGCGCTCCTTGAGTTCGTCGTAGAGATCGTCGGGTAGGTACACCTGCATGCGTGGCATACGCCTAACTATACACACAACCGAGGTTGTCGCGGCGGTGACGGGCTCGGTCCTGCGGGGCGGGCTTCTTAATCTACTCATTGTCTTGCATGAGTATGCAGTAAGGCCCTAGGCTGTGGCGATGATCGAGGTAGGCATCATCGGCGCCTCCGGGTACACCGGGGCGGAGCTCCTCCGGCTGTGCACCCTGCATCCAGAGCTGCACGTGGCCTTCGCGACGGGCGACTCCCAGGCCGGCACCACGGTGGCCGATCTCTATCCGAGCCTGGCCGCCGCCTACCCCGACCTCGCCTTCACCACCTACGACCCCTCGGCGCTCGGCGGACTCGACCTGGTCTTCTGCGGCCTGCCCCACGGTGCTTCCCAGGCGCTCATGCCCGAGCTGCGCCGCCGGGTGCGCTGGGTGATCGACCTGGCCGCCGACTTCCGCCTGCTCGACGTTGACCTCTACCCCGAGTGGTACGGCGAGGTCCACACCGCGCCCGAACTGCTGCCCGGGTTCGCCTACGGGTTGCCCGAGCTCTTCCGTGACCACATCGTCGGCGCCACTGCGGTGGCGTCCCCGGGCTGTTACCCCACCGCGGCTGCGCTCGCCATGGCCCCGCTCATCGGTCAGGGGCTGGTGCACCTCGACTCGATCGTCGTGAATGCTCTCAGTGGGGTCTCCGGTGCCGGGCGTGCCCCCAAGGCGAACACGACGTACTGCGCCGCGAACGAGGACGTCACCGCCTACGGGCTGCTCACCCACCGGCACACGCCGGAGATCGAACAGACCGTCGCTCGACTGGCCGGACCCGACCCCGGCCCCGTGTCGGTCCTCTTCACACCCCATCTCGTCCCGATGAACCGAGGGATGCTCGCGACCTGTTACCTGCGTCCGCTCGCGTCACCCACCACGGCCGAGTTGCTCGATCTCTATCGTGCCCGGTATGCCGACGAGCCCTTCGTCGTGGTCACCGCGGGGTCGCCGTCCACCAAGGCCTGCCTCGGGTCCAACAGCGCCCACGTCACGGTGCGGGCCGACGAGCGCACCGGGTGGATCGTGGCCATCGCCGCCATCGACAACCTCACCAAGGGCGCGTCGGGGCAGGCGGTGCAGTGCGCCAACATCCTCGCCGGGCTGCCCGAAGGAACCGGCCTTTCGACCGTGGGGGTCTACCCGTGAGCGTCACCGCACCCGAGGGCTTCACCGCCGCCGGCATCGCCGCCGGCATCAAGGCTTCGGGCGCCACCGATCTGGCCCTTGTCGCCGTCGATGCGGGCCAGGGTCGGGTGGCCGCGGGGGCGGGGGTGTTCACCCGCAACCTCATGACCGCGGCCCCGGTACTCGTGAGCAAAGCTCACCTACGGGCCTCGATGGGTCATGTCGCCGCGGTGATCCTCAACAGCGGCAACGCCAACGCCGCCACCGGTGAGCCGGGGTCGCGCCACGCCGAGACCATGTGCGATCTCGTGGCGGCGGAGTTCGCCGTCGATCCCCATCAGGTCCTGGTCTGCTCCACCGGCCTCATCGGTATTCCCATGCCGATGGCGGTGATCGAACCGGCCATCCTGCGGCTCGTGGCGGCCCGATCGGCGGACGGGGGAGCGGCGGCCGCCGCCGCCATCATGACCACCGACACCCACCCCAAGGAGGTCGTGGTCCGCGGTGGAGGCTTCACCCTCGGCGGGATGGCCAAGGGGGCGGCCATGCTCTCGCCCGACATGGCCACCATGCTGGCCGTGCTCACCACCGACGCCCGGGCCACTCCCGCCGAACTCCACGCCGCGCTCACGGCCGGGGTCCACCGCTCGTTCAACACCCTCGACGTCGACGGGTGCACCTCCACGAACGACACGGTTCTGCTGCTCTCGAGTGGCCGGGCCGGGCCGGTCGACCCGCAGGCCCTCGAGGCGGCGGTCACCGAGGCCTGCACCGATCTCGCCGAGCAGATGGCCGGTGATGCCGAGGGTGCCACCAAGGTCGTGCGGTTCACCGTCACCGGCGCCCGTTCCGACGACGAGGCCGCAACCGGCGCCCGTCATGTCGCCCGCAGTCAACTGGTGAAGTGCTCCTGGTACGGCAACGACCCCTACTGGGGCCGGATCGCCAGTGACCTCGGGAGCAGTGGGATCGGTTTCGACGCCGCCCTCGTGCAGGTGGCCTACGACGGGGTCATGGTCTGCCGCCACGGCGTGGAGATCGACCACGACCGGGACGCGGTCGCCGCCCACATGGCCGGACGCCACCTCGAGATCACCGCCGACCTCGGCCTCGGCATGGGTCGGGCCACGATCCTGACCAACGACCTGACCCACGCCTACATCGACGAGAACATGGGCACGTCATGAGTCCCGATCCGAAACCGGACTCCACCGCGGGATCGGCTCCGTCGGCGGGGCAGGTCGCCGGGGCCGAGGTCCTCATCGAGGCCTTGCCCTACATCCGGCGCTTCTGGGGCACCACCATCGTCGTGAAGTACGGCGGCAACGCCATGACCGAGCCGGCGCTGGCCTCGACCTTCGCCGCCGACATCGTGCTGTTGCAGTCGGTCGGCATCCGCGTCGTCGTCGTCCACGGCGGTGGGCCCCAGATCGGTGCCCTCATGGGACGGCTGGGCATGGAGTCGGAGTTCCGCGACGGCCTGCGGGTCACCGACGCCGAGACCCTCGACATCGCCCGCATGGTGCTGGTCGGGAAGGTCAACCGCGACATCGTCGCCGCCATCAACGCCCACGGTCCCCTCGCCGTCGGCCTCTCGGGCGAGGACGCCGGGCTCATCGAAGCCGGCCTTCGCAACCCGTCACTCGGCTTCGTGGGTGACGTGAAGAGGGTGAATCCGGCCATCGTCGAGTCGTTGCTCGCCCAGAACCTCATCCCGGTCGTGTCCACTTTCGGTGCCGACCTGAGCGGGCAGTCGTACAACATCAACGCCGACACGGTGGCCGGCGCGCTGGCCGGCGCCCTCGGTGCCGAGAAGGCGATCTACCTCACCGACATCGCCGGGTTACTGCGTGACATCGATGACCCGACGAGTCTCATCGCTCGCGCCGACTCCGCCGAGATCGCCGAGCTGGTGGCCGACGGTGTGTTGTCCGGCGGGATGATCCCGAAGATCGACGCCTGCCTCGACGCGCTGGCCGAAGGGGTTCGCGCCGCCCACCTGCTCGACGGCCGAGTGCCGCACGTGCTGCTCCTCGAGCTCTTCACCGACGCCGGTGTGGGCACCATGATCACGCCGGCCTCACCCGGCCGCCACGACTGGGGGAACCAGTGAATGCTCACTCTGAGGCCATGGGCGCCCCGCCCGGCCTCGACCATTGCCCCCTCATGCCCACGTACGGGGCGACGACGGTGCAGTTCGTTCGGGGCGAAGGCTGTCGACTCTGGGACCGCGACGGCAAGGAGTACCTCGACTTCCTGGCCGGCCTGGCCGTCGTCGCGCTCGGGCATGCCCATCCCGAGGTGGCCGACGCCATCGCCGCCCAGGCTCGTACGCTCCTGCACGTCTCGAATCTCTTCGGGACCGAGCCCGGCGCCCAAGCCGCCATCACCCTCGACCGCCTGCTCGGCGGGGGGGGGCAGGTCTTCTTCTCCAACTCGGGGGCCGAAGCCAACGAGTGCGCCATCAAGCTGGCCCGCAAGTGGGGTGGTCACGGCCGGTACCAGGTCGTGAGCGCCTACGGCTCCTTCCACGGGCGCACCCTCGCCACCCTCCACGCCACCGGCCAGCCCGCCAAGTGGGAGCCCTTCGAGCCTCTCCCCGAGGGCTTCCGGCACGTCGGGTGGAACGATCTCGCCGCCCTCGAGGCCGCCATCGACCCGTCGGTGGCGGCGGTGCTCCTGGAGCCCGTCCAGGGCGAGGGAGGGGTGAACCCGGCGACCGCCCAGTACTTCGAGGGCGTCCGTCGCCTGTGTGACGAGCGCGACGTGTTGTTCATGGTCGACGAGGTGCAGACCGGCCTGGGCCGCACGGGGGAGTGGTTCGGTTTCCAGCACTTCGGGGTGGAACCTGACGTGGTGACCCTCGCCAAGGCCCTCGGCAACGGTGTGCCCATCGGCGCCTGTTGGGCCCGACGTGACGTCGCCGCGGTGTTCGAACCGGGTGACCACGCCACCACCTACGGGGGGCAGCCCCTGGCCGCGGCCGCCGCCCTCGCCGTGCTCGGGATCATGGAACGCGACCACGCCCCGTCCTTGGCCGAGCACGCCGGAAGCCGTCTGCGTCGCTCGCTCACCGAACTGCGCGAGGTGGTCGAGGTGCGTGGCCTGGGCCTGTTGCTGGCTGCCGAGCTGGCTCCGGGCATCGATGCGCGAGCCGTCGCCTCCGATGCACTGACGGCCGGGCTGGTGCTCAACGCCGTCACCCCGAGCGCCCTGCGTCTCGCCCCTCCTCTCGTCGTGACCGACGAGCAGATCGACGATGCCGTGGCCCTGCTCGCCGACATCCTGCGCGCCCACGGCGATCGGGGCGAGGGATGAGGCACCTGCTCGAGATCGACGACCTCGACCCGCGGGAGTTGCGTGAGGTGCTCGCGGCGGCCTCGGCTCCCGCCACACCGGTCCTGGCCGGCCGGGGCATGGGGCTGCTGTTCGAGAAGCCGTCGGCTCGCACTCGCAACTCCGTGGAGATGGCCGTCGTGCAACTGGGGGGGCATCCCGTCACCATCCGCCCCGACGAGGTGGGCCTCGACACTCGCGAGACGGTCGAGGACGTCACCCGCACCCTGGGCTGCTACCACGCCGCCATCGGGGCGAGGGTGTTCGAGCACGAGAAGCTCGACCGCATGGTGGCGGTGACGAGCGTGCCGGTGGTGAATCTGCTCTCTGATCAGGCCCATCCGTTCCAGGCCCTGGCCGACGTGCTCACCCTCGCCGACGAGTTCGGCGGACTCGACGCCCTGGCTGGTCGGGTCGTCACCTACGTGGGCGACGGGAACAACGTGGCCCGGAGCCTGGCGTTGGCCGCAGGATTGCTCGGGATGCAGGTGCGGGTGGCCACCCCTCCGGGGTACGAGATGACCCCTAGTGACGAGCAACGGGTCCGCTCGGCCGGGGTCGACCTGGTCACCACCCACGATCCCGTGGCGGGCGTCATCGGAGCTGATGCGGTCTACACCGATGTATGGGCCTCGATGGGCCAGGAGGCCGAGGCCGCCGAGCGCCGTCGGGCCTTTGCCGGGTTCACGGTCGATGAAGCGCTCATGAGCCGGGCGTCGGCCGAGGCCGTGTTCCTGCACTGCATGCCTGCGCACCGCGGCGAGGAGGTCTCGGGTGAGGTGCTCGAGGGTCCCCGGAGTCGTGTGTGGCCGCAGGCCACGAACCGCATGCACGCCGCCCGCGGCGCCATCACCTGGCTCATGGGCCAACCATGACCAGCGACAAGGAGCCGGTGAAGCTCGGCAAGACCCAACGCCAGCACCTCGTGGCCAAGTTGATCGAGGCGCAGCCGGTCGCCAACCAGGTTCAGCTCGTGGAGCTGCTCGCCGCCGAGGGGGTGCTCGCCACCCAGGCCACGGTGTCGCGTGATCTCGACGATCTCGGGGCCATCAAGGTGCGCGTGCCCGGGGGAGAGTCGGCCTACGCCATCCCCGCGCTGCCCAAGCAGCAACGAGCGCCCGAGGACCACCTCCGCCGGGTCTTCGGCGACTGGGTCGTGGAAGTCGCGCATTCGGCCAACCTCGTGGTGGTGCGTACCCCTCCCGGATCGGCCCACGTCGTAGCCTCGGCCCTCGACCGCGCCGGCGTGCCCGACGTCGTGGGCACCGTCGCCGGCGACGACACGATCCTCGTGATCGTCGACGAGACCGTCGGTGGTGCGGCGTTGGCCGCCCGCCTGTCCGACCTCGCTGGGCTCTAGCGGCCCGCCTTTCCCCCACCCCGTTCCGGTCCTCAGGGCCGTTCGAGCAAGGAAGTGACCTGATGGCGAACCGAGTGGTGCTGGCCTACAGCGGCGGTCTCGACACCTCCGTGGCCGTGCGCTGGATGATCGAGAACTACGGCGTCGAGGTGATCACCGTGGCGTGCAACCTCGGCCAGGAAGGCGACTGGGAGGGGCTGCAGGCCAAGGCCTTCGCCGCCGGTGCGGTGGAGGCCGTGGTGGTGGACTGCCGCGACGAGTTCGCTCGCGACTTCATCGCTCCGGCCCTGAAGGCCAACGCCCTCTACGAGGGCCGGTACCCGTTGGTGTCGTCGCTCTCTCGGCCGGTGATCGTGAAGCACCTGGTGGCTGCCGCTCGGGCCCATGGAGCCGACGCCGTCGCCCACGGTTGCACCGGCAAGGGGAACGACCAGGTGCGCTTCGAGGTGGCGACCCGTGCCCTCGCCCCCGATCTCGAGATCCTCGCCCCGGTGCGCAACTGGGGCATGACACGCGAGATGAGCATCGAGTACGCCGAGGCTCACGACATCCCCGTCGCCGCCACCAGGGAGAAGCTGTACTCCATCGACGACAACCTCTGGGGTCGGGCCATCGAGTGCGGGGGGATGGAAGATCCGTGGGCCCGACCGCCCGAAGGCGTCTGGAGCATGACCACGGTCAAGGCCTCCGAGGCCCGGGAGATGGTGGTGGGTTTCGAGCAGGGCCTCCCCGTCTCGCTCGACGGTCGGATCCTTCCCCTGCACGAGTTGATCGTCGAGATGAACGACATCGTCGGGTCCTATGGCTGGGGCCGGCTCGACATGGTCGAGAACCGGCGGGTCGGCATCAAGAGTCGCGAGACCTACGAGGCCCCCGGTGCGCTGGCCCTCATCGAGGCCCACCAGGACCTCGAGTCGATCACCCTCGAACGCGACGTCACCCACGAGAAGCAACGGCTCGAAGGCCGCTACGCCGAATTGGTGTACGACGGCATGTGGTACTCACCCCTCAAGAACGCCCTCGACGCCTTCGTCGACTCGACCCAGACCTTCGTCACCGGCGAGGTGCGACTCCGCCTCGAACCGGGGCGTTGTTTCGTGGTCGGCCGCCGCAGCCCCCACAGCCTCTACGACTACGGCCTCGCCACCTACGACGCCGCCGACACCTTCCAGCACGCCGATTCGGAGGGCTTCGTGAAACTGTGGGGACTGGGTATCCAGACGTGGGCCGCCAAGCAGGCCCAGGTCGGGGAGTGAGGGCACGACCATGAGCACGTTGTGGCACGGCCGCTTCGAGGGCACTCCGGCCGAGGACCTCCTGGCGTTCACCGTCAGTCTGCCCTTCGACCGCCGTCTCGCGACCGACGACCTCCGGGGGTCACGGGCGCACGTGCACGGTCTGACCCGGGCGGGAATCCTCGATCCCTCCGAGTGCGATCTGGTCCTCTCGGCTCTTGACGAGGTCGAGGCCGAGCTGGCGTCCGGGTCCTTCGTGTTCGTGGCCACCGACGAGGACATCCACACCGCCGTCGAGCGGCGGGTCACCGAGCTGGCCGGACCGGCCGGCGGGAAGCTCCACACCGGTCGCAGCCGCAACGATCAGGTCGCCACCGATCTGCGTCTCTTCGTGAAGCGCGAGCTGGTCTCGATCGCCGAGCGGGTCCTCGGGCTCCAGCGGGTTCTCGTGGCCCGCGCCGCCGAAGTCGGCGACGCCTACCTTCCCGGGTACACCCATCTGCAACGGGCCCAGCCGGTGCTGCTCGCCCACCATCTCCTCGCCCATGCCTGGGCGCTGGCGCGCGATCTCGACCGTCTGGCCGACACCCGGCGTCGACTCGACGTCTCCCCGCTCGGCGCCGGCGCGCTGGCAGGTTCGTCGCTTCCGCTCGATCCTGCCGCCATCGCGGCGGACCTCGGATTCGCGGAGGTCTTCAACAACTCCCTCGACGCCGTCAGCGACCGTGACTTCGTGGTCGAGACACTCTTCGATCTGGCCCTGCTCGGCGTCCACCTGTCCCGTCTGGCCGAGGAGATCATCTTGTGGTCGAGCGCCGAGTTCGGCTTCCTCGGCCTCGCCGACGCGTACTCCACTGGTTCGTCGATGCTGCCGCAGAAGAAGAACCCCGACATCGCCGAGCTCACCCGGGGCAAGACCGGCCGCCTGATCGGCAACCTCACCGGTCTGCTCGTCACCCTCAAGGCCCTGCCGTTGGCCTACAACCGTGACCTCCAGGAGGACAAGGAGCCGCTCTTCGACAGCCTCGACACGGTGGCCCTCGCCCTCACCGCCATGACCGGCCTGCTGGCCTCTTCCACCTTCCACCTCTTGGCGATGGCGGCGGCGGCCGATGTCCCGACCAGCGCCGCCACCGACCTGGCCGAGTTCCTCGTGATGCAGGGAGTGCCCTTCCGTGAGGCTCATGCGGTCGTCGGGGCCCTCGTCCGCCGCAGTCTCGACGAGGGCATCGCCCTTCGCGAGCTGGTGGCCGCCGCCCCCGAACTCGGCGCCGATGCGCTCGACCTCCTCGCGCCGGGGGCGTCGGTCCGACGCCGCACCACGCCTGGGGGCGCCGGGCCGGCACCGGTGGCTGAACAGCTGTTGGCGTTCCGGTCTCGTCTGGGCGCCGACGAGGCCCGCTGGGCCGGGTGACGATGGCTGTCGGTTCACCGACGGGGCGGCCCGTCGGCCGCGCCGGGCCGCCTCGAGACCCACGGGTGGTCGCTCCGCCCGAGCGAGTGAGAGGTGCATGACCGATCAGCATGCCGAAGGTGAAGGGGGACTCGCACGCGTGGTGACGACGCTCGAGACCATGTCGGTACCAGACCCCCACCAGGCCGCCGTCCGTGACCGGATGCTGGCCTTTGCCGCCATCCATCCCGACGCCCTGCTGCGGTCCTGCACCGAGGGGCACTTCACGGCTTCGGCTCTCGTCGTCGACCCAGGCTCCGAGCAGGTGCTGGTGTTGTTCCACACGAAGCTGCGCCGATGGCTCCAGCCGGGAGGGCACGCCGACGGTGACACCGATCTGGCTGCCGCGGCACGGCGCGAAGCCACGGAGGAGACCGGAATCGGCGGCCTCGTCGTGCTGGGTGGACCCGTCGACCTCGACATCCACGAGGTGCGGCCCCCGGCCGAGGATCCGCATCTGCACCTAGACGTCCGCTATGTCGTGGTGGCTCCGACCGATTCGACCCCGCACGGAAATCACGAGTCCGAGGCGTTGCGATGGGTCGGACTCGACGAGCTCCTCGGGCTCGGGGCCGACGCGGGCTTGCGGCGGCTGGCCGGTCGTGGCGTGGCGGTGGTGCGTGAGGCGAGGGGCCGCGGGCTCGTGTCATGATCACGAGTCCTCTGTCAGGCCAGGTCGCCGGGGGTGCCGCAGTTCGACATGAAGTTCGTCTTGGCGAAGTAGTCGATCGGCTCGCTCACCTGCCGTTTCTCCTTCTCGGTGACCAGCATGCGGGCGCCCGGGTCGGTGGCGAGGGCCGCGGCGTAGCGCTGGCGGTCGCCCAGGAAGGTGCGCCAGTCGCCGAGCCATTCGTTGATCATCCGACCGTCGTCGCCGTCGGTGGCGACCGGGGCGATGGCCTCGAGGCGGCCCAGCATGGCGATGAGCTCGATGTTGGCGGCGGTGACCACATCGCCGCGCGCCGCCGAGTCACGGCTCTCATAGGCCGGAGGGAGCTGATCGATGGTGGTCATCGTAGCCGCACAGATCGGCTCGGCCTGGTCGGAGAAGGTTCGTGAGTCTGTTCGGCCCTGGGGAATGCGCTGCACACCAGGACCCCACCAGGCGTAGGCCCACAGTGCGGCGATTCCCACCAGGACCAGCAAGGCCAGAACTCGGCCGAAGTGGCGACCGACGTGGAGGGGCTGGGGGTTCTTGCCCTCGGTGTCGGCGTCCCGGGCGGACGACGGGTCGGTCGTGCCGGGCGGAGAAGTCGGTTCGGACATCCCTCCAACTGTTGCCGCCCGATCGGTAGGCCGCCAATCATGAAGCGGATTCGGTGGGTGATCCCGCTGGACGCCACCGCACCGAGCGGGGGAGAGTTCGGGGTGTGAGCGCCGCATTCATCCTCGATGACCTCACCGCCCGCGGGCTGGTGCACGACACGACCGATCCGGAGTTCCTGCGGGCCCGCCTCGATGAAGGTCCCATCACGTTGTACGGCGGCTTCGACCCCACGGGCGACAGCCTCCACGTCGGTCATCTCGTCCCCCTGCTTCTCCTGCGCCGATTCCAGGCCTTCGGTCACCATCCGGTGGCACTGGCCGGTGGGGCGACGGGGATGATCGGCGACCCCGGAGGGCGTTCGAGAGAGCGCAACCTCCTCGACGCAGCCACGATCGACACGAACCTGACCGCCATCACGGCGCAACTGGCCCGGTTCCTCGACTTCGAGACTGCGGAGAACCCGGCCCGCCTGGTCGACAACCGCACCTGGACTCAGGGCATGGGGGTCCTCGACTTCCTGCGCGACGTGGGCAAGCACGTCACCGTGAACACCATGCTGGCCAAGGAGTCGGTGCGAGCACGGGTGCAGAGCGAGCACGGCATCTCGTTCACCGAGTTCAGCTACATGCTGTTGCAGGCCAACGACTACCGCCACCTGTGCGACACCATGGGCGTCGAGCTCCAGGTGGGCGGCTCGGATCAGTGGGGCAACATCACCGCCGGGATCGATCTCGTCAGACGCACCTCCGGAGCCCATGTGCACGGCCTCACCGTCCCCCTCGTGACCCGGGCCGATGGGACCAAGTTCGGCAAGTCGACCGGTGACGCCGTGTGGCTGTCGGCGGAGCGCACGTCGCCGTACGCCTTCTTCCAGTACTTCGTGAACTCCGACGACCGTGACATCGAACGTTTCCTGCTCCAGCTGACGTTGTTGCCGCTCGACGAGATCGCGGCGGTGATGGAACGACACCGGGCCGCCCCGGAGAGCCGCCAGGCCCAGCAGGCCCTGGCTCACGCCGTCACCGCCCTCGTGCACGGCCACGAGGCTGCGGCCGAGGCGGTCGGGGCCTCGAGTGGCTTCACCCGGTCGGTGGAGGAACTGAGTGAGGCCGAGTGGGCCGAACTGGCGGCAACGCTGCCGACGGTGTCGATCGCGGACCGGGACGCGATCGGTGCCGATCTCGACCTCGTCTCGGTGCTCGTGGTCCTCGGGGTTCTCTCGTCGAAGAGCGAGGGGCGCCGGCTGGTGGCCCAGGGCGGCCTCTACCTGAACGATCTGGCTGTCACCGAGGGCCGCCGACTGGAGCCGGCCGACTGGCGCTTCGGCACCTATTGCATGGTGCGCCGAGGGAAAAAGCAGCGCCACGTCCTGCGGCGTTGAGCCTCACTCTGCGGCCGGAGCGCCGGCTCGAGGGGGTGGTAACCCATGCCACGTCGGCTGAGGTTGCCGGGGCGTGAGCGGCGCACTACATTGCCTCTGCGCCCCTCCCGACCGGTTCGCCGGAAGGCTCGGAGCCCAAGCAGGCAGTCAGACCGGCGGTGCCGGGTTGACATCCTCCAAGCGCCTCGGTAGAGTGGCACTCCGCTCAGAACGAGTCATGCCCTTGCGGCACGGCTCCGGAGTCGGAGGCTGGAACCGGCGCCTGATGGCGTGAGGCCAGCATGAGTGCGTCGAGTTCAGGCCTCCGGGTCTTCTCGACCCCGCGCTCCTTGAAAACGGAACAGAGGACGAAAAAGCCAGTGCGGGCGATCACCGCCACGGCGTCCACCCGAGCTCGTGCTTCGGCACAGGGTGGTCGTACGAGTCGTGATCGTTCACATAGTATTTCCGGTGAAGGTCTTACCAGGCCGACACCAATTCGAGAACCATGGAGGAGAGCCCCTCCATCTCGGACTTTTCATACCGATCGTGATCACGACCTCCGGGTCGTGATCGAGATCTTGACGGAGAGTTTGATCCTGGCTCAGGACGAACGCTGGCGGCGTGCCTAACACATGCAAGTCGAGCGGGATCCATCCAGTGGCAACACTGGGGAAGATCTAGCGGCGAACGGGTGAGTAACACGTGAGAAACCTGCCCCGAAGTTCGGGATAACTCGAGGAAACCCGAGCTAATACCGGATACCCCCTTCCAGTCGCATGGCCGGATGGGGAAAGATTTATCGCTTCGGGAGGGTCTCGCGACCTATCAGCTAGTTGGCGGGGTAACGGCCCACCAAGGCATCGACGGGTAGCTGGTCTGAGAGGACGATCAGCCACACTGGGACTGAGACACGGCCCAGACTCCTACGGGAGGCAGCAGTGGGGAATCTTGCGCAATGGGCGAAAGCCTGACGCAGCAACGCCGCGTGCGGGATGACGGCCTTCGGGTTGTAAACCGCTTTCAGCAGGGACGAAATTGACGGTACCTGCAGAAGAAGCCCCGGCCAACTACGTGCCAGCAGCCGCGGTAACACGTAGGGGGCAAGCGTTGTCCGGATTTATTGGGCGTAAAGAGCTCGTAGGCGGCTCGGTAAGTCGGGTGTGAAACCTCCAGGCTCAACCTGGAGACGCCACCTGATACTGCTGTGGCTAGAGTCCGGTAGGGGAGCGTGGAACTCCTGGTGTAGCGGTGAAATGCGCAGATATCAGGAAGAACACCAGCGGCGAAGGCGGCGCTCTGGGCCGGAACTGACGCTGAGGAGCGAAAGCGTGGGTAGCAAACAGGATTAGATACCCTGGTAGTCCACGCCGTAAACGTTGGGCACTAGGTGTGGGTCTCAACCAACGAGATCCGTGCCGCAGCTAACGCATTAAGTGCCCCGCCTGGGGAGTACGGCCGCAAGGCTAAAACTCAAAGGAATTGACGGGGGCCCGCACAAGCGGCGGAGCATGTTGCTTAATTCGAGGCAACGCGAAGAACCTTACCTGGGTTTGACATACTGGGAAAAGCCACAGAGATGTGGTGTCCGTAAGGGTCCAGAACAGGTGGTGCATGGCTGTCGTCAGCTCGTGTCGTGAGATGTTGGGTTAAGTCCCGCAACGAGCGCAACCCTTGTCCTATGTTGCCAGCGGGTAATGCCGGGGACTCGTAGGAGACTGCCGGGGTCAACTCGGAGGAAGGTGGGGACGACGTCAAGTCATCATGCCCCTTATGTCCAGGGCTGCAAACATGCTACAATGGCCGGTACAAAGGGCAGCTATACCGCGAGGTGGAGCGAATCCCAAAAAGCCGGTCTCAGTTCGGATTGGAGTCTGCAACTCGACTCCATGAAGTCGGAGTCGCTAGTAATCCCGGATCAGCAACGCCGGGGTGAATACGTTCCCGGGCCTTGTACACACCGCCCGTCACACCACGAAAGTCGGTAACACCCGAAGCCAGTGGCCCAACCCTTTGGGAGGGAGCTGTCGAAGGTGGGATTGGCGATTGGGGTGAAGTCGTAACAAGGTAGCCGTACCGGAAGGTGCGGCTGGATCACCTCCTTTCTAAGGAGTCCAGCTCGAAAGAGCGCCTCTCCCGATCGTTCGGTCGTTCGACCGGACCGTGGAGAAGGATTCCCAGTTGGTGCACTGGTTACTCGGCAGTAAGATGCTGGCGTCGGATAGAGCTCTCGGGCTCTCCTTCGTCGACGGACTGCTCCCGTCGTCCTCTGTTCCGTTTTGAGGGAGTGCGCACACCGCACTCGCTCTTCTCGGCGTTCTCTGCGCCAGGTGCTCGAGCCCAGCTCGCATCCGGGTCCCGCATGACGCCGACGTGTCGTCGACACCGTCGCGCCCTTTGAGAATTGCATAGCGAGCACGAGCATCTTTGTTCTTCCAAGCTACAAAGAGCCAACGGTGAATGCCTTGGCGTCTACTACCGATGAAGGACGTGTCCGGCTGCGAAATGCCATGGGGAGCTGCCTAGAGAGCTTTGATCCATGGATGTCCGAATGGGGAAACCCAGCACCCGTCATGGGGTGTTACTCCCGCCTGAACACATAGGGCGGGTAGAGGGAACCGGGTGAATTGAAACATCTAAGTAACCCGAGGAACGTAAAGCAACAGCGACTCCCTGAGTAGCGGCGAGCGAAACGGGATCAGCCTAAACCGTGCCGGTGTCAAAGCCTGATGGCGTTGCCGGTTCGGGGTCGTGGGACCTGAGAGGAGAAGCATCAGATTCTCCACGGAGTTACAAAGTGTCGATGTAGTGGAAGCGTCCTGGAACGTCGCACCACAGTGGGTAAGAGTCCCGTACACGAAACATCGCCACCTCCGCTTGGAGTTCCCAAGTAGCGCCGGGACCGTGAAAACTGGCGTGAATCTGCGAGGACCACCTCGTAAGGCTAAGTATACGTAGACGACCGATAGTGAACTAGTACCGTGAGGGAAAGGTGAAAAGTACCCCGGGAGGGGAGTGAAATAGTACCTGAAACCGTTGGTTTACAATCAGTCAAAGTGTCGTCATCTCTGTGAGATGGCCACGATGGCGTGCCTTTTGAAGAATGAGCCAACGAGTTACGGTGTGTGGCGAGGTTAACCCGTGAGGGGAAGCCGGAGCGAAAGCGAGTCTGAACAGGGCGTTCAGTCGCATGCTGTAGACCCGAAGCCGAGTGATCTACCCATGGGCAGGCTGAAGCGGGGGTAAGACCCCGTGGAGGGCCGAACCCACCATGGTTGAAAACATGGGGGATGACCTGTGGGTAGGGGTGAAAGGCCAATCAAACTCGGTGATAGCTGGTTCTCCGCGAAATGCATTTAGGTGCAGCGTCGGGTGTTCAGCAATGGAGGTAGAGCACTGGATGGGCTAGGGGTCCTACAAGATTACCGAACCCAACCAAACTCCGAATGCCATTGCTCCAGAGCCCGGCAGTGAGACTACGAGGGATGAGCTTCGTGGTCGAAAGGGAAACAGCCCAGACCGCCAGCTAAGGCCCCTAATTCTGGACTAAGTGGTAAACGATGTGAGACTGCCCAGACAGCCAGGAGGTTGGCTTAGAAGCAGCCACCCTTTAAAGAGTGCGTAACAGCTCACTGGTCGAGTGGTCTTGCGCGGACAATGTAACGGGGCTCAAGTCCAGAGCCGAAGCTGCGGATTCGTCGCAAGACGAGTGGTAGCGGAGCGTCGATCTCGGAGTGAAGCGGTGGGGGAACCCGTCGTGGACCGTGGTCGAGTGAGAATGTTGGCATGAGTAGCGAAAGAGGGGTGAGAAACCCCTCCGCCGAATGCCCAAGGGTTCCTGGGGAAGGCTAATCCGCCCAGGGTGAGTCGGGAGCTAAGGCGAGGCCGAGAGGCGTAGTCGATGCACAACCGGTTGATATTCCGGTACCGCTGTACTCGCGCCCATACCAAGTCGTTGTCGCTAAGGGGCTGTCACCTTCGGGTGTCGAACCGACCCACGACGAGGCGGTAAGCAATGAGGGGACGCAGGAGGGTAAGTGAACCCAGGCGCTGGTTGACCTGGGGTAAGCGTGTAGGGAGAGGACCAGGTAAATCCGGGCCTCACGAATCCTGAGACGCGACGCCGAGCCGATACAGGCGAAGTCACCCATCCCATGCTGCCGAGAAAAGCCTCTAGCGAGCTGGTACAGCGCCCGTACCCCAAACCAACACAGGTGGGCAGGTAGAGAATACCAAGGCGATCGGGAGAACTGTGGTTAAGGAACTCGGCAAAATGCCTCCGTAACTTCGGGAGAAGGAGGGCCCCATCAGGGTGACGGACTTCGCGTCCCGAGCTCGAAGGGGCGGCACAGACCAGGGGAAAGCGACTGTTTACTAAAAACACAGCAGCGTGCGAAGTCGTAAGACGATGTATACGCTGTGACGCCTGCCCGGTGCTGGAAGGTTACGGGGAAAGGTCAGCCTTCGGGCGAAGCTTTGAACCTAAGCCCCAGTAAACGGCGGCCGTAACTATAACGGTCCTAAGGTAGCGAAATTCCTTGTCGGGTAAGTTCCGACCTGCACGAATGGCGTAACGACTTTCCTACTGTCTCAACCACAGACCCGGCGAAATTGAAGTACGAGTAAAGATGCTCGTTAGCTGCAGAAGGACGGAAAGACCCCGTGGACCTTTACTACAACTTGATGTTGGACTTTGGTGTGTGTTGTGTAGGATAGGTGGGAGGCTAGGAAGCATTGGCGCTAGCTGGTGTGGAGCCAACCTTGAAATACCACCCTGCACATACTGGGGCTCTAACCCACGCCCGTTATCCGGGTGGGGGACAGCGTCAGGCGGGTAGTTTGACTGGGGCGGTCGCCTCCTAAAGAGTAACGGAGGCGCCCAAAGGTTCCCTCAGCCTGGTTGGCAATCAGGCGTCGAGTGCAATGGCACAAGGGAGCTTGACTGCGAGACCTACAAGTCGAGCAGGTGCGAAAGCAGGGCATAGTGATCCGGCGGTTGCGTGTGGAAGCGCCGTCGCTCAACGGATAAAAGGTACCCCGGGGATAACAGGCTCATCTTCCCCAAGAGTCCATATCGACGGGAAGGTTTGGCACCTCGATGTCGGCTCATCGCATCCTGGGGCTGAAGCAGGTCCCAAGGGTTGGGCTGTTCGCCCATTAAAGCGGTACGCGAGCTGGGTTTAGAACGTCGTGAGACAGTTCGGTCCCTATCCTCTGCAGCCGTAGGAAATCTGAGGAAGGCTATCCCTAGTACGAGAGGACCGGGATGGACGTAGCTCTCGTGTGCCAGTTGTCCTGCCAAGGGCATGGCTGGTTAGCGACCTACGGAAGAGATAAGCGCTGAAAGCATCTAAGTGCGAAGCTTGTTCCAAGATGAGATTTCCCACAGGGTCAACCTGGTAAGGCCCGTGGTAGACCACCACGTTGATAGGCCGGAGGTGTACGCGTGGCAACACGTTCAGCCGACCGGTACTAATCGGCCGAGGGCTTGGATCGACAACGATGTTCGTGCTCGCTATGGAGTTCTTTGAAGGGACACGGCTGCCGCTTTTTGCGGCGCCGCCCTCTGACAAAGGTTTCGGTGGCCACAGCGGTGGGGTCACACCCGTTCCCATTCCGAACACGGCAGTTAAGCCCACCAGCGCCGATGGTACTTGGGAGTAATCTCCCTGGGAGAGTAGGACGCCGCCGGATTTCTCAAGCGAAAGGGCCCCCTCGGGGGCCCTTTCGTCGTTTTCTGGTCTCGTCGGCGGGCGAGAGGCCTGCGCCGGCACCGATAGGTTGTTCCCATGCCCCCCAGCCCCTCCTCCAGTTCGCCGCGCTCCGATCGAAGCGGATCGGGTCGGGCCAAGACCGAGGGTCAGGGTGCCGGTGGATCCCGGCGCTCCTCGGGCTCGAGCGCAGGGCGGGGCGCGAAGGGGTCGCCGCCGCGGAAGGACGGCTCGGCCGGAGGGGGCAAGCGGGCCGGCTCGGCATCGGGAACTCCATCGGGGCGATCGGTCGCCGGTAAGAGCCGAGGGGCGGCCGACGACCGCGCTTCGGCGTTGCGAAGTGCGTCCCCCCGGCGTTCGTCGCAGGGTGGATCGGGCTCCCGGGGCTCGACATCAGCGGGACGCAGCGACGCCCGGCAGGGAGCTGGCGACGAACGGGCCCGACGCCGTAGCGCCCCCGGTGTCGCCTACGACGATCGGGAGTCCATCGAGGCTCCGGAGAAGTGGGGCAGCGTGGCGCGCCGTGGCCTCGGTGCGGCCACCGGCAAACGGGTGTCGAACGCCAGCAGGATCTGGCGCGATGCGGTGCACGAGGCCGAGCAGACCCGGCCCGGTGGCACGGGACGCACCGCGGGTGGCGCGGCCAAGCCGGTGGAGACAGCGGCGGCCGCTGCGGAGCGCCAACGCGATGCCGATGCCCGTGAGGCGCGCGCCGAGCGGGCCGAGGAGCAGTGGGTGCTGGTCGAGGACGTCCGTGAGCAGGCCGAGAGCGCAGTGACCCGAGGGCGGGGGAGCGACCGTTCCACTCGGCCGTTCGCGCCGATGTCGGAGCTGGCCGAGGAAGTGCGAGCCGAGTTGGCGCGAGCGGTGGGTACGGCCCGCACCGAGCGGGTGGAGCGGCGGCTACGAGAGGCGGCTGACGACTTCGAGCACGAGCGCTTCGGCGACGCCGCCCGGGTGCTGCGCAAGCTCTCCGACGAGGCGCCCACGGTCGCCGCGGTCCGAGAGCTCTACGGCCTGACCATGTACCGACAGAGCAAGTGGCGTCCGGCGGCCAAGGAGCTCGAGGCCTACCGACTCCTGTCCGACAGCGTCGATCAGCACCCGGTGCTCGCCGACTGCTACCGGGCGCTGCGTCAGTGGGACGTGGTCGATGCCCTCTGGCAGGAACTCGGTGCGGCGTCACCCGGGGCCGAGCTCGTGACCGAGGGACGTATCGTCGTCGCCGGGGCGATGGCCGATCGGGGTGAGCTGCTCGGAGCCATCCGGCTCCTCGAGCAGGGGTGGCGGTATCCCAAGACCCCCAAGCCCTTTCACCTGCGCCGGGCCTACGCCCTGGCCGACCTCTACGAGCGCGCTGGCGAGGTCCCGCGCGCCCGCGACCTTTTCGGTCGGGTGCTGACCAGCGAGCCGGACTTCGCCGACGTGGCCCAGCGGGTGCGTACCCTGCAGTGACCCGACGACGCCCCGCCGGCACTGTTCGCCCGGGCGAGTGTCCCAGGTGACCGGTATGGTGTCGTCGACTTCCCCCAGCTGGTGCTCGTGACGAAGAGCGGAAACGCCTCGTCTTGTGGGAGGTCCGATGTCCGGTCGTCAGAACAACGTTAATCTCGTGGTGGTCCGAGGGGTCCTGAGCCGGCCCCCCGAGGAGAGGGTCCTGCCCTCCGGTTCTGTCGTCGTCGGCTACGACGTCACCGTGGCCCGGTCCACCGGTCCGGCGGAGTCGGTGCCGGTCGTGTGGCCCGATCCGCCGTCGCGACGGTCGGCGCTCGACGAGGGCGACGCCGTGGTCGTCATCGGACGGGTTCGTCGCCGGTTCTTCCGGGCGTCCGGGTCCACCCAGAGCCGGACCGAGGTCGTGGCCGACCAGGTCCTCTCGACCCGAGCGTCGCGACGGGTCCACGCCGCGGTGCAGCGGGCGATCGACGCGGCGCTGGCCGAGGTGCCGGTGTCCCCGAGCCGAGGCTGAGGCCGTCGTGACGACGCCGGGTCGGGCGCGATGACACTCTGACGCGTCTTCTGTCCACATGGCGATGACCCGTGTCCCGGCTCCGTCCGCGGGGGGCCGGCCCCGGCGCCGAATGGACTGGCGCGCGCGCTAGCGTCACCGTTCGTCGCCCCCGGTTGTCGCAGTTGGGGTGGTGCCGGGGCCGGAGCGTTCGGTGGCCCCGGGGCAAATCTGCCTGGGACCGGACGCGCAACGCAGCCCGTCACGCGCTCTCGTGCCTGGCGGCAGCCAAGGGGGTACGAATGTCCACCACGGCCGATCCGACCGAGGTCGTCGAACACCTCGACCGGGTCGTCATCCGCTTCGCCGGCGATTCCGGCGACGGGATGCAGCTCACCGGTGATCGCTTCACCAGTGCCAGCGCCATGCTCGGCAACGACCTGGTGACGCTGCCCGAGTACCCGGCGGAGATCCGGGCCCCGGCCGGAACCGTGGCCGGCGTCTCCGCCTTCCAGGTCCACATCTCGGATCATGACATCACCACCCACGGCGACAGCCCCGACGTGCTCGTGGCCATGAACCCGGCGGCGCTGCTGTCCGAGGTCGAGAAGCTCGAGCCGGGTGCCACCCTCATCGTGAACGTCGACGCCTTCGACGAGCGGGCGCTGGCCAAGGCCGGCTACGACCACGACCCGCTGCGGGGGGACGACCTCAAGGGCTTCACCGTGCTCGAGGTCCCGATGACCTCGCTCACCCGCCAGGCCTGTGAACCCCTGGGCGTGAAGCCCCGTGACGCCGAGCGCAGCAAGAACTTCTTCGCCCTCGGCCTCATCTCGTGGATGTACACCCGCCCCGAGCAGCCCACCCTCGACTGGATCGCCACCAAGTTCGCGTCGAAGCCCCAGGTGCGCGACGCCAACGTCGCCGCCTTCAACGCCGGGCACGCCTTCGGCGAGACCGCCGAGCTGATCGGCGATCGCTACACCGTCGATCCGGCTCCGCAGCCTCCCGGGGTCTACACCTCGGTCAACGGCAACACCGCTACGGCGTGGGGGCTCATCGCCGCGTCCCAGCTGGCGAAGCTGCCCTTGTTCCTCGGCTCGTACCCGATCACGCCGGCGTCGGACATCCTCCACGAGCTGGCCAAGCACAAGAACTTCGGGGTGCGCACCCTCCAGGCCGAGGACGAGATCGCCGGCGTGGGTGCCGCATTGGGGGCGGCCTACGGCGGACACCTGGGGGTGACGACGACGAGCGGTCCGGGGGTCGCCCTCAAGAGCGAGACCATCGGTCTCGCCGTCAGCCTCGAGCTTCCGCTCCTGGTGATCGACGTGCAGCGCGGAGGCCCCTCGACCGGGCTCCCGACCAAGACCGAGCAGTCGGATCTGCTCCTCGCCATGTTCGGACGCCACGGTGAATCGCCCCTTCCCATCGTCGCGGCCTACAGCCCGGCCCAGTGCTTCCACGCCACCATCGAGGCCGTCCGCATCGCCCTCAAGTACCGCACGCCGGTGTTCTTGCTCACCGACGGCTACCTGGCCAACGGGGCCGAGCCCTGGCTGCTCCCCGACGTCTCGGCGCTGCCCGACCTCGCCGTGCCGTTTCTCACGGCCCCCAACGCCGTTGCCGCGGACGGGACACCGATATTGCTGCCCTATCAACGTGACGAGGCCACGCTGGCCCGGCCGTGGATCATCCCGGGCACCCCTGGGCTCGAACACCGGATCGGCGGGATCGAGAAGCAGGACGGCACCGGCAACATCTCCTACACCCCGGAGAACCATGCCCGGATGACCGAGTTGCGCGCAGCCAAGATTGCCGGCATCGCCGCCGACATCCCACCCGTCGAGGTCACCGGCGACGTCGACGACGCCGAGCTCCTCATCGTGGGCTGGGGCTCCACGTGGGGGGCCATCTGCGGGGCGGTCGATCGCCTCCGGGGGCGCGGCCACCGTGTGGCCCAAGCGCACCTCACCCACCTGAACCCCTTCCCGGTCAACCTCGGCGAGGTCCTCCATCGGTATCCCCGGATCCTGGTACCGGAGATGAACCTCGGCCAGCTGTGCCTTCTCCTACGCGGTGAGTACCTCGTGGACGCCCGACCGATCAGCAAGGTCAAGGGCCTACCGTTCACCGCCGGTGAGCTGGAGGCCATGTGCCTGGAGGTGCTCGATGCCTGACACGACCGTGCCCGTCACGACCCGCAAGGACTGGTCGAGCGACCAGGAGCCCCGATGGTGCCCGGGCTGCGGCGACTACACGATCCTGGCCGCCGTGCAGTCGCTCATGCCCGAGCTGGGCGTGCGTCGGGAGGAGACCGTCTTCGTCTCCGGCATCGGCTGCGCCGCTCGATTTCCGTACTACATGAACACCTACGGCATCCACACGATCCACGGCCGGGCCCCGGCCATCGCCACCGGGCTCGCCGTGGCCCGCCCCGATCTCGATGTCTGGGTGGTGGGGGGCGACGGCGACATGCTCTCGATCGGCGGCAACCACCTCATCCATGTGCTGCGCCGCAACGTGGACCTCACGATCCTGTTGTTCAACAACCAGATCTACGGCTTGACCAAGGGTCAGTACTCGCCCACCAGCGAGGTCGGCAAGGTCACCAAGTCCACCCCGTTCGGTTCCCTCGATCACCCGTTCAACCCGATCAGCGTGGCCATCGGAGCCGAGGCCACGTTCGTGGCCCGCACCCACGACATGGACCGGGCCCACATGCAGGAGACATTCCGCCGCGCCCACGCCCACCGGGGGGCCGCGTTCGTCGAGATCTACCAGAACTGCAACGTGTTCAACGATGGTGCGTTCGAGATGATCACGGCCAAGCCCAACCGTGGCTCGATGCTGATCCCGTTGGGGCACGGGAAGCCGATCCGTTTCGGTGACGAGGGCGAGCGCGGGGTGGTGATGGGTCCCGACGGCGCGCTGCGGGTCGTCGAGGTGGCCGATGTCGGTGACAGCGCCCTGCTCGTACACGACGAGACCGATGCCGGCTTGGCCTTCCAGCTCTCCCGCCTGGCCAACGGGCCGACGGAACCGACGCCCATCGGGGTGTTCCGTGCCGTCGATCGTCCCGACTACGGAGCCGGCGTCGATCGGCAGCTCGCGGTTGCGGGGGAGCAGAAGGGCCCCGGCGACCTCCAGGCGCTCCTGCACTCCGGGGCGACCTGGACGGTGGAGTGAGCCCGGCGCAACCCGTCCGGTACGAGAACCCTCAGTGCAGGTCACGGAACACGAGGCCCGTGCGCGGCTTCGGGGCGAAGAACGTGGTCTTGGGGGGCATGCGCTCGCCGCCGTGGGCGATGGCGACGATCTGGGCGACAGTGGCGGGCCGCAGCAGCACCCCGGCCTGGGCCGTGCCCCGTGCCACGGCGCCGCGGATGTGGTCGACGCCGTGCTGGTAGACCACCGTCGGGTTCGGTAGCGCAGCAAGGGCGATGTCGAGACGGCTCGAGTCGAGGTCGCGGGCGCCGGTCATCGTTTCCGGCCGGGGCCGAGCCAGCCAGGTGCCGTCGGGGAGCACCAGCCCCATCGCCTCGGCGGAACCGAGCATGCTCACCACGCCGCTTCGGGGCAGCTCGGCCCGCTCGAGCTCGAAGAACGCCGACAAGGCGTCCAGGAGGTCGAAGTCGTCGGGCAGCCCCGACAGCAGGCGATGGATCGGATCGACGGTGAGCTCGCCTTCGGCCAGCTCCACCACGAGACACAGCACCGAGGCCGACTCACCGGCGCTCGGACCGCCGTCATCCTCGGCGCGACGTCGCTCGTCGAGATAGGTGAGGGATGTCTCGTAGCGGTGGTGCCCATCGGCGATCACCACCGGCTGCTCGGCCACCGCGGCGCTGATGGCGGCCAGACGGGCCGGTTCGGAGACGACCCAGACCGTATGGGTCACCCCGTCAGGATCGACGAAGCTGGCGGCGGGGGACAGGGCGCCGACCTCGAGGAGCTCGGTGAGCCCAGGCGCCGGTGAGAGCCCCCACACCGGCGACAGGTTCGCCGTGGTGGCGCGCAGCAGGTCGAGGCGGTCGCTCTTGGCCTTCGGCGTCGTGAACTCGTGGGGAAGGATTCCGTCCTCACCGGGCGGCGAGAGGGCCAATGCGCCGATCACGCCCGTCGTGCGCCGTCTCCGGCCTTCGCTGTCGGTGCTGTCCATCCGGTAGATGGTGAACGTGGGTCCATCGTCGGTCACCAACGTGGCGTCGGCGCGCCACCGCCGCCACAACTCCGCGGCCGCCGCGTAGGGATCGGCCCCCGAGCCGTCGGCCACGGGCAGGTCGATGCGGACCACGTTGAGCGGATCGGCGTCGATCAGCGCATCGCGATCGGTGGCGCTGATGACGTCGTAGGGCGGGGCGGTGACGGCCGCGGCGCGGGCACCAGCGGCGTACCGGATCGCCGGGAAAGGCTCGAAGCGAGGCACTCACCCTTCCTACCAGACCGGTCGAGGGCCGAGTTCCGAACCCTTTGCTCGTCCGCGGGGCCTGCGGACCGGCGATACTCCCCTCATGTCATGGGTGTTCGATCTCGATGGGGTCATCTGGCTCGGGGACGAACCCATCGCCGGGGCGGCCGAGGCGGTGGCGCGGGTGCGAAGGACCGGCGCGCCGGTGGCCTTCGTGACCAACAACTCGTTCGGCCGACGCGCCGACGTGGTGGCCAAGCTGAAGCGCCACGGTGTGGATGCCGGTGACGACGTCATCACTTCGGCCATGGCCGTCGCCGGCCTGGTGGAGCCGGGCGAGCGGGTCCTGGTCTGTGGTGGTCCCGGGCTCCAGGAGGAGGTGGCGGCGCGTGGAGCGACGGTGACGCGTGGCGCGGCGGTGGTCGAGGCGGCAACTCGGGCCACCCCGGCCGGTGTCCTCGCCGCCCTCGCCGCCTGCGGACCGTTCGACGCCGTCCTGGTCGGGTATCACCGCGACTTCGACTACTTGAGGATGACGGTCGCCGTTCGCGCCATCGCCGAGGGCGCCCGTCTCCTGGCCAGCAACGACGACGCCACCTACCCGACCTCGGCGGGTCCGATCCCCGGCGGTGGTTCGATCCTCGCCGCCATCGCCACTGCCGCGGGGGTGGATCCGGTGGTGGCCGGCAAGCCCCACGATCCCATCGCCGACCTGGTGCGGGGGAGACTCGGGCCCGACGGCATCGTGGTGGGCGATCGGCCCGACACCGACGGTCGGTTCGCGGCCACCCTCGGCTACCGCTTCGGGCTGGTGCTCTCCGGGGTGACGACCGCCGGCGACCTCCCGGTCGAGCCGGTACCCGAGGTGGTGGCGGCCGATCTCTCGGACCTGGTCCAGGAGGTGCTCGGTCGGTCGGAGGGTTAGCCTGACGGGCGCGTCGCCGTCGTCTCGAGCGGTGAGTTCAGCCCGTGACCATCAGGAGTCGACCATGGCGAAGAAGGATCCGATCGGGCAGGCCCTGCAGGCGGGCAAGGACGTGACCCAGAGCGGCCAGAAGCGGGTCGAGGCCATCCTGCGAGACGTGAGCAAGGCCACTGATCGCCAGTCGAAGCAGCTCAGCCGTGCCCTCGACGAGCTCTTGGAGCGGAGCCGGGAGAACACCGACCGGATCGCCGACCTCATGGACAGCGTCGACAAGCAGGTCCGCCAGCAGCTCGACTCCTTCGGGGTGGCGACCAAGGCCGATCTGGCCCGCGTCGAGGCCAAGCTCGACGAGCTCACCAAGACGGCACCGCCCGAGAAGGCGACTTCTCGCCCGGCCCCGGCCAAGCGAGCGCCGGCCAAGCGAGCGCCGGCCAAACGGCCGGCCGCCAAGCGGGCCTCCGCCAAGCCGGCGGCGCCCGCACCGGCGGCCGCCGTGGCCCCCCCGGTGGTCGAATCGTCACCGGACGAGCCGCCGTCCTGACCCTGACCCTGACCCTCACCTGTCGCCGATGACGGCCCGCCGGCGTCTCGACGCCGAGATGGTACGACGTGGTCTGGCGCCGAGTCCCGAGCGCGCCCAGGTCGAGATCGCCGAGGGCCGGGTCATGGTTTCGGGCGCCACGGCCGACAAGCCCGGCCGGCTCGTGCACCGGGGCGAACCGGTCGTGGTGCGTGGCCCCGGTCCCCGGTTCGTGAGCCGGGCCGGCGCCAAGCTCGCAGGTGCAGTGGAGCGTTTCTCGTTCGCGGCCGAGCTCGACGGGTGCCTGGCCCTCGACGCCGGCGCGTCCACCGGGGGCTTCACCGACTGCCTCCTCCAGTACGGGGCCCGGAAGGTGATCGCCGTCGACGTCGGTCACAACCAGTTGCACGAGCGGCTCCGCCACGATCCGCGGGTCTACAACCTGGAGCGCACCAATCTGCGCACCCTCGACCCCGAGCTCATCGGTGTACCCGTCGACGTGGTGGTCGCCGACCTGGCCTTCATCTCCCTGCGGGCAGTTCTCGCCCCCGTCTTCGGGGCCTGCCGCAGCGGGGCCCTGTACGCCTTTCTGGTGAAGCCGCAGTTCGAAGCGGAGCGGGTCGAGGCCGACAGGGGCCGGGGCATCATCACCGACCCCTCGGTGTGGCGACGCGTGCTCGACGAGGTCGGTGTCGCGCTCGCGGCCCGCCACGCGACCATCATGGGCGTGATGGTCTCCCCCCTCACCGGCGCCGACGGCAACGTCGAGTTCATGATCGTCGGTCGCGCACCGGGCGACGGCAGCGATGGCCTCCTCGGTGAAGACGGGGCCATGGACCGGGGTGACTTCGGCGCGGCTTTCGACGAAGCGGTCACCCTGGCGTCGTCGGGCTCGGACCGGAGTTAGGTCGTGGCTGTCGTCGCCGTCGTCGTCCATCACGATCGTCCCGAGGCGGCCACGGTCGCCGCGGCCACGATCGAGTGGCTCGAAGGACTGGGACACGGTGCGAGGCTCCCCGAGGCCGACGCCGTCCGGGCCGGTCGTCCCGACCTGGCGTGGGCCGATGCCGACCTCGCCGCCGGGGCCGACGTGGCCTTGAGCCTCGGTGGTGACGGCACGATGTTGCGCACAGTCGCGCTCGTGGCCGCAAGTGATGTCCCGATCATCGGCGTCAACTTCGGGCAGCTCGGCTACCTCACCGACGTGGAACCCGAGGGGGTTCGATCGGCCCTCGAGCGGTTCCTGCGCGGCGACGTCACCATCGAGCACCGTCTCCTGCTCGATGTCGAGGTCCTCGCCTCCGGTCGGCCCCCGGTCCGATTCGTCGCCCTCAACGAGGCGGTCCTGGAGAGGACGGCGAGTGGGCACACGGTGCGCCTCGACGTCGAGATCGATGGCGCCCGCTTCACCCCTTATGCCGCCGACGGCCTGATCGTGGCCACACCCACGGGTTCGACGGCCTACGCCTTCTCGGCGCGCGGTCCGATCGTCGACCCCACCCACCGAGCGCTCCTGCTCACGCCCGTCTCGCCGCACATGCTCTTCGACCGCACTCTGGTCCTCGATGACGGCGCGGTGGTGGGACTGACGGTGTCGGGCCATCGACCGGCGGCGCTGGTGGTGGACGGCCGCAGCCTCGGGGAACTGCGCCCCGGCGACCGCGTGGTGTGCCGCGCCGCCGAGCACACGGCGCGGCTGGTGGTCTTCGTCCCTCGTGATTTCCACGCCATCCTGCGGGCCAAGTTCGGCCTCTCGGACCGGTGATGCTGGTCGAGTTGAGGGTCTGTGACCTCGGGGTGGTCGAGGAGCTGTCGCTGATACTCGGCCCCGGGATGACGGCGCTCACCGGCGAGACCGGTGCCGGCAAGACACTCGTGGTCACGGCGATCGAACTCCTCGTCGGTGGCCGGGCCGAGTCGTCGATGGTGCGCCCGGGGGCCTCTGAGGCTTCGGTGGAGGGCCGGTTCGTGGCCGACGACGCCGAGGTCGTGCTCCGGCGGGTGATCCCGGCCAAGGGTCGCAGTCGGGCCTACGTCGACGGCCTGCTGGCCACCTCGGGCGAGCTGGCCGAGAGGGGCGCCGGCCTGGTGGACCTGCACGGCCAGCACGATCACCAGTCGCTGCTGGCCCCGACCGTGCAGCGTCGGGCCCTCGACCGCTTCGGTGGGGTCGACCTCGAGCCGCTCGTCGCCGCCCGCGCCGCGCTGGTCGAGGTCGACCGGCGTCGGGCCGAACTGGGTGGTGACGAACGAGAGCGGGCTCGAGAGCTCGACCTCGTGCGCTTCCAGGTGGCCGAGCTCGACGCCGCCTCGTTGTCTGATCCGGGCGAGGAGGCGGCGCTGGCCATCGAGGAGGACGTGCTCGGTGATGCGGTCGCCCACCGCGAGGCGTCAGCCTCGGCGTCGTCGGCCCTCAGCGGCGATGGGGGCGCGCTGGATGGCCTGGGGGTGGCGATCACCGCGCTCGACGGGCGGATGCCGTTCGCCGAGGCCAGCGGTCGGTTACGCGCCATGGCCGCCGAGGTGGCCGATGTGGCCGCAGAGGTGCGAACGACCGGGGAGGGCATCGAGGACGACCCCGAGCGCCAGGCCGGGGTTCGAGATCGTCGCCAACTGCTCCACGATCTGCGCCGCAAGTACGGCGACACCCTCGCCGAGGTGATGACCTGGCGTGACGGGGCCCGAACGCGCCTCGCCACGTTGGAGGAGCACGACACCCTGGCCGGGACTCTCGACGCCGAGGCCGAAGCGGCGCAGGCGGCTGTCGCCGCCGAACAGGAGCGGGTTGCCACGGCTCGGACCGCAGCGGCGGCACCGCTGGCTGCCGCCATCGAGGCCCATCTTCCCGGTCTGGCCCTTCCCAAGGCGCGGGTCGAGGTCAGTGTCCGAGGCCCGGCGGGACGAGACGTCACGTTCCTCTTCGCCGCCAACCCCGGGATGCCACTGCTGCCGTTGGCCAAGGTGGCGTCAGGCGGGGAGCTGGCTCGGGCCATGCTGGCCCTCAGGCTGGTGCTCACCGAAGGACCACCGGTGCTGGTCTTCGACGAGGTCGACGCCGGGATCGGTGGGGCGGCGGCGTTGGCGGTGGGCCGGAGCCTCGCCGCTCTGGCGCCAGGCCATCAGGTGCTGGTCGTCACCCACCTGGCCCAGGTGGCGGCATGGGCCGACGCCCAGGTGGTGGTCGACAAACAGGTCGCGGGGTCCATCACCCGCACCACCGTGAGCACGGTCGAGGACGAGGAGCGGGTCACCGAACTGGCCCGGATGCTCTCGGGTACCCCCGACAAGGCCACGGCCCGTGACCACGCCCGGGAGCTGCTCTCCGACGCTTCTGGTTGAGCCTTCCCTGGTCAGGCGGGGTCCGCGCTGAGCATCACCGCACCCGGCTACCCTGCCCCTCCGTCGTGTTCGCGCCGTCGGGAGGGCTTCGATGACCAAGCACATCTTCGTCACCGGCGGTGTGGCCTCTTCGCTCGGCAAGGGGCTCACTGCGTCGTCGCTCGGGCGGCTTCTGAAGAGCAGGGGCCTACGGGTCACCATGCAGAAACTCGATCCGTACCTCAACGTCGACCCGGGCACCATGAACCCGTTCGAGCACGGCGAGGTGTACGTCACCGACGACGGTGGGGAGACCGACCTCGACCTGGGCCACTACGAGCGCTTCATCGACGAGCCCTTGAGTCGCGACTCCAATGCCACGACGGGTTCGATCTACTCCGCGGTCATCGCCGCCGAACGGCGGGGCGACTACCTCGGCAAGACGGTGCAGGTGATCCCGCACATCACCGACGAGATCAAGCGGCGCATCACCCGTCTGGCCGACCTCGACGTCGACGTCGTGATCACCGAGATCGGGGGCACGGTCGGCGACATCGAGATCCTCCCCTTTCTCGAGGCGATCCGGCAGTTCCGCCTCGACGTCGGACGGGAGAACGTCTGTTACGTCCACGTCACCCTCGTGCCCTTCATCGGCCCCGCCGGAGAGCAGAAGACCAAGCCCACACAGCACTCGGTCACCGAACTGCGCAGCCGCGGCATCCAGCCCGACATCATCGTGTGTCGCAGCGAGCAGCCGATCTCGGCCGACCTGAAGCGCAAGATCTCCAACCTGTGCGACGTCCCGGTCGAGGCCGTCATCAACGCTGCTGATGCCCGGAACCTGTACGAGATTCCTCTCGTCATGCACGACGAGGGCCTCGATGCTGTCGTGTGCAAGTTGTTCGGCTACGCCGGGATCGACATCGATCTCTCCGAGTGGGAGATCCTGGTCGACCGGGTCGAGACCTCCACCACGCCAGTGCGCATCGGCATCATCGGCAAGTACGTGAGTCTGCCTGATGCCTATCTCTCGGTGGTCGAGTCACTGAAGCACGGTGGCTTTTTCCATGCGGCCCAGGTCGAGGTCGAGTGGGTGCAGGCCGAGGACGTCGAAGGTCTGCTGGCCGACGGACGCCTTCGCGACCTCGACGGCATCGTGATCCCAGGTGGTTTCGGAGAGCGGGGCATCGAGGGGAAGGTGGCGGCAGCCGGATACGCGCGCGAGCACGACATCCCCTGTCTCGGATTGTGCCTCGGTATGCAGGTGATGACCATCGAGTACGCCCGCAACGTCTTGGGGCTCGCCCGGGCCAACTCGAGCGAGTTCGACCCCTCCACCCCGCATCCCGTCATCGACCTGATGGACGCCCAGCGCGACGTCACCGAGAAGGGCGGCACGATGCGCCTCGGGGCCTATGTCGCCGAGCTTCTTCCCGGATCGCAGGTGGCGACGGCGTACGGACGCGACGTCGTGTCGGAGCGCCATCGTCACCGCTACGAGTTCAACCCCCGCTACCGGAGCCGCTTCGACGGCACCGGCTTCGTGTGCTCGGGCACGTCCCCTGACGGTCGCCTCGTGGAGTTCATCGAGTTGGAGAGTCACCCGTTCTGGGTCGGGACCCAGGCCCACCCCGAGTTCAAGAGTCGCCCCGAACGTCCGGCGCCGTTGTTCCGGGAGTTCATCGCCGCCGCACTGAGCCGCTCCGAGGGCCGCAATCCCCACCTCCCCGACCTGGCCGTCGGTCCCCCTGCATCGTCGCCGGCTCCGGCTTCCTGACGTGACGCCCGCTGACGAAGCTCCCGTCGGGCCGGGCTTTGCTCACGTGCGTGACGAGGTCGTGCACGCCGGCCCCGTCATCTCGTTGGTGGTCGGCCACTACACCGCTCCCGACGGCACACCCTTCACCCGGGAGGTCGTCCGACATCCCGGGGCGGTGTCGGTGGTTCCTCTGCACGCCGACGGCACGGTGACCCTCGTCCGTCAGTACCGAGCGGCTCTCGACCGGGAGCTGCTCGAGATCCCGGCCGGCAAGCGCGACGTCGTGGGCGAGGCCCCCGAGGTGACCGCCGCCCGTGAGCTCGCCGAGGAGGTCGGGCTGCGCGCCGGGCGGCTCGAGCCCCTTGCCCAGTTCGTGAACTCCGCCGGTTTCAGCGACGAGTACTCCCACGTGTTCCTCGCCACCGATCTCTCTGAAGTGGCCGATGCCCGCCAGGGTCTCGAGGAGCAGCACATGGCCGTCGAGCGGGTCGATCTGCGCGACGTACCCGGTCTCATCGCCCGCCATGACCTCGTCGATGCCAAGACGGTGATCGGGTTGACCCTCACCATCGCCCGTCGGGGAGACGGCCCCGACGTCGCCCCCGGTTGATGACCGACCTCGACGCAGAGACCGGGTCCGGCACCGACCGTCAGCCGCTTCCGCTCGACGTCGAGGACTGGTTCACATGGCTCGCCGCCGAGAAGGGGCGCTCCCGCAACACCCTGGCGGCCTACCGACGCGACGTCACCGGGTACTGGGGTTGGCTGTGCGCGCGCCGCACCGGGCTCGACGCCGTGACTCCGGCCGACCTCGACGCCTACGTGGCCCACCTGCGGGGCCTCGGGCTCGCCCCGTCCTCGATCGCCCGCTCGATGGTGGTGGTGCGCTCCGTGCATCGCTTCCGGGCCGAGGAGGGACTGGCCGCAACGGACCCCTCGGCGGCGGTCGAAACGCCCCGGGTGCCGGCGGGGCTGCCCAAGGCCCTGACCGAGGCCGAGATCGCCGCCCTGCTCGATTCGGTCCAGGGCGTCGACGCCGTGGCCCGCCGTGACCGGGCCCTGTTGGAGCTGCTCTACGGCACCGGCGCCCGCATCTCCGAAGCTTGTGGCCTGCGCCTGGGGGACCTCGATCTCGACGGATCGACGCTTCGTCTCTTCGGTAAGGGGGCCAAGGAGCGGGTCGTGCCGCTGGGCCGCCTGGCGGGTGTGGCGCTGAGGGAGTGGTTGGCCCCCGACGGACGAGCCGGCATGGCGCCCGAGCAGTGGAAACGACGCGGCGACGCCGAAGCGCTCTTCCTCAACCAACGTGGCGGTCGGCTCAGCCGCCAGGGGGCGTGGACCATCGTGCGTACCCGGGGCGACGCCGTGGGCCTCGGGAACCGGCTCACCCCCCACGTGCTGCGGCATTCGTGTGCCACCCACATGCTCGACCACGGCGCCGACATCCGCGCCGTGCAGGAGCTCCTCGGTCACGCGTCCATCAGCACCACCCAGGTGTACACGCTGATCTCGCCGCAGCGGCTGTTCGCGGCCTATGACGCCGCTCACCCCCGGGCCCGGTCGGCGCGGGTGAACGGCAGGTGACCAGGAACTGAAGGCAGGGGGTCCCTCGATGCCGGTACCGTTGGACCATGTCTGATTCTGGCGGGACCATCACCCCTGACGTCGGTTCGTCGTCGGCCACCTCTGGGCCCGAAGGGACTCGCGCCGGGCTCACCGAGAGTCGGCTCCAACTCGAGGCCCAGGTCCACGAGTTGGGTCTCGAAGGCGACGCCGCGCAGATGGACGAGAACTTCGCCGACTCGGCCGCCGTGAGCGCGGAGCAGGGTGAGCAGCAGGCCTTGGCCGCTCGGCTGCGAGACCAGCTCGACGACGTCGAGAAGGCCCTCGCCCGGCTCGACGACGGCACCTACGGCACCTGCACCGTGTGCGGAGTGGCCGTTGCTGCGGACCGGCTCGAGGCGATGCCCGCCACCCGGTTCTGCATCGACCACGCCGGTTGAGCCCTCCGGCGAGGTCGGTGCGGCCGTGACCAGTCAACGTCGGTGCCGGTTCGGCCGATACTGAGACCATGGCCTCGACGACGCATCTCATTCGGAGGTTCTTCGGGAGCTTGCGACCCGGTGGGCCCGGTCCGGTAGACCGGGGGTGGGCCGAGTCGCAGCTGACCGAGTCCGAGCGAGAGCTGTGGTGCTCGATGAGCGGACCCGATCGACGGCACTCGGCGGCGGTGGCTCGGCGGGTGGAAAGGGCGCTCGGCGTCGACGCCACCCGCCCGGTCCTGGCGGCCGCCCTGCTCCACGATGTGGGCAAGGTGGATGCCCGGCTGCGGACGTACGGACGCGTGGCCGCCACCCTGTCCGGGAAGTTGATCCGACGTGACCCCGATGTGATCCGCTCCTGGTGCCGCGCCGGCGGCTTCACCCGCCGGGTCGGTCTGTACCTTCGCCACCCCGATCTCGGGGCCGACCGCCTGGCTCTGGTCGACAGCGACCCGCTGACCGTGGCCTGGACCCGCCAGCACCATCTGCCCGCCGAGGAGTGGACGGTTCCGGTGAAGATCGGTGAGGCGTTGTACGAGGCCGACGACGACTGATGTGAGCCTGCGGGCACGAGCTCAGCCCAGGTCGAGCAGACCCAGATTTCGACGGGCCCGGTCCAGGGTGGGGCCGGCCACGGCCCGAGCTTTGTGGGCGCCTCTGCCCAGGATGGCGGCGGTGCCGGCGGGATCGGCGGCCAGCTCGGCGAAGCGCTCCTGCACCGGGCGCAGCGTTTCGACGACGGCTTCGGCGCAGGCCTTCTTGAGGTCGCCGTAGCGCTCGTAGCGTCCGGCGACGACCGCCGGCTCCTCGCCGACGCATGCCCCCAGTATCGACAGGAGGTTCGACACCCCCGGCTTGGTCTCGGGATCGAACCGCACGTCGGTCTCGGCATCGGTGACGGCCCGCATGATCTTCTTGGCCACCGTGTCGAGCGGATCGAGCACGAGGATGGTGCCCTGCGGCGAGTCCTCGGACTTCGACATCTTGCGGGTCGGGTGCTGCAGGTCCATCACTCGTGCCCCCACCTCGGCGATGGCCGCCTCGGGTACCACGAAGGTGTCGCCGTAGCGGTGGTTGAACCGGACGGCGAGATCTCGGGCCAGCTCCAGATGCTGGCGCTGATCGTCGCCGACGGGCACCCGATCGGTGCCGTAGAGGAGGATGTCGGCGGCCATGAGGACGGGGTAGGTGAACAACCCGGCCGACACGAAGTCGGGGCCCTCGCTCTTGTCCTTGAACTGGGTCATCCGCCGGAGTTCGCCCACCGAGGCCGTGCACTCGAGGAGCCACGACAGCTCGGCGTGCGCGGGTACGTGGCTCTGGACGAAGAGGGTGGAGCGGTCAGGGTCGATGCCGATGGCGAGGAGGAGCTGAGCCAGCTCGAGGGTGCGGCTCCGGAGCTCACCCGGATCCTGGGGGACCGTGAGGGCATGGAGGTCGACGACGCAGAAGATGGTGTCGGCGTCGGTCTGGTCGCTCACCCAGTGCCGCAACGCCCCGAGGAGGTTGCCGAGCTGCACCGGACCAGTGGGCTTGATACCCGAGAAGACACGCGTCATGGCCGCCGATGCTACCGAGCGGCTGAGCGGAGCCCGGAGCCCGTTTCGAGACGCCGGGAAGCGGGACCGATGCCGTCGCGTCCGTCGGCGAGCGGTTCGGTCAGGGCGTGGACACCGCGGACCCGGTCCCGTCGACGTTCGAGGTCGGACCTGCATCGGGTGACGGAGAATCCTGTTGCACGTTGCAGGCGGAGAAGAGCTTGCTGGTGACGGAGGACAGATCGACGTCGAGCTGCGTCACCGCGCCGTCACCGGAGAGGGCCAGCCCCACCAGCAGGATGGCTCGGGTGTCGGGGTCGAAGCCGTCCACGGTGGTACGCAGGCACTCCTGTCGAGCCGGGTCGGTGCCGGGGATGGCGCCGGCGGCGTCTCGGGCCACGATGGCGGCGAGCTCCGTCGGGGAGATGCAGGTCTCGAGGACCCCTCGGAGCGATTCGCGCTGGGCGGTGGTCGACTCGCCGCCGGTGGCCATGGCCGCCCGGGCGTCGGGATGGTCGGAGAACGCCTGCTGTAGGCAGGGGCGGTCGTCGGTCGACAACCCGAAGCCCGACGCCACGGTCTGGGCCGCGGCGCCGGCGGAGGGCGCGTCGGGCGATGAACGGCACGCTGTACCCAGAACCCCGACCACGATGGCGATCAGCACGGCGGTACCCAGGAGGGCCATCGGGGACCCTGGTCGGCGGTCGGCTCGCCGGAGACCGGACGTCCTGGACAGCATGACGTGACGCTAGGGGTCGGTGCCCGTCGTCCCGGGGCACCGGCGGTGCGCAGCGTGGGGTCCGATGCCATCTATCGTGGGCGAGATGCCATACGAGGTGCAGACGTCGGTGTTCGAGGGACCCTTCGACCTGCTGCTCCACCTCATCCTGCGCGAGCAGGTCGACCTCTACGAGATCTCGCTGGCCCGCATCGTCGACGTCTACCTCGCCGAGATCGAGCACATGGAGAAACTCGACCTCGACGTCACCACCGAGTTCTTGTTGATCGCCTCGACTCTGGTCGAGCTGAAGTGCAAGCGCTTGCTGCCCGAGGACGTCGACATCGACCTCGACGACGAGTTCGCATTGTGGGAGGAGCGCGATCTGCTCATCGCCCGCCTCCTCGACTGCAAGACCTTCAAGGATGCGGCTGCCGTCCTGGCCCGGATGGCCGACGAAGCGTCGCGCTCGCGCCCGCGTACCGTCGGGCCCGACGAGCGCTTCGTGGACCTCACCCCCGACCTGCTCGACGGTATCGACGGTCTCGACCTGCGGGCGGCCTATCTGCGGGCCATGACCCCGAAGCCGACACCCACCGTCAACGTCGACCACATCCACTCGGTTCGCACCAGCGTCAACGAGGCCGTCACCGAGTTGGTCGACGAGCTCCCGCGGCTCGGTCGTGTCACCTTTCGACGGCTCACCGAGGCTTTCGTCGAGCGACTCGAGGTCGTGGTGCGCTTCCTCGCCGTGCTCGAGCTCTTCAAGCAGGGGCTGGTCGAGCTCGACCAGCCGGCGGCGTTCGGCGACATCGAGGTCATCTGGGTCGGTTCCCCAGCCCTGGCCACTGCCGATCTGGCCGGCATCGACGTCTACGAGGGCTGATGATGACCGCGGAGATGAAGCGGGCCCTCGAGGCCGTGGTGATGGTGGCCGACAGCCCTGTCGACGCCCGGCTGCTGGCCGAGCTCGTCGAAGCGCCGCTGGCCGACGTCGAGGAGCAGTTGGCCGAGCTCGCCGCCGAGTTCACCGCCCAGCAGCGCGGGTTCGAACTGGTGCAGGTCGCCGGCGGCTGGCGGTTCCAGAGCCACCCCGACCAGGCCGAGCCCGTCGAGCGTTTCGTCCTGGAGGGCCAGACCGCCAGGCTGTCGGCGGCGGCGCTCGAGACGTTGGCCATCATCGCCTACAAGCAGCCGATCAGCCGGGCGCAGGTGGCCGCCATCCGCGGGGTGAACGTCGAGGGCGTCGTGCGTACCCTCGAGCAGCGGGGGTACATCGCCGAGGTGGCCCGAGATGCCGGCCCCGGTCAGGCCGTTCTCTTTGGTACCACGCCGCTCTTCCTCGACAAGTTGGGCCTCAACTCGCTCTCCGATCTGCCCGCCGTCGTGGATTTCGTCCCCGGTGCCGACGTGGTGGAGGCGCTCGAGTACGGCCTTCGCATCGAGGGACCGGCCCGGTCCGACTCTCGGTCTGAATCGGGGATGGCTGCTCCCACGGGAGCCGACGAGGTCGGTCGACGTCCCCCGATCCGCGATCTCCTCGACGGCGAGGCCTGAGGGTGCCGATCGAGGCCGACGGCTCTGCGGCGTCGAATCCCGGCGAATGGGACGGTGAGCGCCTGCAGAAGGTGATGGCGGCCGCCGGGTTGGGTAGCCGCCGCACGTGCGAGGACCTCATCGCCGCCGGACGGGTGACGGTCAACGGGGACGTGGCCCGCCTCGGGCGCCGGATCGACCAGGAGGCCGATCTCGTCGCGGTCGACGGGGTGCCGGTCGGCGTGCGCTCGGACCTCGTGCACTACCTGTTGAACAAGCCCGCCGGCGTCATCACCACCGCCGACGATCCTCAGGGTCGGCCGACCGTCGTGTCGCTGGTACCCGAGGATCCCAGGGTGTTTCCCGTGGGCCGTCTCGACCTCGACAGCGAGGGTCTACTGCTACTGACCAACGATGGTGAGCTCACCCATCGCCTCACCCATCCGTCGTTCGGGGTGGAGAAGGAGTACGTCGCCCACGTCGAGGGCGAGCCCACCCGCCAGCAGGTACGACGACTCCGTGAGGGCGTCGAACTCGACGACGGCGTCACCGCGCCGGCCCAGGCATCGCTGGTGGCCCCGACGGTGCTGAAGCTGGTGATCCACGAGGGTCGCAATCGGCAGGTGCGAAGAATGTGCGAGGCCATCGGCCACCCGGTCCGCCGCCTGGTACGCACCCGCATCGGGCCGCTCACGGACCGTCGCCTGAAGCCGGGACAGTGGCGAGCCCTCACGAACGACGAAGTGCGAGCCCTCGAGCGCGCCGCCGGTCCTCGACCCGCCACCCACTAGCGCAACCTCTCTCTCGGGACGAGGAGCGCGCACTAGGGTCGAAGGCCGTGACCGCTGCTGTTCGGGCCCTTCGCGGGGCGACCACCGTCGAGGCCGATACGGCGGAGCAGGTCACCGAGCGGACGGTCACCCTTCTCGGCCAGATGATGGTCCGCAACGCGGTGCACCACGATGACGTCATCAGTGTCCTGTTCACGGCCACCGGCGACATCCACTCGACCTTCCCGGCGGCGGCGGCGCGTCACGCCGGTTTCGGGGACATCCCTCTGATGTGCGCTCGCGAGCTCGACATCGTCGGGGCCACGCCGCGGTGCATCCGCGTGCTGATGCACCTCACCACCGAGCGCGCCCGAGGCGAGCTGCGCCATGTCTACCTCGAGGGCGCGGCGGGCCTGCGCGACGATCTGCCGGAGTGACGTGACCGACCCCCTGGACCCTCACGCCGCTCGTGTGGACGCGGTCGAGCCCACCGCCGGACGGGCTCTGGTCGTGGGGACCGGCCTGGTCGGCGGTTCCATCGGGCTCGCCTTGCGCCGACAGGGCTGGTTCGTGCTGGGCCGGGATCACAGTGCCGAGCACCTGCAGAGGGCCATCGCCCTCGGGAGCGTCGATGCCGAGGCCGACGCCGGTCCCGTCGATGTGGACATCACCTTCGTGGCCACCCCCGTGGGGGCCGTGGTCGACGAGGTCCGCCGGGCGCTGGTCGACACCAACGGTCTGGTGACCGATGCCGGAAGCGTGAAGACGCCGATGCTGGAGTTGATGTCCGATCCCCGCTACGTGGGTGGTCACCCGATGGCCGGCAGTGAGCTCGAAGGGGTGGATGGCGCCCGTGCTGATCTCTTCGAGGGCCGCACCTGGGTACTGACGCCGGTCGAGGACACCGACGGCGACGCCTACGCGAGGGTTCGCGCCATCATCTCCGGGTTCGGGGCCGAGGTCGTCGCCATCCCCCCGGAACGCCACGACACCATCGTGGCCGTGGTGTCGCACGTACCTCACCTGACTGCGGCGTCGCTCATGGGTCTGGCCGACGATCGGTCGGAGGAGCACCGGGGGCTGCTGCGGCTGGCCGCCGGGGGCTTTCGCGACATGACCAGGATCGCGTCCGGGCATCCGGGCATCTGGCCCGACATCTGTGCCGAGAATCGCCAGGCCATCGTGGCCGAGATGGGGCAGTTGATCGACAACCTCGAGCAGGTGCGAGACGTGGTCGCCCGCGGGGACAGGGACGGTCTGGTCGGGGTCCTCGAGCGCGCCCGGGCCGCCCGCCTGGCCTTGCCCGCCCGGTTCAGCCGACCCGATGAGCTGGTGGAGATACGGGTGCCGATCGTGGACCGCAAGGGGGCGTTGGCCGAGATCCTGGTTCTGGCCACCGATCTCGACGTGAGCGTGGCCGACATCGAGATCGCCCACTCGGTCGAAGGCGACGAAGGCGTGCTGATCCTGCTCGTGGAGGCGACGGTCGGTGAGCGTTTCCGGTCGGGGTTGGCGGCCCAGGGGCATCGGGCGACCCTCCAGGCCCTCACATGACAAGACCCGTCCCCACGGCCCGGCCCGATCCTTACCCGATCACACCATTCGCCGGCATGGTGGACGCGGTGGTGCGACCTCCGGGTTCCAAGAGCCTCACCAATCGCGCCTTGTTGGCGGCGAGTCTGGCCGCGGGCCACAGCCGGCTCGACGGGGTGCTGTTCGCCGACGACACGGAGGCGATGCTCGACGCGGTGGCTGTTCTCGGCGCCGTCGTGGCCATCGACCGTGACCACCATCGGGTCGACATCGACGGCGTCGCCGGCCGTATCGCCCCCGGACCCTCCAAGATCGACGCCCGGCTCTCGGGCACCACCGCTCGTTTCGTTCTCCCGGCGCTGGCTCTCGGCGCCGGTCCGTGCCGTCTCGACGGCGGTGCCGGTCTGCGAGCGCGGCCCATGACCCCTCTGTTCGGTGCCGTCAGAGCGCTCGGCGCGACGGTGATGGAAGAGGACCAGCCGGGCCGACTGCCGGTCACCGTGTCCCGGGACCTTCCCCCGGAGGCCACCGGCGGTGCCGTGACGCTGACCGTGTCAGGGGCGGTGTCGAGCCAGTTCACCTCGGGGGTCCTCCTGGCCGGGCCGTGCCTTCCCGTCGGACTCCGGGTCGAGCTCGAGCCCCCGATCGTGTCGCAGCCCTACCTCGACATGACGGTGGCGGTCATGGAGGCTTTCGGGGCTTTCGTCGGCCGACCCGGGCCCACGACCTACGTGGTGGACAGCGGGGGTTATCGAGGCACCGACTTCTCGATCGAGCCGGACGCGTCGGCGGCTTCCTACTTCTTCGCTGCGGCCGCCATCACCAATGGACGGGTACGGGTCGAGGGTCTCGGGACCTCCAGTGGCCAGGGTGACGTGGCCTTCGTGGACGTGCTCGAACGGATGGGGGCGCACGTCGAACGCTCGGCCGACGCCATCGAGGTCCGCGGCACCGGCACCCTCAGGGGAGTGGACGTCGACTTCCGCCCCATCTCCGATACGGCTCAGACCCTCGCGGCGGTGGCCGCGTTCGCCGACGGACCCACCAGAATCTCCGGCATCGGGTTCATCAGGGGAAAGGAGACCGACCGCATCGGCGCCGTGGTGACGGAGCTCCGCCGTTGTGGGGTGGGGGCCACGGAGGAGGACGACGGGTTCGTCGTTCACCCCGCGCCGGTTCGTCCCGCCACGGTGCAGACCTATGGCGACCATCGCATGGCCATGAGCTTTGCGCTCCTCGGCCTGCGCGCCGCGGGGATCGCCATCGCCGACCCGGGCTGCGTGGCGAAGACGTTCCCCGCGTACTTCGACGTGCTGGAATCACTACGTCCTGGCCCGCCGGCCGGTAATCAGGAACGAGGAGATCGACCATGACCGACGCACCGAGGGTGATCGCCATCGACGGGCCTGCGGGCTCGGGTAAGTCGACCGTGGCCCGGGCGGTGGCCGAACGGGTCGGGCTTCCCTATCTCGACACCGGGGCCATGTATCGCGCCGTGGCCTTCGCCTCGCTCCGCGAGGGCGTCGATCCCGACGACGCCGAGCTGGTGGCCAACCTGGCCGAGGCCCTGTCGCTCGACGTCGCGCCGGAAGGCATCGTGACGGTCGACGGGGTCGACGCGACCATCGAGATCCGCGGGCCCGAGGTCACTCGTGCGGTGAGCATCGTGGCGGCCAATCCTCGGGTGCGCGTCGAGATGCGGCGTCGGCAACGGGAATGGGCGGCGGCGCATGGCGGAGGGGTCATGGAAGGTCGCGACATCGGCACCGTGGTGTTCCCCGACGCCATCGTGAAGGTGTACCTCGACGCGAAACCGGAGGTGCGGGCGGCCCGGCGATCCAAGGAGGTCACCGACCTGTCCTACGAGACGGTGGCCGCCGATCTGGCCCGCCGCGACGCCCTCGACCAGGGTCGGACCCACGACCCGCTGCGCGAGGCCGACGACGCCGTGATGGTGGACACCACCGATCTCACCGTCGAGGCCATCGTCGAAGTGATCCTGGAACTGGTGCCGTGACCGACGATTCTCGTCGGCCCCAGGGTCACGAGTTCGGCGAGGACCTGAGCTTTCCGCAGCGCGCCATGTACGCCGTGGTGCGCGGCGCCGTGGTGGGGTTCTGCCGGGTCTGGTTCCGCACCGAGGTCCATGGACGCGAGAACGTTCCGACCACCGGCGCGTTCATCTTGTCGGCCGTGCACCGATCCAACACCGATACTCCGTTCGTGGCCGCGGTCACCCGCCGTCGGCTGCGCTACATGGGCAAGGAGACGCTGTGGCGTTCCCGTTTCGGCGCCTGGTTCTTCACCACGATGGGCGGGTTCCCGGTGGAGCGCGGCACCGCCGACCGTGAGGCGTTGCGGGCGTCGATGACCGTGCTCGAACGGGGGGAGCCGCTGGTGATGTTTCCCGAGGGCACCCGCCAGTCGGGTCCCGAAGTGACCGAGATGCACGACGGCCCGGCCTACGTGTCGTTGCGCACCGGGGCGCCCATCGTGCCCGTCGGGCTGGGGGGAAGCGAGCGGGCCATGCCCAAGGGGGTCAGATTCCCGCGCCCGGTGAAGATGGTCATCGTCATCGGCCCGCCCATCGCCGCCCCGCCCCGAACCGAGGCGGGGCGGGTGCCACGGCGGGCGGTGCGCGAGCTCACCGAGCAGTTGACCGAGACCATCCAGGAGCTTTTCGACGAGGCCCAGGTGCTCGCGGGGACCCCGAACCGGCGCGCCTGAGCGACATTCGCTGATGATGACGTCATCGGGAAAATGTGGCCGTGACCCCCGACACGCCTCTCCCGATCGGCTACAACAATGCCCATGACCATGACTCTGGACAACCGTGGCTCGGCGCTCGTCGCCGAGATGAAGGACGTCGTGCTCGCCGAGGCCGGCCGGGCCGAAGCCGATCGCACCATGACCCCCGGCATCGTCGAGGCCCTGTGGGACACGGGGCTGATGCGCTACATGAACCCGGCGGCGGCCGGTGGCGACGAGCCCGGGTTCGCCGAGATGCTCAGGACCTGGCGCGAGATGGCGTTCCTCGACGGTTCCTTCGGGTGGATCGGCATCGCCAACCTCCCGTCGGCGGCGGCGGTCGCCGCCTACCTGCCCGAGCAGGGATTCAACGAGGTGTTCGGCGACCTGAGCTCCCGGGTCACCCTCGGCGGCCAGTTCGCCCCCAACGGGCAGGGCCTCGTCGTCGACGGTGGCTACCAGGTCACCGGCTCGTGGAACTTCGGATCCGGCACCGGGCACTCCGAATGGGTGTGCGCCGGGTTCCTGCCCATCGACGACGGGAACTTCGTGTTCGATCCCGACGGGCAGATCCAGTTGCTGGCCGGGGTGTTCCACCGTGACGAGATCACCTTCACCGACGGCTGGCACGTCCAGGGGCTCAAGGGCACCGGCTCATACGACTACAACCTCGCCGACACCTTCATCCCCGGACACCGGGTGTTCAACCTCTTCGCCCGCAGTCCGTACCGGGGTGATTCGCCGGTGTTTCGCATGGGTCTCATGGCGATCACCGCCGGCGGGCATGCGGCGTGGGCGTTGGGGGTGGCGGAGAGCATGCTGCACGATGTCTCGGAGTTGGCGCTGGCCAAGACCCGAATGGGCGACATGGAGACGCTGGCCCACAAGGCGTCGTTCCAGCGGGGCTACGCCCACCACCTCGGCATGTGGCGAGCGGCGAACCTGCTCGTGCTGGACACGTTCACCGCAGCAGAGGCGTCGGTCGCCGCCGGCGAGGAACTCACTCCCACCATGCGCGCCGACATGCGGGTGGCGGCCACGTACGCCACCGAGGCGTCGCGGGAGGTGGCCCAGTGGGCCCACTTGGCCGCCGGTACCACGGCGATCCGGGAGGGCAGTCGCCTCGAACGGGCCTTCCGCGATCTGTACACCGGCACGCAGCACGCCTTCATCAGCGAGAAGACCTACCTCGACTCCGCCCAGGTGCTGCTGGGCCTCGTCGACGACCAGCGCGGGCTTTAGCCACGCCCGCGTTCGGAGAGAGTTCTAGAGGAGGGCCTGGGCCGTGAGCCGGCGAACGAGTGGTTCGAAGTGCTCGAGGGGCAACGTGTCGTAGTCGGGATCGAAGGCGATCTGGTCCCACTCATCGGCGAAGCGTTCGGCCAGCGTCCACTCGTCGGCGCTGAGGTCGGGGCGATGGTCTTCACGGGCGTCGGGGTTGCCGCCGAAGTGGGCGTAGTAGTGGCGCCCCTGGAAGTCCTGGTGCACCCGGATCATCTCGTAGACCTCGGAACGCACGTAGGGGCGGATCATCTCGGCGGCGATGGCCGGGTGGTTGGGCAAGCTGACGGCTTTGCCGACATCGTGCATCAACGCCGCGAAGACCACCTGGTCGTCGGCCCCGGCCCGCTCGGCCAGCGTGGCCGTCTGCAGGCAGTGCGTGAGCTGGTCGGTGGCGAAGCCGTCGGTGATGGTGGACAGCGAACGGAGCAGGTCGAGCATGCGCTCGGCGACCCGGTCCTGGCGGGCCGCCGACTGGGCGCCGATCTCGGCCCACTGTTCGAAGGTCGACTCGTCCATGCGCGTGAAGGTGGAAGCCATGGAGCCAGTCTGGCACCGCCGAGCCGTCGATGTGCCCTCGTCAACGTCCCTTCGGGTCAGCCCAGCTCGCTCAGCACGTTACTGGCGGCCACGATCCGGTCGTTGACGGCGGGGCGGGCATCGACGGGGCCGCCGAGCACGAAGGTGGCGGCGGTGTCGATGGTCGAGAGGAGGTCACGGAGGTTGCGAGGAGGGGGGAAGTACTCGTCCTCGGTGGTGATGCGCACCTCTTCGACCCCGTTGCGGGGCCGGAGACGCTCGATCACGGCGTCGACCAGGTCGTCGGGCGCCGACGCCCCGGCCGTGACGCCGACGACGCCGGTCAGGTCGTCGGGGAGTTCGAGGGGGTCGTTGACCCGAAAGACCCGCTCACACCCGGCGTGGCGGGCCAGCGACTCGAGGGCCCGGGTGTTCGAGGAGTTGGCCGATCCGATGACCACGACGGCGTCGCAGCGCGGTGCGATGGCCATGAGGGCGGACTGCCGGTTGGTGGTGGCGAAGCAGAGATCGGAGCGACCAGGCATCCACATATCGGGGAACCGCTCCTGCGTGGCCTCGAGCACGCCCTGCCAGTCCCGGTGGCTGAGCGTCGTCTGGGCCAACAGCGCCACGGGCTGTTCGAACTCGGGGAGCGCGGCCACCTCCTCGACCGACTCGACGCGGTGAATTGATTCGGGGGCGACGGCCATGGTGCCCTCGGCCTCCTCGTGTCCCTCGTGACCGACGTAGACGATCTGGAAGCCCTTGCCGGCGCGCACCTTGACCTCGTGGTGCACCTTCGTGACGAGAGGGCACACCGCGTCGACCACGTACCCCCCGTTGGCGTGAGCAGCCGCGACCACTTCCGGAGCCGACCCGTGCGCGGACAGCATGACCGGTCGTCCCCGGGGCACGTCGGCGATGTCGTCGACGAACACCACGCCGAGGTCCTCGAAGCGCTGCACGATCTTCTGGTTGTGGACGATCTCGTGGTAGCAGTACACGGGTGCCTCGAAGGCCCTGACCATCCACGCCAGCGCCTTGATGGCCATCTCCACCCCGGCGCAGAACCCCCGGGGGGCGGCCAGGAGAACAGTGTCGACGCCCTCGGGTTCTCTGGTGGCCACGCTCCCAGTCTATGGGGGCGTCGCCGGCCCCCGTGGGTGGTGGCCTCCCGAATGGGGTCGTCCGATCGTGTCCGTCGAGGCCGAGACCAGGGGATGTGCTCGTCGCCGGGGGTAACCTCGACGGTCATGTCCGCGCCCCGAGTCGTCAGCGTCGCTCCCGGGTCGCCGGCTGAGCAGGTGGGGTTACAGGCTGGCGACGAGATCCTGGCCCTCAACGGCGAGATTCCGCGCGATGTCATCGCCTACCAGCTGTTGGCCGACGAGGCCGAGGTCACCCTGGACGTGGCCCGAGGTGGGCTCGGGCTGCAGCTCGAGGTGAGCAAGGCCGCGGGTGAACCCCTCGGGGCCGAGGTCCACTCGGCGCTCTTCGATCAGGTGCGCACCTGCGACAACCACTGCGAGTTCTGCTTCATCTACCAGCTCCCCCCGGGGATGCGGCAGAGCCTGTACCTGAAGGACGACGACTACCGGCTCTCGTTTCTGTACGGCAACTTCACCACGCTGACCCGATTCACCGAGGCCGATCTCGAACGGGTCATCACCGAGAAGCTGAGTCCCCTGCACGTCTCGATACACGCCACCGATCCCGAGGTCCGCACCGAGATGCTCCGCAACCGTCGCGGCGCCACCAGCCTGCGTTGGTTGCGAGCCCTGCTCGACCACGGGATCGAGGTGCACGGACAGATCGTGGTGTGCCCTGATCGCAACGACGGCCCAGTGCTCGACGACACCCTCGCCGGGGTCCTCGATCGGTTCCCCGAGCTGGCCAGCGTCTGCGTCGTCCCTCTAGGGGTGAGTCGCTACAACCCCGAGGCGGCCATGCGCCCGCACACCGAGGCCGAGGCGCAGGCCGTCCTCGACGCCGTACACGAATGGCAGCAGGTGTTCCTCGCCACGTTCGGCCGCCGGCTCGTGTTCGCCGCCGACGAGTACTACTTGTTGGCCGAGATGCCATTCCCACCGGCCGAGGCCTACGAGGGCTTCCCGATGCACGAGGACGGGGTGGGCATGGCCCGAACCTTCGAGCTCGAGTTCCGGGGAGCGGTGGCCGAGCCCACGGGTGTGGCCACAGGATTCTTCTCGTGGGTCGACGGCGCTCCGGCCGAGGGCTACCGGGGGTCGCGCCAAGCCACCGAGGAGGCGGCGTCCACCGAGGGAACGACGTTGGTCCGGCCCACCGGTCCGCCCGGTTCGGTGACCTTGCTGCCTCCCCGCCGCGCCCCCGTGGGTATCCTGACGGGTCGCTACGGCGAGGCCGTGCTCGCACCCCTGCTCTCGGACCTCGATCGCGAGGACGTGAGGATCGTGGTCGTCGACAACGACTTCTTCGGTGGCAACACCGGTGTCGCCGGGCTCATGGTCGGCGCCGATCTGGCGCGTGTGCTGGCCGACGAACCGGTCGGGCACCGCTACCTGCTACCCGACGTCTGCCTTTCGCAGGGACGGTTCCTCGACGGCCTCACCCCGGCCGACCTTCCCCGACCCGTCGAGATCGTGGCCACCGACGGCATCGCCCTGCGAGCCGCACTGGAGCCCCGATGACCGACGTCGAATCCACCGCCGATCCCATAGCGACCGACACGACCTCGGCCGGCGAGTCGATCGACCCCTTCGCCGATCCCTATGACACCCCGGCCGACCGGGCCGCCGCCGATCTTCCCCTGGTGGCACCGCCGGCGACGGCCAGCGTCCTGCCCAGCGTGGCGGTGGTCGGTCGTCCCAATGTCGGGAAGTCGACCCTCTTCAACCGCATCGTGGGGCGCCGCGAGGCCATCGTGCAGGAGAAGCCCGGGGTGACCCGCGATCGCAAAGAGGTCGTGGCCGACTGGAGGGGCCGGGAGTTCCGTCTGATCGATACCGGCGGGTGGATGCCCGGCGGCAGCGACCTCGACGAGAAGGTGTCGCGTCAGGCCGAGAAGGCCATCGCCGATGCCGACGCCGTGCTCTTCGTCGTCGATGTGACCGTGGGCATCACGGACGAGGACAGCCGGGTGGCCAACCTCCTGCGGCGCCATGGCCGCCCGGTGCTGCTCGTGGCCAACAAGGTCGACGACACCAACCGCGAGGCGGCCATCTGGGAACTGCTCGGGCTCGGGGTCGGCGACCCGTACCCGGTGAGCGCGCTGCACGGGCGCGGCACCGGAGACCTGCTCGACGACCTGCTCGATGCCTTCCCGCCCGAGCCCGACGCGACCCCGGTCGACGCCGACGGGCCGGCGGAGGACAAGATCTTCTCGGTCTCGATCGTGGGTCGTCCCAACGTGGGGAAGTCCACCCTGTTCAACCGGCTGATCGGGGACGACCGCTCGGTCGTGCACGACCTGCCCGGCACCACCCGTGACGCCATCGACACCGTCGTCGACACCCCCGACGGCCCCGTCCGCTTCGTCGACACCGCCGGTATGCGCCGACGCAGCAAGATCGACGAGGGCACCGAGTACTACTCGTTGGTGCGAGCCCTGCAGGCCATCGATCGCTCCGACGTGGCGCTGCTGGTGATCGACGCCACGGTCGGTGTGACCGCCCAGGACCAGCGGCTCGCCGAGCGGATCGACGCCGCCGGGTGCCCGGTGGTCGTGCTGCTCAACAAGTGGGAGCTGCTCGGCGTCGAGCAGCGCGAAGCGCTGGGCTACCAGATCAGCCAACGCCTGCACTTCATCGGCGAGTCGCCGGTGCTGCGGATCAGCGCCCTCAGCGGCAAGGGCGTCCACAAGCTGCTCCCGGCTCTGGCCGGCACGATCGAGGACTACCACCGTCGGGTGCCGACCCGGAAGGTCAACCAGGTCATCCGCACGGCCCAGGCAGCTCAGCCGGCGCCGCACGGGGCCCGGGTGCTCTACGCCACCCAGGGCGCCACCGACCCGCCCACGTTCACCCTGTTCGCCAACAAGGAGATGCCGCCTTCCTACCTGCGCTATCTCGAGCGCTCGTTGCGCGAGGCCTTCGACATGGGTGCCACCCCGATCAAGCTGCGGGTGCGAAAGCGGGACTGACGGCCGATCGTTCCTGTTGGTGAGGGATCACCCCGCCACTCAGGGCGTTTTCTCCCAGGGCCGGGTCTCGCCAGGGTTATTATCCGCGAGGTATGGACCAGCCCGTTCTGTTGTTGGTGGCCGTGGCCGGACTGGTCGCGGCGGTGGTGTGGGCCCGATCGGCGCGGTACCGACGCCGCCAGCTCCTCCGTCTCGAGAACGCCCAGGCCGACCCCGAGTTGATCACCCTGGTCCGGTCCGATTTCCGCAAGGACGCGCTGTCGTCGCTCACCTACCTGCTCTTCGCGGCGGTGGCGGGTCTGCTGGCGTGGCGGGCCGGGCGAGACGAAGCGCTCGTGCTCCTCGCACTGTCGGTGCCGGCGGTGGTGTCGATCGTGCTGGGCCGCAACTTCGTGGCCGAGGCTCGGGTCGCTCAGGCCCGCGCCGAGCTCGAGCGACGGGCCCAAGAGGTGCTGTCGCAGGAGGAGTTGGCCCCGCGACGTTGGGCCGAGCGCTTGGCTCCGGAGGCCCTGCCCGGCCTCGATGGCTTCGAGGTGGGGCGGGTCTACCAGGCCGGCGCCGGCCTCATGGCCGGTGACTTCTACGACTTGGTGCGCCTCAGCCCCACCCGGGTGGCCGCGGTGATCGGCGACGTGTCGGGTCACGGCATCGAGCCCGCCATAACCGCGTTCCAGGCCAAGTACCTCCTGCGGGTCTTTCTGCGCCAGTACCGGGACCCGGCCCAGGCCTTGGAGGAGCTCAACGCTCAGATCACCGCCGTCGGCGGGCCGGAGGAGTTCATCTCGTTGTGCGTGGTGGTCTTCGACACGTCGTCGGGCACGTTGCGTTACGCCTCCGCCGGCCACCCGGCCGTCTGGCTCTGGCATGATCGCGAGGTGCGCCCGCTGCGGGCCACCGGACCGGTCCTGATGCTCGACGCCCGCTCCGAGTACGCCAGTCGGGAGGTACGCCTCGACCCGGACGACCTCTGTCTCCTCTACACCGACGGGTTGTCCGAGGTACGCGACGGGGGTCAGTTGTTCGGCGAGGACCGGATCGCCCAGATCCTCCGACGAGATCCCGGTATCCCCGCCGACGTACTGTGCAAGTCGCTCCTCGAGGCGGCCAGCGACTTTTCGAGCGGGCCTCTCCAAGACGACATCGCCATCCTCGCCGTTCGCCGTACCTGACGGCCGTTTCCCCCCCGTACCGAGGCTCCTTTGCCGTTCTGTGAGGATTGCGACAAGTTCTGGAGCCCGAACTCCATGCCGCCCGATGGCACCTGTCCGAGCTGTGGGCGCACCATCGCCGAACCGCCGAAGTCGTCGAAGGTCCCGTGGCACTTCTGGATCCTGGTGGCGGCCCTGGTGATCTATCTCGGCTGGCGGGTTGTGCAGGGCGTCGAGTGGGTGGTCAACCGTTGACGCCCCCGGTCCGCACCCGGGTGGTGATCGTGGGGGCGGGCTTCGCCGGTATCGCGGCGGCGATCGTCTTTCGTGAGGCGGGCTTCGGCGACATCACGATCCTCGAGCAGGCCGACGAGGTGGGCGGGACCTGGCGCGACAACACCTACCCCGGTTGCGCCTGCGACATCCCCAGTCATCTGTACTCGTTCTCGTTCGCGGCGAACCCGGATTGGACCCGTGCCTACCCGACCCAGCCCGAGATCGAGGCGTACCTGGTGCGCACCGTCGATGAACGAGACCTCCGCCCGCTCATCCGCTTCGGCCGCACGGTCACCGAGATGCGCTGGAACGACGCCAGCGCCACCTGGTCGGTGCACCTGGCCGACGGGGAGCAACTGAGCGCCGATGTCGTGCTCAACGCCACCGGCCCGCTGTCGAAGCCGCTCGTGCCCCACATCGTCGGGCTCGACGAGTTCCAGGGGACCGTGTTCCACTCGGCGCGTTGGGACCATGGCCACGACCTCACCGGCGAGCGGGTGGCGGTGATCGGCACGGGGGCCAGTGCCGTGCAGTTCGTACCCGAGATCGCCGACCGGGCGGCCCACGTGGACGTGTTCCAGCGCACCGCCCCCTGGGTGATGCCCCGTGAGGACCGCCCGGTCCCGATCTGGAAGCGGCGGCTCTACCGGAGACTTCCATTCCTTCAGCGCCTGCACCGGTGGCGGATCTACGCCCAGCAGGAGCTGCTGGCGTTCGCTTTTTTCGGCAACGAGAGGGTCACCGCCAAGATCGTGGAGATGGGGGAGGACCACATCGGCGAGCAGATCGCCGATCCGGAGCTACGGCGGAGGGTGACGCCGGCGTTCACCCCCGGCTGCAAACGCCTCCTGCTCTCGAACGACTGGTATCCGACGTTGGCTCGCTCCCACGTCGACCTGGTGACCTCGCCGATCAGCCATCTCACCGTCGATGCCGTGGTGACCGTCGATGGGGTGGCGCACCCCGCCGACACGGTCATCCTCGGCACGGGCTTCGCCGCCACCGACTTCCTCACCCCGATGCGGGTGTACGGGCGCGGCGGTGTCGAGCTGTCCGAGACCTGGCGAGACGGCGCCGCGACCCACCTCGGCATGTCGGTGTCGGGGTTCCCGAATCTGTTCGTCATCGTGGGACCGAACACCGGTCTCGGTCACAACTCCATCGTGTTCATGATGGAAGCCCAGCTCCACTGGATCGTGGGCGCCCTGCGGTATCGGGTCGCCCATGGCGTCGTTGCGTTCGACCTGCGTCCCGAGGTGCAGGCGGCCTCCTACGCCGAGGTCCAGGCGAGGATGAAGGGCACGGTCTGGCTGTCGGGTTGCGACAGCTGGTACCGATCCGAGGACGGTCACATCGACACCCTGTGGCCCGGCTTCACTGTCGACTACTGGCGGCGCACCCGCCGTTTCGACCCCTCGGTGTACGTGCCGCTGGACCCCACCGGCGATTCGGAGGCCAGGTCGACCCACGGCTAGGGTGCGTCGGCCACGGGCTGTGGCGCAGCTTGGTTAGCGCGTCGGTCTGGGGGACCGAAGGTCGTGGGTTCGAATCCCGCCAGCCCGACCAACAAACCAGCAGGTCAGAGGCTCAGAGAGCCTCTTGACTTCCGGTAATCGGGACCACCTGTCCGCGTTGAGTCCGCATTGAGTCCGCACGAGCTTCGCGGTAGGCCCGCTCGAGGCCCTCGGTCAGCGCCTCATCGAGCGACGGGAGAAGGTGCCCGTACTGGTCCAACGTGACCGTGATCGACGAGTGACCGAGTCGCTCCTTGATGGCCAACGGGTGCGCGCCCTGAGCCACCAGGAGGGCCACCGTCGTGTGGCGTAGGTCGTGGAAGCGCAGCCCGTCAGGAAGCCCCGCCGCCTTCACCGCCGGTCGGTAGTGGCGTCGGTAGAAGTTGGAGTGGCGTAGCGGTCCACCATCGGGTGACGCGAACACCAGCCCCGATGCCGACGCCGTTGGCGCCAGGAGGTCGACGAGGAACCGGGGGAGAGCGACGGTGCGGCGCGCGTAGGTCTTGGTCGGGCCGAGCACGAGCGCCCCGTGGACCTCGGCGAAGGATTCGACCACGTCGACCGACCCGCGGATCAGGTCGACCCGTTCCCAACGCAACGCCGCCAGCTCCCCGGCCCGCAGCCCCGTGTACGCCGCGAAGGTCACGAGGACCCCGTAGGGCCCGCCGATGGCGTCCGCGAGCCGTGCCACCTCCTCGGCGTCGAGGAAGTGCATCTCGGCCCGCTCGGCCCGCTCGAGGCGCAGCCCCGTGCATGGGTTGACCTTGAGCGCCCCAGCTTCGATGGCGGAGCGCAGAACCGCCGAGGTGACGTTGACGATGTTCTTGATCGTGCCGGGTCCGACACCGTCGGCGCTCATGGTCGCCACCCACGTCTTGACCGCCGCCCGGTCGATCGACGCCACCGGCACCGACCCCCACCGGGGGAGGACGTGACGACTCAGGACCGACTCGACCGGG
>Ga0209390_10000880_pt1 | contig 59664 bp, 56 predicted proteins | sample BON01_FD_187212 | JGI IMG/M metagenome (GOLD analysis project Ga0209390, IMG submission 187212) | Freshwater microbial communities from Lake Bonney liftoff mats and glacier meltwater in Antarctica - BON-01 (SPAdes) (version 2) | ecosystem: Environmental > Aquatic > Freshwater > Ice > Glacier...
ACCCGACCACCGACCCCACACGATCTGGCGAGGCGGACCGCCCCGAACGACGACCCGACCGCACACAGACGGCCCTCACAGCGCAAGACCCCGGACTGGCACCGGACCACGTTCTGACAACCGGCCGAACGCAGCCTGAACGAACCCGAGCCCTCACCGCTGGTCGGGCAAACTCCCACGCCGCAGCAAGGCGGCCGTGAACGAGCCGACAGCGCCCGCTCAGACCAAGGACCCGGCCACCTTGGAATACAGGGGCCAATCCCAAGTCTCTTAAGTACAGGGTGGTGGGAACTCGTGCGTCATTCATACCTACGTAAAGGCAGGGAAGCCCACGCAGTGTGACATTGCGAATTGCCCTGGCATCGCTGATCGCAGAGCGGTCATCAGATCCAGGGTTCCTCTGTGTTTGTCAAGCGGCGATTTCGATGATGTCACGAGGCGCAGTAACGGGCTGACGTTCGAGGCAAGCGCATGGCCTCGATGCAAATCTTGTCCTCGGCGATCTTCAGACCTCCTCGACAGGCTCGATGCTGCGGACCGACTGCGCCCGGACGCCCGAATCCAGGGCGGGTACGAGCCGCACTGGGCCGATGCGGTCTGCGACGAAGCAATTCGGAACGTCAACGACCACCGACCTGACCTCAACCGGACCGACATAGTCCGCCGAGTCGAGCTGATGAACCGGGTCCTGCACAGCGCGAAGGTTCCGCCGCCCGCAGACACCCTCATCACCGCGATGACCAACGGCATCGGAGATCGTTACGTTCTCGCGACCGCAGTGACCGTCGGTGCAGAAGTCATCGTGACCGAGAACCTTCGACACTTCTCAGTACCGACACGCGCACCCCACGGTACTGTTGCCATGTCACTCGATGATTTCATCAGCGAACTCCTCGACAATCTCAAATCGGTCATCGTCGACGCGAACAGAGAGACGGTGGGTCGACGACAACGGCCACCCGCCTCCCCAGCCGAACTCCTCGAAATCTTGCGCCATTACATTCCAAACACCATCGAGCGACTTCGGCAATAGTCGACCTGCTGTCCATCCTCTCGATCAACAGTGGCCGCGTGCCACATACGTGCACCTGTTGGACCGCTTCTCAATCCGCAGCACCGCCGAAATCTCGGAACGCAGCACCCGCATCGAGCCACCGAGGTGGCCCCAGCCTGAACGGGGCCGGGTCCTCGGCGGTGAACGAGCAGTCGTGGACACCGCAACACCGGGTGACTGTTCCCACAGGGACCACGCACCCAGCCTCCCTGAACGAACTGAGCGGGTCGTAGGACGCCTCCGTGCGGACGGTGAGATCTGTTAGGTCGTCCGAACCAACGTCAGGGCAGGGAATTCGCAAAAACGCGACGGCCATCTCGCTGACCTCAGCTACACAAGCGACACCAGTCAGAAAAGTTCTGAATCATCCTGGGCTACGCTGGGCAGATCAAGCCTCCTAACTCGAACGTTGGTTTGTTTAAAACTCCCCATCAGGGCGCTTGCTGGCCGAGCGACGAGTTCGTGTCTGAGGTCGGGCTGGTTTGCGATGCTCGGTGGTTTGACCGGGTCTGCCCATATGACAGGGTATGGACTGTGCGATGCGTGGAGATTCCTGGCCTTGACAAGACGTCGGTGGGACTGTTAAACAAACCACTGTTCGGGTCTGCGTCTGTCGGTGCACGAGTTACGCACGATGGGGCGGGTCTTTACAAGACGGGGCACGAGTGTGTCTCGCTTACTACGATTCGCTGCGTGGGGATTGCGCAGCACAGGGGGTTTGTCATGCGAGCATTTCACCGGAGTTGCGCCGGATTGGTTTTAGTCACGGCGCTCGTTGCTGCCAGTTGTGGTAGCGACGATGATTCAGGAGCGCCCGAGGCGTCCGTCGAGCAGGAGGGTTCAGCTGCCACCGAACCATCTGTCGCTTCGAACGATTCGGTAGAAACCGATGCCACGACCGCTCCAGTAGCGGCCGCATGTGGTGTGCTCGAGGCTGGCATTCCAGAAGACTTTGATGTGCTCGATCCTCACATCGGGGCTGGCGAGACGCCGGCGACTTGGCTCCCACTCGTGTACGAAACTCTTGTTGGTGTCGATAAGGCCGCCGATATCACCGATGGGCTTGCGACGGACTGGAGCATCTCCGACGACGGACTCACGTATACGTTCAATCTCCGCCAGGGTGTGACTTTCCACAATGGTGAGATGCTCGACTCTTCACATGTGAAGTGGAATCTCGACCGAATCATTGATCCGGAAACGGCGGCTTCGTCTCAGAGTACGCTTGCGGTGATCGATTCTGTTGAGACGCCCGACCCGGCAACGGTCGTGCTCAATCTGTCTGAGCCGAGTTCCCCGCTCATCAGCGCCCTTGCGCAGCAACAGCGTGTCGGGATCATGCATCCGGACTCCGTTGGTGCTGATGGTGCGTTCGCTGAAGGTATTGGGACCGGTCCTTTCACCTTCGTTGCGTATTCATCAGGTGACCGACTCCAGCTCGATGCGTATCAGGACTACTGGGGCGACAATGCGTTACTCGAAGGAGTCGAGGTGCGGATCATTCCGGACGCGACCGCACGCTTGAATGCGTTGTCCACTGGTGACATCGATTTTGCTTGGGCTGTTCCAGCTGAGGATGCAGCGAGCCTTGCCGAAGACGGCAGTTTCCAGATTCAAGAGAACATTCAGAACCGTGGAAACTTCTTCTCGATCAATATCGACAAGCCACCGTTTGACAATCCCAAACTTCGTGAGGCTATGCAGCTTGCGGTTTCTCGCTCTGACATCGCTGCTGCGGGCTGGAATGGGTTCGCTGTCGAGACAATGCAGCCATACAACGAAACTTCGTTCTGGTATCTCGACAAGGAACTCAGGACCGATGCTGACCTCGAGACTGCACGGAGCCTGGTGCAAGAAGCAGGCGCCGAAGGCACCCCGGTCACTATTGTCCAATGGGATCAGCTTGGTTCAGATGCCGAGGCCCAGATCGTTGCTTCGGCCTGGAACGACATCGGGTTGGATGCCACCATCGAGAAGGCGTCTGGCGCAGACCTCATCTCGCAGTCCGAAGGAGAAGACTGGGATGTTATTTACCTGTGGATCGGCCTGATCACTGATCCTGTCCGGGCATATAACTTCCTCTACCAATCGGATGCGACCAGAAATGGGATCAGTGGCGGAATCCAGTCAGATGAAATGGATCAGCTGCTCACCGAAGCATCTCAAAGTAGTGACCCCGACGAACGTAAAGCCTTGTATAGCGACGTGATGCAGATCAACCTGGATCTCTTCGCACAGTTCTACACGGTCCGACCGTTCGGTTACGTCGGTGTCGGTAACGACGTCACTGGTTTCGAGCAGGGCGTGTATTACGTCCAGTATCAAGGCGGCGGAATGTCGTACGCCTGCGTACCAGCCGACGACTGATCGAACAACATCGTCATGGACTTGAACGTATTGCGTCGGCGCCGAGCGACAGGCGCCGCTCCGAAGCGGCGCCTGCTCGTGAATGTCATCAACTGGCTCGCGTTGGGAATCGTTCTTGTCACGCTCGTGTCTGCCGTCTTCGCCCCACTACTGACTGATTTCGATCCGAACCAGGCATCGCCTGTTGATCGATTTCTTGCGTGGGGCGAGGACGGGCACCTGCTCGGCACCGATCACATCGGTCGCGACCTTCTCACCCGACTGCTGTTCGGCGCCCGGTTGGTGTGGATCGTGGGCTTGAGTGTCTCGCTGCTGGCAATCATCGTCGGCGGCGCTCTCGGTGCGATGGCGGGCTACATCGGTGGACGCACAGATGACGTGGTGTCCAGAGCTGCCGACGCCGTCCTAGCGTTTCCGCCACTACTGCTTGCCCTTGTTCTCTCTGCCGTGATGGGGCCGAGTACCCGAACCGGGATCATCGCCCTGGCGATCGTGTACACCCCACTTGTCGTTCGAGTCAGTCGAGCCGCGGTCATCGGGGAACGCCATCTGAGCTATGTGGATGCTTCACGAGGTCTCGGCAACAGCGAAGCTCGCACGCTCATTCGACACGTCTTTCCGAACGTCGGGGGCGCGCTATTCGTCGTTGGTTCGGTGGTCGTCTCTCGAGCCATCATTGTGGAGGCGAGCCTGAGTTTCCTCGGAGCCGGGACCCAACCGCCCACTTCCAACTGGGGGGTCATGATTGCTGAGGTCCGTGAGTTGATTTTCAGCAAGCCCGGACAGGTGCTTTTGCCGGCCTTCGTGTTGAGTGCCACGGTTCTTTCTCTGAACCTCGTGAGCGACTTTCTTTCGGATCGAATCGATCCCCGCCATAGTCAGGACGGCCTAGCGTGAGTAACGACCCAACTGCACCGCTTCTCAAAGTTCGAGATCTGCGTGTCGCGTATAAGACGGACCACGGTCTCCAAGATGTGGTCCATGGCGTCGATTTCGATGTGTACCCAGGCGAAGCCGTGGGGATCGTCGGAGAATCTGGATCCGGAAAATCAACCGTGCTCTTGGCGGCCGCACGTCTTCTGCCAAGCAACGCCCGAATCAGCAATGGCAGTGTGCAACTCGACGGTCAAGATCTTGCCACGCTTGACCAACGAACTCTCCGTACTGTCCACGGTCCCCGAATCGGAATGCTCTATCAGGACTCATTGCGGGCACTCAACCCCGTCATGAAGGTAGGCGATCAAGTTTCAGAGATGCTTCGCGCCCACGGGTACGTGGGCGACCGTGACGAGAAGGTTGTCGACCTGTTTCGAAGTGTCGGAATCAGCGATCCTGAAGGTCGGGTATCGCAGTTCCCACATCAACTCTCCGGGGGCATGCGGCAGCGAGTCATGACCGCACTGTCACTCGCGCTTTCGCCACAGCTGTTGCTCGCAGATGAGCCAACGACAGCTCTCGACGTGACGATCCAGGCGCAGATTCTCGACCTGCTGCGGCACAGCGCTGTCGAACACGGGACCGCAACCGTCATCGTGAGCCACGACCTGGGAGTCATCGCCAATCTTTGCAACCGCGTGATCGTCGTGTACGCCGGCCGAGTTGTCGAACAGGGCCCAACGGACGCGGTCTTCGCTGATCCGCAGCACCCGTATACCGCCGCGCTGCTGAGGGCAGTTCCACGAGTGGACACGGGCCTTCATCGGCTTCCCTTCATCGAGGGGCAACCGCCCGAGCCGGAGGCGATGCCGGCCGGATGCAGCTTCGAACCACGATGTCCCGTTTCGATCAGTGACTGCAGCACCGCAGTTCCGCCGCTCCGGTCCTTTGGACCGGATCGCCAGTTCGCTTGCATCAGAGATCAAGTCGCTGACTCTGTGGCAGTCGCACTGACGGCATCGGTCGAGACTGGCGCCGAGAGCCCGCAATTAAATGAGAGCGACGACTCGCTCGTGGTCATTCGTGGGCTCACGCGGTCGTTCAAGATTGGCCGGGGCCGGAATCGGCCGCAGCTTCGGGCCGTCGATGGCGTGGACCTAGAGATTCGCCGAGGAGAGTTCCTCGGGCTTGTTGGAGAGTCTGGCTGCGGCAAATCGACCTTGGGCCGTTTGCTGGTCGGCCTCGACAAAGCCGACGAAGGTGAAGTCATCTTCAATCAGGTGAGCGCATCAGCCGGAAACAATCGATCGCCCCGGCAGATGCGCAAATTCTCCCAGATGGTTTTCCAGGATCCGCGAAGCTCGCTGAATCGACGTATGTCTGTCGCTGAGCACCTCGAAGAGGCCCTCGTCAACGCCGGAGTGGAGCGGTCGGGTCGACACAAGCGTCTCTTGGAGCTCCTCGATCAAGTCGGCCTCCCCGTCAGTGCCCTGACCCGGCTCCCGCATGAATTCTCTGGTGGCCAGGCCCAGCGCATCGCCATCGCCCGGGCGCTCGCGGTTCGTCCCTCACTGATCGTCGCGGACGAAGCAGTCTCGAGCCTTGATGTCTCAGTGAAGGGCCAGATTGTCAATCTGCTCAGGGACCTGCAGCAAGAACTTGGGCTGACTGTTCTCTTCATCTCGCATGACCTCGGGGTGGTTCGAAACGTCTCCGATCGTGTTGCTGTGATGTATCTCGGACGCATCATCGAGTTGCGCAAAACCGACGAGTTGTTCGTCTCGCCGCACCACCCGTACACCCAAGCGCTGATCTCTGCCGTTCCCGTTCCTGATCCGGTTGTCGAGCGCCGGCGCGAGCGGATCACCCTCCAGGGAGACGTGCCGAACCCGAGCGATCCGCCTTCAGGCTGTCGGTTCCACCCCCGATGTCCCGTCGGCCCGTTGAAGAACCCCGATCGGCATATCTGTCGTGAGGAGTCTCCAGAACTTGATCTCGACGGATCAGCAGCGGCGTGTCATTTCGCATCTGATTTCGCCGCCGAACAGGCGCACGGATCATGAAAACGTTGATCCTGAGACGATTGACTGGGGCCGCCATCGGCCTCTTCGTTCTGACGGTCGTCACATTTGTCATGGTCCGACTTCTTCCAGGTTCAGTCGAAGACGTTCTGCTCGGAACTGACGGTGCCACTCCCGAGGTTCGTGAAGCATTTCGAGCCAAGTACGGCCTTGACGATCCGGCCTTCTACCAGTACACGAAGTGGATATGGAGCTTGCTGCAGGGAGACTTCGGAACGTCAATCCGGAGCGGCAACTCGGTCAGTGACGAACTGCGGTCGAAGGCGCCGGCCTCGATGATCATCGCAACACTTGCCGTGGTCGCGAGCTTTGTCTTTTCAGTGATTCTCGGTACCGCCGCTGCGCTCCGTCGAGACCGATTGGTCGATCGCCTGTCGACGTTGGCGTCCATCGTCGGATCGAGCGTTCCGGACTTCGTGGTCGGGCTGCTGCTCCTGGTCACGTTCGCCAGACGGTTCGACTTTCTGCCCACGTTCGGGTACGAGCCAATATCGAGCGGTCTCTGGGAGTGGGCCCGTCATCTTCTGCTGCCCGTGACGGCCTTGTCGCTGGCTCTCGTCGGAGTGATGACTCGCCTGACGAGAAGTTCGGTTCTTGCGACGCTTGACGAAGACCACGTTCGGACCGCTGTCGGCAAAGGTTTGTCGCGGCGACGCATCCTGACTCACCATGTGATCAAACCGTCGCTCATCCCCGTGATCACCACCGCCGGACTGCTCTTGGTTGCGGTCACCGGTGGCGTTGTCGTCGTCGAGTACGTATTTGCCATCCCTGGCCTTGGCCGACTCATCCTCGATGCGATCAATTTCCGCGACTACCCGATGATTCAGGGTGCAGTCCTGTTCATCGGTATTTTGGCGATCGTCGTGTCGGTGTTTGTTGACCTGATCCACAGCGTGCTTGATCCCCGGGTTCGTTCGGACTAGACCTGCCATGCCATTGCACCTTTGAGGAGCCGTATGACTGATGACCAACTCGCCGCCCACCTAGGAATCCAGCAGTTGTATTCAAGGTACTGTTTCGGTATCGACGACTGCGATCCGGATCTGTTCGCTGACTGTTTTGAGTCGGATGGCGTCTTCGGTGTCGGCCCACGTGACTTCACCGGTGACGAGCTTCGCTTCATCGCATCCCGAGAAGGTCGTCCGCGCCATTTCTACTCCAACCTCTGGGTCAAAGATGTCAGCGGCGACGAGGCAATCAGTTCGGCCTACTTCACTGTGATGGAACTCTCGACCGGACAAACTGCGGGATACGGACACTACGACGACGACGTACGTCGAAGCGCTGACGGCCAATGGCGCTTCGCTCGCCGTCAGGTGGTGTTCCACTGGCAGACCGAAGCCGAGCGCCAACAGACCGCTAAGGTCACGAAATAGTCAACGGCACCAGGCATTCTTCACCGCTCTCGACGCACTCCGCGTCGTTGAACCAGACCCGCCCAAAGCCGACTCTGTCTTCTCGCCCCAGCCACCGGTAGAACGATGGCGCCGAGACAGTCGATGGAGGCTAAGTTGGGTGCTATGACAGCTCGAGTGATGAATTCCATTGACGACTTCAAGGGCCTGGTTGGAGAACACCTTGGGTACAGCGGCTACGTCGATGTATTGCAAGATCAGGTCAACATCTTCGCTCAAATTACGGGTGATCACCAGTGGATCCATACTGATGTTGAGCGATCCAAGTCTGGGCCATTCGGTGGCACCATCGCTCACGGGTATTTCACCCTGTCGCTCGGCCCAATGCTTGCCCCTCAGATCTACGACGTTTCAGCCATTCCGATGGGCCTGAACTACGGCTGTAACAAAATCCGTTTCCCCTCACCGGTGCCGGTTGGCTCGAGGGTTCGTTTAGGCATCAAAATGCTTCAGGTCGAAGACGTTGAGGGCGGAATTCAGATCACCATGGATTACCAATTCGAAGTTGAAAGCGCATCAAAGCCATCGTGCGTCGCAGAAGTAATTGTCCGCTACTACCGTTGACCGGTGAGCGAAGGTAGTCAAGTCTGACACCTTAAACCCGCACTCGACATTGGCTGAGCTTGCACTCTTGTTCGGCCCGACGCGGAGGCTATTATCCGAGTATGTCGGAGATCACCTGCCTCGCCGAGATTGTTCGCGTTCATGGACGTGAGCGCCCTGACCAAGTTGCTTTAATTCTTGACGACCGACGCCAGACCTGGTCAGAGTTGTACGAGCGATCGCAGCGGATGGCAGGGGCCCTCGCCGATGTCGGCGTGGCAAATCAGGATCGCGTCGCGTTTCTCGACAAGAACGGCATCGAACACTTCGAGGTGCTTTTCGGTGCAGCGCTGCTGAACGCTGTGTGCGTCGACGTGAACTGGCGTTTGGCCGCACCCGAGGTGCTCTACATCGTGAACAACTGCGAGGCAAAGGTCTTGGTGGTCGGACTCGACTTCGTACCCATCCTCGATGCCATCGCCGATGAGCTGACTCACGTCACGAAGATCGTGGTGATCCCAGACGCCGACGGCACGGCGCATCCGATCCATGATGCATATGAGCAGTGGGTTGATCGCTACGAGCCGGCAGACCCCGGCATCGTCAGCGCAATGGACGACGTGGCGTTCCAGCTGTACTCGTCGGGCACCACCGGTCTGCCCAAAGGCGTGATGCTGTCGACGAAGAATTTTTCCGTCCTGATGACGGTGGCGAAAGAAGTCTGGGAATTCTCCCCAAAAACGGTCAACCTCGTGGCGATGCCGCTTTTCCACATCGGCGGAGGTGGGTGGGTCGTCGCCGGGATGTACGAGGGGTGCACCAGCGTCATTGTTCGCGACCTCGACCCTGCCAAGTTGGTGGACCTCGTTGGCGATCGGAGGATCACGCACGCATTCCTGGTCCCCGTAGCGCTGCAGTTAATGCTGATGGTGCCTGGTGTTGAAGATGCCGACTTCTCGAGTCTAGAAATCATGGTGTACGGCGCATCACCGATCTCGGAGGAGGTACTGGTGAAGAGCCTCGAGGTCTTCGAGTGCGACTTCTGGCAGGCGTACGGTCTGACTGAGACCACCGGCACCGTCGTGAACCTGGCGCCGGGAGATCACGACCCGACTGGTCCTCACCGCCATCGGCTCCGGTCGTGCGGGCGACCCGGTCCAGGTGTCGAGCTGCGCATCGTCGTCACCGACACCGGCGAAGACGCCCCGCAGGGTGAAGTTGGCGAAATCTGGGTGCGGTCGCCGCAGGTGATGAAGGGCTACTGGAACATGCCAGAGGCCACCGCCGAGGCAGTCACCGCCGACGGCTGGTTCAAGACCGGCGACGCCGGTTACGTCGATGAGGATGGCTACGTCTACATCCACGACCGGGTGAAGGACATGATCGTGTCAGGCGGCGAGAACGTTTACCCCGCTGAGGTCGAGAACGTGCTGATGGGGCATCCGGGTGTATCCGATTGTGCCGTCATCGGGGTGCCTCATGACAAGTGGGGCGAGACTGCCAAGGCCATTCTGGTGAAGCACTCCGGCGCAGAGATCACCGAGGACGAGATCATCCGTTACTGCCAGGAGCGTCTCGCCAAGTTCAAGTGCCCGACCAGCGTCGAATGGACCGACATGCTACCGCGCAACCCAACCGGGAAGATTCTCAGGAGAGACCTCCGCGCCCCCTACTGGGCTGGCCGAGACCGTCAGGTGAACTAGTCGTTCGCGGTCGGCAGCCCGTTGGGTTGCTGCAGCCCAGCGAGGCGTTTCGCGACCGCAACGATGCTGCTCGCGTCGTTACTACGGCTGACTTCGATGGTCAAGCATGCAAAGGCCAAGCCGTCGGCGCCAGATCGCTTTGATTGACTCCAACTCTGGTAATCGACCCGCGGGTCGGTTACAGTCGGAAGGCTCTAGTGAGCTCGGAAGTTCTGAACAGAGAGGTATTCATGACTGAGGTACACATCGTCGAGGCGCTTCGCACGCCCATGGGTCGCATTCAAGGCAGTCTCAGTGAGATCCATCCGGTCGACTTGGCTGCACACATGCTGACAGGACTGATCGAACGTGCGAACATCAACCCCGGCTGCGTCGACGATGTCATCTTTGGGTGCATCGACCAAGTGGGCGCGCAGGGCGCAAACATCGCCCGCAACAGTTGGCTTGCGGCAGGTCTCCCGGACCACGTTCCTGCAGTGACCATCGATCGGCAGTGTGGATCGTCGCAGCAAGCAGTGCACTTTGCAGCGCAGGGGATCCTTGCTGGGAGTTACGACGTCGCCATCGCGGCCGGGGTCGAATCGATGAGTTGTGTGCCGCTCGGTATTGCCTGGGAGGGCGGTCCGGATCTCGGTGTCGGCTATCCCTTTGAAGCGACCAAGTGGGTGGAGCGGTTCGGTTCCAGCGAAGTCCATCAGTTCCTTGCTGCCGACCTGATCGCAGACAAGTGGGACCTCGGCGGCGAGCAGATGGCCACGTTCGCCGCCGAGAGTCACCGACGCTCCGCTGCAGCCCGTGAGTCGGGCTATTTCGACCGAGAGATCCTGCCGGTTGGAGACTTCGCTCGTGACGAGACCATCCGTCCGGACACGACCGCCGAGGTCATTGCCGGGCTGCGCCCCCTCGTTGAGGGCAGCCGGATCTCCATCGGTGCCGCCAGCCAAGTCGCCGATGGCGCCTCCGGTGTGGTCTTGGCATCCGACGAGGCAGTCCGTCGCCTTGGGCTGGCCTCCCTTGGTGTCATCCGCGGGATGACAGCGGTCGGCAGCGATCCGACGCTGATGTTGACCGGTCCAATCCCCGCTACGCAGAAGCTCCTCAAGCGCGCCGGCCTCGAGATTGGTGACATTGATCTGTTTGAGGTGAACGAAGCATTTGCTTCGGTCGTGCTTGCATGGGCCGCCGAGACAGGAGCCAGGTTGGACAAGACCAACGTCAACGGAGGCGCCATCTCGCTCGGCCATGCCCTCGGATGTACCGGTACTCGGCTTTTGACAACGCTCGTCCACGAGCTCCATCGTCGCGAGGCGAGGTGGGGCGTCGAAACAGTCTGCGAGGGCGGAGGCCTCGCCAACGCCACGCTTATCGAGCGTGTTTCGTGAGGATTTCCTTCGAGGTCTGCTCGGCCTCACCGGACCCGACAACAGGCACGAACGCCTGACGCACATGGCCCCACCAATTGCGCTCAACCCGACATCGCCGAGAGGGTGATCGATTTTGCCACGACCGAGTAGGTGGCACGACGTTGTTGAAGCGGCCGCGATCGTATTCAGACAACGGGGTTACCACGCGACTCGCTTAGAAGACATCGCCGAGCACCTCGGCATGCAGAAGGGCAGCCTCTACAACTACATCGAAAGCAAGGAAGACTTACTGCTGGCGGTCGTCAACCCACCAGCTGCTCAGCTTTTAGACTCGTTGTCTTCACTGTCCCAATCTGACCTTCCGGCGTCAGAGAAGATTCGGTTCGTCGCTCGCAGCCATGCCCGGGTGATCGAGGACTACCTTCCGTACGTCGCCGTCTACGTGCAAGAGATTGCAGGTCAGGACCATTCACCTGAGTGGCAAGAGCGGGACCGTGCATACGTGCGTCAGCTCAGCGACATCATTGAAGACGGTCGACGGGATGGCCTTTTCGATGTTGCGACTATGCCGGTGATCAGTGCCATGGCCTTGATCGGAGCGCTGAACTGGATGACCCGCTGGTATGAACCGGATGGCGAGCTCTCCGCAGAGGAGATCGCGGACCGCATTGCGACCTCGTTCCTCTCCGGCGTGCTGGCCCGAAGGACAAACCCGGTGCCGATCGGTCCAGATCAGGGATAAACGATCTCGCCCGTCTCGGCATCTCGTGCCGACAGGGCCCCCGTCGGGCACATGGTGATTGCTTCGGCCAGTGCCGGGCTGTCGTTGACCTCTGGTTGCAGAACCTTCACGAGGTTCCGATCATCGTGGCCGAACACGATCGGATCGCTCAGCACACACTGACGAACACCTGCACATACGTCGACGCTGGCGTGGATGCGGAGTCGCCTGGGTTCGGTCACGTTGCACCTTCAATCGCACCAGCGCTCACTGGAAGTTGACGCAGTCCTCTGCTCAGCAGGGTGGGGTGCCACTCGAGGGCATCCCGATCGAGTATCTCGATGTCTTTGATTCGTCGAAGGATCGAGCTGATCGCGAGCCCACCCTCTACGCGGGCGAGTGGCGCTCCCAGGCAGTAATGGATCCCGCCTCCGAAGCCGACGTGTCCGCCGTCTTCACGATCGAGGATCAGCCGGTCGGGGTCGACAAACCTTTCCGGGTCTCGGTTCGCAGCACACGGGACCAAGAACACTCGGGCCCCAGCTTTGATCTGGTGCCCCTGGATCTCGAGATCTTCCGCGGCAATCCGTACTGAGACCTTGGCCGGGCCGTCATACCGAAGAAGCTCTTCGGTCGCCGCTCCGATGAGGTCCGGGGTCGAGGCGAGCCGTTTGAGCTCTCCAGGGTGGTCGAGGAGCGCCAGCATTCCGCTTCCAATAAGACTGGTCGTCGTCTCATGACCGCCAAAGAGGAGCAGCACACAAGTCGACAGCACTTCGTCATCCGAGAGAGTGTCACCTTCATCGCGGGCATTGATCAGGGACGCCATGAGGTCATCGCCACCAGAGTTCCGATGGCTGCGGATGAGCTTGCTGAGGTACTCGGTCAACTCGCCAATACCGACGATTGCTTGCTCTCGGCGATCGGGCTGGTCGAGTGCTCCGAACACGAGGGCGGTGATCTGGTCGGACCACTTTTTGAAGAGGTCGCGATCTTCCGACGGCACTCCGAGCATCTCAGCAATCACGATCGCCGGGAGCGGGTAGGCCACATCGCGTACGAGGTCGATGGTGTCGTTCTGCTCGATGTCGTCGATCAATTCGTTGACGATCACCTCGATGCGAGGCCGCCAGGACTCGATCTCCTTCATCGTGAACGATGACTGAAGGAGGCGCCGGAGGCGAGTGTGATCCGGTGGATCCTTAAATACGAGCCAGTTCGAGAGCACATGAAGGACCTGGTCGAATGCGTGGTCAGAGTCAGGGTTGTTTGCTGCAAACGCTGCGATCCGGTTCGCGGAGTAACGCGGGTCGCGAAAGGCCTGGTTCACATCGTCGAAGCGCGTCACGAACCAGGCGCGGTACTTTTGGTTCCAGTAGACCGGGGCCTCGCGTTGCAGGTGACGGAAATACGAATACGGGTCACTCACCCGTTCCGGTGTGAGTACATCGTCATCGATCATGGTCGATTCCTTTCGCCGTCGAAGATGACGGAGGTGGTCGGATGGCGACGCGGACGGAGCGCGGCGACCGCATAGGTGCTCGTGACGTCACGTTCCGCCGACACGGCGGTCGCGATTTTTCCAGTGGGGCTCACGGAGTACCTTGCGCTGGATCTTCCCAACGGCGCTCATGGGCAGTGGATCGGTTTGGACGGAGACGTGACCAGGCTTCTTGTACGAACCGAGTTGTTCGGCACAGAGTTCGCGGACTTCTTCGGCACATGCATCCCGATCGATGTCCTTGGTCGCATCGATCACGCACACTGCCATGGGGGTCTCGCCCCAGCGATCGTCAGGGACGGCGAACACCGCCACCTCGACGACGTCTGGGTGACTGAGGATCACGTTCTCCAGCTCGGCCGGCCAGATGTTGAAGCCACCGGAAATGATCATGTCGTCCTTGCGGTCCAGAACATAGAGATACCCGTTGGCGTCAACACGGCCGATGTCGCCAGTCAACACGTATCCATCTGCACTCATACGATCCGCGGTGGCCTCGGGTTGCTCCCAGAATCCATGCATCTGTCCGTCGCATCGAATGGCAATCTCGCCTTCCTCGCCGGGTGGCATCGTGGTCGACGAATCCTCCGGGTCGCGGATCTCGAGGTACGCAAACGGAAGTGGACGGCCAGCAGACCGCAACGGCGACGACCCCTCCACGTCCGAGAACCACTCGTTGGGCCCCATCATGCACACCGGTAGGGCTTCGGTCTGGCCGTAGCCCTGGTACAAGACCATGCCAAAGACGTCACGACCGAGGAGAATCGTCTCGTCAGCGATGGGGGCGCCACCGATCTGGATCACCTTCAACGACGACCAGTCCCGATCAGCTGCGCCAGGTTGACGCGCGAGAGAGTTGAGCATGGCCGGCACAGCGAACATGTAGCTAATCCGCTGACGTTCCATGACCTCGATGGTCTCAGCGGGATCGAAATGATCGAGGAGGACATTGGTCCCGCCGCTCAGCCATGTCGGGGTGTAGAGGTACCCCGAGCCGTGTGAGATCGGGCCAACGTGGAGGCATCGATCACCGACCTGCATCGGCGGGAAGTTGTAGAACCAGTCACGTCCGGCGGCCAACCATGAGCGGTGTGTGTAGGCCACCCCCTTGGGGTTCCCCGTCGTCCCACCCGTATGGCGGATGATGTACCAGTCATCAGGGTTGATGGTGACGTCGGGATCCTCAGCGCTGTAGCTCGCGAGCCACTCTTCGTATCCCTCATCGCGCACTATCACTGTCTCGAGATGGGGCAGTGTGTCTCGGATCGCATCGATTTCGACGAGGTACTCCTCAGCCACGACGACTGCACGGCACTCCGTTTGGCCGAGCATGTGGCGATGCGCATCTCGGGAGTTCCGAGCATAGAGCGGGACGCGAACCGCACCCACCGCCGCCGCCCCGGCGAAGAAATCTTGCGCTCCGATCGAGTTGTCCTCGAGTACCCCGACCCGATCTCCTGGACGGATGCCCGCCTCGATGAGGGCGTTTGCCAATCTGATTCCGCGCGACCAAGCTTCGGCAAACGTCAGTTCGCGATTGCCATGAATGATTGCCGTGCGGTGGGCATTGAGACGCGCCGATTGCCGCATGAGTCCGCGGACGTCCATCAGTTGCTCCTCTCGTTGGCACCAGGCAGTGCCGGATGACGCCTTGGCAGGGACGTAAGGCGATGCCTCATCGCTCGAGCGCCACTATCACGCAAGCGTTCCCATCGATACCCGAGACGCCGCCGCCCATGGTTTCGACGAGACCGCGTCGGGCACCTTCGATCTGGCGATTCCCGGCGCGGCCGGTGAGTTGCCATGTGATCTCGGCGATCTGGGCCAATCCGGTGGCGCCGAGCGGGTGGCCGCGCGACAACAGCCCGCCGGATGGGTTCACCGGCAACGTCCCACCGAGTCGTGTCGAGCCATCCCGGATGAGGCCGGCTCCTTCGCCACGGGGCCGCAGGCCCAGCGCTTCGGTGGTCACAATCTCCCCGATCGTGAACGCATCATGGCACTCGATGACGTCGAAGTCCGCAGGTCCGAGTGACGTAGCTTCGTACACGGCCGATGCGGTGTCGCGAATGATCTCGAACCCCCATGCGCAATCGCTCCGATAATCCCACAGGCCGCCGGATCGCATCACCGACGCACGGACCCCGACGCTGTGATCACTGGAAGCGTCGGGAGGGCCGATGACAGCGGCGGCCGCGCCGTCTGACAACGGGCAGCATTGGAGGAGCGTCAGTGGGTCCGCGATCATTCGCGACTCGAGCACGTCTTGCACCGTCGGCACCGCTCGCGTCCGCGACCGCGGATTGAACGAACCGTGCAAGTGGTTCTTCACAGCCACTCCTGCAAGATCGCGTTCGGTGACGTCGTGCACGGCGAGATACCGACTCGCAGCCATCGCGTAGAGCGCTGGCAAGGCCAGGCCTGAACGCCCTTCGGTGTCAGTCGACTCCGGAACGATCGGGCCGACGAACTGGTCGGTCATCTTCTCGACCCCCACCGCCAGAACTCGCCCGTAGCGACCGTATTGCACTGAGGCGACCGCTTCGTGGAATGCGGACGTGCCGCTGGCACACGCGTTCTCAAGTGTCAGAATCGGCACTCCCATAATTCCCAACGGGTGGAGTGCTCGCTGAGCGACTCCGGGGGCGCCGAACACGGTGCCCAGGAACACGGCGTCGATGGACGGATTGCCAGCGTCCTCAAGCGCCTCGCTGACTGCCTGCCACACGAACGCCGCCGGATGAAGGTCGGGCTGCTTGCCGAAGAGCGAGGTTCCGACTCCGAGAATCGAGGCGATCATGATGCAGCCTCCCGATCGATCGGAGCCACCTGCACGTCACCTGCAGGGGTCGTGCCGACGATTTTCACCGGAGCACCCACTGGGATCGGCGACAGAGCGTCGGTTGTGTGAGCGAGGAATCGGGGGCCGTCGTCGAGGTCGACGTACGCGAGCCCGTACGGGGCGGTGATCCCGCCGATGTCGAGGTGGACAATCGTGGACGACCAAACCGTTCCTTCTGGGCCGAACTCGGCCTCGCCGAGGTGACCACCACACTCGGGGCAGCGTGGAGAGCGCTCCGCTCGAGCCAAAGCACAGTCGTCGCAGCGCCAACCCTGGATGAGGACATCGCCGTGATGAAACGTCGCCTTCGGGCGCGGATCGGTTCCTGCGCAGTCGTCAGGCTTTGCGTGCACCATCTCCATGGCTACGACTATAAACGAACAGTGGTTCGGAAACAAACATTGATTCTCGCCACTATGGCAATCCACTGTCGGCTCGGCTCACCTGACGGGGTCTGGCGTGCTCGGATGGGCAGTGCCTCGCCGACGGCTCTTGACTTCTCCGACGCTGCAGGTTTAAAAGATCACGACACTGCGGGCGACGGTACCTGCCTGCATCGCCGCGAACCCCTCGTTGATTTGGTCGAGGGAGATCTTTGCCGACACAAGCTCGTCGAGCTTGAGCCGTCCCTGCAGATACAGATTGGCAAGCATCGGGACATCGCGCTTGAAGTAATTTGAACCCATGTAGACGCCCTGAACGCCCCGGCCCTTCAGCACCATCTCGTTGCCGGCAAACCCATAGTCGGTACCCGCTGGCGACACGCCAACGAGGTACGTCATGCCGCCGGGCCGGATCATCTGGAATGCCTGTTTGGCCGTTGCGGCGAGGCCGATCGCTTCGAACGAGACGTCGGCGCCCCCCTTGGTCAGTTCGGTCACCGCTTCGACGGCGTCGGTCTCGCCTGCATTGACGCAGTCGGTGGCGCCAAACGTCTTGGCGAGCTCGAGCTTGTCGGGGTTGAGGTCGACGGCGATGATGCGTTCGGCTCCGGCGAGGGACGCGCCCTGGACGATGTTGAGCCCGACGCCGCCAATCCCGACGACGGCGACGGTGGACCCAGCCTGTAGTCGAGCGGAATTGAATACAGCGCCGACACCGGTGATCACGGCGCAGCCGAGCAGAGCGCCCAGTTCGAGTGGAAGCTCTTTGGGCACTTTTGTCAGGCCGCTCTCGTGAGCGAGCATCATCTCACCGAACCCGCCGAGGCCGGCGAGTTGGAATACTTCCTCGTCGCCGAAGCGAACCCGCGACGTGCCATTGGCGCGCTTTTGTAGTGCGAGCCGGTTCTCGCAGAGGTGCGTTCGGCCCCCAATGCACTGGCTGCACCGGTAACAGTGCGCGTTGAGGCAGCCGACGACGTGATCGCCGGGCTTGAATTCGGTGACGTCTTCGCCGACCGCTTCGACGATGCCGGCCGCTTCGTGGCCGAGCAGGGTCGGCAGCCTCTGCGGCAGCGTGCCCTCGATGAAGTGCAGGTCGCTGTGGCACAGGCCGCACGCGACCGTGTTGACGAGCACCTCGTTGGGTCCGATGTCAGTGAGCCGGACATCGTGGATGGTGAGTTCACCATGGATTTCTTCGAGGAGGGCAGCGCGCATATGGGGTTCCTTTTGGAGTTGGTCAGAGGTTCAGAAGACGGTTGCGGTACTCAGTTCGGCGTCTGAGGGGCGGAACGTGAGAGCTCGGCGGCCTTGTGCGCAGACTCACCACCGGAGCCGAGTGGTGCGACCAGGTGGCACGCGACCCAATGGCCGTCGAGCTTCGGCTCAAGGGGCGGCACCTCGTGGAAGCAGACTGCTTCAGCCTTGGGGCAACGGGTGTTGAAGCGGCACCCCTTCGGCGGAGTAATCGGACTCGGGATGTCACCACCGAGCTGGACGCGTTGTTCGTGCCATCCCGACTTGGGATCGGGCACCGGGATGGCCGAGAGCAGCGCTTCGGTATAGGGATGCAGCGGCGCGTTGAAGATCTGCGCGGTGGAAGCGATCTCGACCACCTTGCCCAGATACATGATGGCAATGCGATGCGAAATATGGCGGACAACCGACAGATCATGGGAGATGAACACGTACGACAAGCCGAGTTCGGCCTGGAGATCCTGCAACAGGTTCACCACCTGGGCTTGAACAGAAACGTCGAGGGCGCTCGTGGGCTCGTCGGCGACCAGGAGGCGCGGGTCGAGGGCGAGCGCTCGAGCGACGCCGATCCGCTGACGCTGTCCTCCGCTAAACGCGTGCGGAAACCGGCTGGCAGCGTCCGCTGGCATGCCACACATCGTCAGCAGTTGCTCCACCCGATTCCGCAACTCATCGCGATCAGTGATGACGCCATGGCAAATGAGTGGCTCGGCGACAATCTCTTCGATACGCATCCGCGGGTTGAGCGAGCCATAGGGGTCCTGGAACACCATCTGCATATGGCGTCGCAACTCCCGGAGCTTCTTGCCCGAGTAGCCAGTGACGTCGTTGCCGTCGAAGATGATCCGGCCCGCCGTCGGCGTGTAATGCCCGAGAATGCTGTAGCCCAAGGTGGTCTTGCCCGACCCTGACTCGCCGACGAGACCGAGTGTCTCCCCCGCCTGCACGTCAAGCGAGACATCATCGACAGCGTGAACGAACTGCTTGCGACCCATGAGACCGGTTCGAACTGGGAAGTGAACGGTCAGACCTTCCAGCCGCAGCAGTTCCTCGGATGCCTCACGCACCGGGTGCGATTCGGTGTCAGGCTGCATGCCAGCACGCCACTTTCCGGTCGGAGGGAACATCGTCCTCAGGAGGAGCGACCAGCTCGGGGCGCTCCGTTCGACACCGATCGGTGGCCTCGGAGCATCGGTCGGCAAATGCGCAACCCGGCAAAATCTTGGTGACGACCGGAGGGTTCCCCGGAATCGGGACGAGCCGATCAGTGACCTCTCTCGGATGTGGTGTCGAGGCGAGAAGACCCCTCATGTACGGGTGGGATGGGTGTTCGAACACCTCGCTGGCCACACCGCTCTCGACGACCCGCCCTGCGTACATCACGGCAAGATGATCGGCGACACCGGCCACGACCCCGAGATCATGTGTAATCAGCACGATCGCGATGTTGAGCTCCTTTTGGAGATGCGCGATCAGATCGAGGATCTGAGCTTGGATCGTGACGTCGAGCGCCGTGGTGGGTTCGTCGGCAATCAACACTTCGGGCTCGGCCGCCAGCGCCATCGCGATGACGACGCGCTGCGCCATTCCGCCGGAGAACTCGAAGGGATATTGCTTGAAACGTCGCAGCGGTTCCGGGATACCGACCAGATCGAACAACTCAAGAGCGCGACGGCGAGCATCGCCACGCGACATCTTCAGGTGCTTGCGAAGCACCTCGGTGATTTGGGCTCCGACGTGTACGAGCGGGTTGAGCGCACTCATCGGGTCTTGAAACACCATGGTGATCTTCGATCCGCGTAGTCGGCCGAGTTCTTTGCTCGTCACCTCGCGCCCGTGCCAGCGAAATGTACCGTTGGCTACCCTGCCGGTGATCGGGACGAGGTCCATGAGCGCTGCCGCCGTGACACTCTTGCCCGAACCAGACTCCCCGACCAGACCGAGAGTTTCACCAGCTCGGACGCCCAATGAGACGTCTTGCACTGCGTGGACGGTGCCACGCTCGTTGTAGAACTCCACCTTGAGATTGTCCACCGACAACAGGAAGTCGTCAGCCGGTTGTTTCGTTTCGTCTCTCACTTCTCTCCAGCCTTCGCTTCAGCATTCATTCGACGTCGAGCTGCGATCAGCTGTTGCTGTTGCGGGTCAGATCGGACTCGGAGCCAGCTTGCGATCAGGTTGAGAGCGACGATAGTGAAGACCAGGATCAGGCCGGGGAAGAAGACCGTCCACCAACCTTCGCGAAGATAGGCCTGGTTCTCCGCCACCATCAGACCCCATGACACATTCGGCGGTTGGATGCCGAGACCGAGGTACGACAGCGACGCCTCGACCAAGATCACCCGAGCGAGTTCGAGCATCGCCTGAGTCATGATCGGCGACACGAGATTCGGGAGGAGATGACGGCGCATCAGGCGGATGGGTCCACAACCGGCCATCACTGCAGCGCGGATATACAAGTCCTCGCGGAGCTGCAGTACGTTGCCCCGAACGAGCCGAGCGAAAATCATCCATCCGTACACAGCGATCACCACGATGATGATCGGGATGCTGGGGCCGAGCACGCTGATGATCAGGATCACGAGCAGCAAGCCCGGAAAGGCGAGCTGAGCATCTGCCAGCCGCATGAGGATCGCGTCGGCCCGCCCCCCGCGGTAACCAGCGATCAGGCCAACAACGGTGCCGAATGCGCCGGCGATCACCACGACGCTGACACCGATCAGGAGGCTGTTCCGGGCACCGAAGACGATTCGTGAGAGCACGTCGCGGCCGAGTGCATCAGTACCAAGCACATGGGACCAACCTCCCCCATCGCTCCAGACGGGGGGTAGGAGGCGGTCGGTGAGCGAGATATCAGACGGCGAGTAGGGCGCAATCCACGGTGCGAAGACCGCGCTGAGCACGACGACAACCACGAAGACGACGGAGGCGAGTGCGACTTTGTCCTCGGAAAGGATGCGTACGGCGCGACGTATCGAGGGGCGAGCCTTCGGTTCCACAACGTCGGGGGCGGCTGTCTGCGTCACTGTCAGGAGATCTTCACGCGCGGATCGATGGACTTGTACACGACGTCGGCCAGCGTGTTCACAATCACGACGAGCAACGCAGCGACGAAGACGAGTGCTTGCAGGAGGATGATGTCGCGTTGGGTGACCGCCTGGATCGCAAGTCGGCCAATTCCCGGCCAGGCGAAGACCGTCTCGACGATGACCGCATAGCCAGCCAGCGCGAAGGCTGTTTCATACGCCACGAGGGTCACGATCGGGAGGAGCGCGTTGCGCAGCACGTGGCGGAAAAGCACATATGACCGTCTCATTCCCTTGGCGGTCAGTGTGGTGACGTATGGCCGGTTCAACTGGTCAAGCATCGACGACCGAGTCACCTGGGCGATTCGCCCGCCGCTGGTCAGGGCGAGCGTGACGGCAGGCAGGACGAGATGACTGAGGGAACCGCTGCCCGAGGTCGGCAGCCATCCGAGCTGAACGGAAAAGACGTAGATGAGCATGGCTCCGAGCCAGAACTGAGGCATCGACAGGCCGAAGAGTGAAACGGTGACGAGCCCACGGTCGAGCCAGCCGCCAGGCTTGAGGCTGGCGACGATGCCGAGAGGAATGAAGAGAATGATCGCAAGAAACATCGATGCCCCGACCAGCAAGAACGTTGCCGGGAGACGATCAAGCACGATGCCGAGCGCTGGAGTTCCCTGCCAGAACGAGTCGCCGAAGTCCAGCCGCACTGCACCGCTGACGAAATCCCAGAACTGTACGAGCAGCGGCTTGTCGAGACCGAGTGAAGACTCAAGCTGGTCGTAGTCATCCTGTGACGCACTCAATGGCAACATGACCCTGACCGGGTCGGTCAGCATCCGGGTCACGAAGAACACCGTGCACGTCACGAGAACCATGACCAACAGTCCATAGAACAGTCGGCGGACGATGAACAGGATCATGGAACGGGATCTCCTAGCCAGAGGTTGGTTTGAGCGGATTGGTGGATGGCCAATGGCCTGGTCGGCAGCACAGGGGGAGGCGCCGCCGACCAGGCCGGTGGATCGGGGTACGTATCGGTCAGGACTTAGAGACGTTGTTCCAGTACGTCTTCTCGAACTGGCCGAACGACGCGATCAGGTCGATGCCATCGGCGATAGCGCCGACGTCCTGTCGGATGTGGGTGAAGACGAACAACGCCTCGTCACAGCCGATCTGAGCGAGCTCGAACATTGCTGCCTCGCGCTCGGTCTCATTGAGTGACGTCAATGCTGTCTGGACTAACGGGTCGACCCGTGTCTGGAGTTCCTCGTCGAAGGTAGTCACGGGACCGCCACGCTTGTAAAACAGGCCGATCTGGCGGGCGAAGCTGTTGAAAGCCTGGTCGGACTCGGCGTACACGAACCCGAGTTCAGGATTGAAGATGCTGTCCAGATAGGCGTCGATCTCATCAAACATCAGGTTCGTCTCGATGCCCACTGCGTTGAAGTAAGAAGCGATGGCCTCTTGGACCTCTCGATCGGTGCCGTAGACATTGCTCGACCCGAACCAATCGAGCACGAAGCCATCGGGGATATCGACCTCGGCGAGCAACTCCATGGCCTTGTCAGGGTCATACGGGTAGGCGGTCAGGCTGCCGTTGTAGCCCAAGGCTCCCGGTGACACAACCTGGCACTGGCTGACTGGGAAGATGCCTCCGAAGAGTGCATCGACGATCGCCTCCTTGTCAACTGCGTAGTTGAGCGCCTGGCGGAACCGGACATCGCTGTACGGAGCAACCTTGGTGTCCAGACGGGATGCGCCAACTTCGCCGCCGCCGGTGCTGACAAGGTTGTCGAATTGTGCGAGTTGGGTGTCAGGGGGATTAACGAGCACATCGATTTCGCCGGCCTCGAAGGCCGACACCCGAGTGTTGGTGTCCGGGATGAACCGGATTTCGACCTCGTCGATCGTGGGCTTCGGATCGCCCGCGAAGTTGGTATTCGCGGCAAGCGTGACATGCTGGCCGCGCTGCCACTCGACCAGCATGTATGGCCCGGTACCGACCGGGTTCTCCTCGACGCCCTCAAACGCGTTCGGCGACTGGAACCTGAGCTTGCGGAGGGCTACCAGCAGACCGGGGTTCGGTTCTTCCGTCGTGAGTGCGAGATTGTATTCATCGATGACTTCCACGCCTGACAAGCCACCGAGTTCACCGACGACTGTCGTGGTGTAGTCCGGATCGAGCACGCGTTCGACGTTCGCCTTGACGGCTTCAGCATTGAACGGTGCACCGTCGCTGAACGAGACACCCTCGACCAACTTCACGATCCAGCGTGTCGGATCGTCGGGATCGAGTGCAGGCTCCTCCGCGGCGAGGAAGAGCTGGATCTCGCCGTTGTTGTCGATGTCGACGAGCGGTTCGTTGATGCTCCATGTCGCCAAGTGCAAGCCGTTGTCGTCGATGGCCATGATGTCGAGTGTCGTGGGTTCGGCGTCGGTGCCGACAATCAGACGACTCGGTTCTGCGTCGCTGCTGGCGTCATCGGATGCGTCCGATACAGCCGACGGCGTGGTGTCGTCGCTGCCGCCGGAATCGTCGTCACTGCCACATGCAGCGGCCACCAGTCCGATTGTCAGCACGAGGGCTGACAAAGTACGAAGCCTTTTCATTGGGTTCTCCTCATTGTTGTAGGTGCTGGGAGGTGGTGCTGCGTGATCCTGTGACGGTTGGGTGCCCCTCCCCCTCGCTCCCCAATTCGTCAGGCTGTCATCGTCGCGCTTGTTGTCGATGCGCGCTTTTCGAGAGCTTGGAGGCGTCGTAGGTTTTCATCAAAGCCCATCGCTCCCGGTGAAACCGGGGTCTCTCGCGGGCGTGCCTGATCGGATGATTCGGCTGCGTCGATGACCTGTATCGCTAACCGAAGATCAAGGAGGTCGTCGAGACAGTCTGAATCGATCGAGCAGACCGACCGCACTTTCGACAACCGGTAGCGGATCGTGTTCTCGTGGACGCCGAGATACTCCGAGGTCGGCCGAATCTTGACGTCGTTAATGAGGTAGGCGCGTAGCGTTCTGAGTAGCTCACCGTCGTTCGACTCGTCGAACGCGAGAATCGGATCAAGCAGCTCATGTGCGAAGAGCAAGGAAGCGTTCAGGTCCGGCCCCGTGAGCAGAACCTTCAGGAGGCCGTGTTCCGGCTGGAGGGCAACAACGACATCGCGACCGGTTGCCGAGGCGAAGCGCACGGATTCGGCCACTTCTGTGTCGGCGGAGGCGTAGTCCCTCACGTGACGGCACGGCCGTGAGATCGCTCCAAAACAGATCCCGAAATCCTCGACCCGTTCGCTCAAAAGATCCTCGACGGTCTGGCGAATAGCTGGGAGGTCGAAGGACTCCTCATCGGGGAGCGGTCCGAGCAGAAACAGGTCAGCGTCTGGTGCGGTCGTCGTGGCGGGGCATCCCAGTCCGGTTCGCTCTGCGAGAGCCCGACCAAGCTTTCGCCGTCGGTCCGAGCAGTACGCGCCGTCGTCATCTGAAGTGTCGCGTGCAAGCCGCACAATCACATGGCCCTCGTCGAGATTGATGCCGTACTGCCTCGCCCGGCTCATGAGGAGCGCGTGGTTGGGCGGCCCACGGAGCAGGTCGTCCAAGAAATCTGCGAGGAGATTCGCTTGCGCGTGGTCCTCTGCCAGGTCAGCACGACGCTCGGTCAATAGCTGGAGGGAGATCACCGTGGCTCCATGCTCGGCAACTTTGATGTCGGTCATGTCGATCTGCTGTCCAAGTTCGGTGACCTCCAGATAACCGGCATGGGCCCCGTCCACGCGCAACGGGCAGATCAGGCGACGCGACATCAATCCGACGGGGGGAAACGGTGGGATCATCAGCGACGTTCGGGTCGGCAAGAGATCGGTGACTTGCCGGGTGAACCAAGTGGACCGCACCGCTTGTGCTGGAAGGCCCGGCGTCATTGCGAGGCCATCGGGCGCCTCCCACCCGATGACGCGGAACTCTTCGTCATACACCGTCACGGGTTTGCGAAGCAACGTCACAAGCCGACCGATCAGACCTTTCAGATCAGCGCCACTGACGAATCCCTCGGTCAGGGAAATGTGTGCTCGATTGAGTTGAGAGAGCGTGGTTCGCTGTCGCTCGACTTCCTCGGAGCGCTTCACCGACCGCTGCATTGTCCAGGCATGTCGAATCGCAAACGAGGCCAGACGGGAAAAGGTTCGGGCGACCTCGATGTCGAGCGAGGTGACCGGAGGATCGTCATCAAGGGTGTGGATATACACCACGCCAATGACTCGAAGTCTCGCAGGGACCGATCGCGGACCGTCAAACAGCAGCGGAACGCCGAGCCCACGATGGACCGTCCACGGAAGCGACCAGGACGTTGTCGGAGCAGCGTTCCCGGGAGGGTCCTTGACGACGACAACCTGTTTCGTCTCGATGAGTTCACGGGTGAACTCATCATGATCGAGTGGGGCTGAAAGCCCCTTGACCTGGGAATCGATGTCAATTCCGCATGCGTGAAGCACCGCGCCATGCAAGAGGCCGTCCTCGTCGCGCAGGAAGATAGAACACCGTTGGGCTGACAACAGCTCGCAAATCCGGCGTGCCACCAAATGTAAAATACTGTCGAGATCGCTGGACTGAGCCGACATGACGGCCACCTCGGTGAAGGCGTCAACGATTGCGCGGTATTGCCGGGACATGGCGGCAGAGTCGTGCTCTGCCGCTCGCCGGGCCCCCGGTCGGCTGGTCAGTTGCGTTCCCTTGATTGTCATCTATCCCCCAAGACAGAACGACCTTGCGGTCGATTACAGACGTGCACCTCCCCGGCACACGCCACGAACCTACATCCTCCGAATGACTGCCAGATGAGTCCCAGCATTCAGCCCCCCAACGCCTTTGTAGACTTTCACAGCGAAGTTGTGGATGGAGTGATCGGGCGAGCGCGAACGTCGCCCCAATCGTTCAGGCAGGTATCAATCGAGATCGCGACCCAGATCGTGGACGCTGAGCGCGAATCGCAGATCGACCAGGTTGTCGAACCGGTTCGGATCCATCTTGCACAGCTCCCCGATACGGGCAAGGCGGTACCGGATGGTGTTGTCATGGACCCCGAGTCGCTCGGCGGTGAGCCGATTGCTCGCATTGCATGCGAGGAACGCCCGCAGGGTTTGCAGGAGCTCACCAGATTTCGAATCGTCATAGTCAAGCAAGGGCTGCAACAACTCCGACGAGTACCGAACCGAACGATCCCGTTGATGATCGCTAACGAGGAGGCGCAAGGCCCCCAGGTCGGGCGAGGTCACGACGCCGTCGGTCCAACCCAGGTCATAGGCGAGGGCCAGTGTCTCGACGAGTTCGCGATATCCGTCGCGGTATTGCTCGACCGAACCGCACACAACGGACGTGGCGATGAGGCGGAGCGCGAGCGGGTCGGCAAGCTGATCAAGGATTGACATCGCGGCTGACCGTGTCGCGGCAACCGAGCCGATGGTGTCGTCGGGGAGTGGTCCCAGTAGAGCGACCAGACCTTCGGGAACAATGACCGACCCGGGACACGGGAGACCGATCTCACGCGAGGCAGCGGCAATGAGGGTGTCGCGCTGTGCGCTGTCGAGCCAGACCGTACGGCTCCCGTGTTCTCGCGCGAACAACATCATCACGTGACGCCGGCTGAGGTCGACACCTGACAGGAAGGCTCGCCGCGCGAGCGCCGACGCGTCACGGGTCTCGTGGAGCAGGTCGCCCAGGAGGTCGTCCTTCTCCTGGTCGCTCAGAGCGATCGCTCGACGTTCGGACAGGATCACCAACGCGACAACCGTGGCGGCGTGTTCGGCGACTCTGGAATCGAGTTCGTCGAGTGGCTGTTCGGCCTCAACGATGTCGAGATACCCGACGAGCTCGCCTTCAACCCTGATTGGAGCGAGCAGACGTCGGGCGACCTCATCGCCCCTGACGACCTCCACCACTGCTGACGGAGGTCGTTCTGCGTGCTCGACCTGTTCGGATGCTTCCCAGCTGGCCGACAGCAACTCGGCATGAATCTCAAGATCGTCGTGGGAGTGCTCGCCGTCGGGAGCCGACCAGGCCATCACGGCGAAGTCACGATCGCGGAGCACGACAGTCTTCTCAATCAAATCGACGAGACGGCCGAGCACGGTGGGGATGTCATCGCCCCGGAGCACAGCCTCGGTCAGGTTCGCATGAATTCTGCTGAGCTGTTCGAGGTGATCTCGTTGTCGTTCGTTCACCGCCGCGCGTTCTCGGTTCCTCGCCGCCATGGCGGCCTGTGCAATTGCTGATGAGGCGAGGCTCGCGAACGTCTGAGCGACGTCGACGTCAAGATCGGAGTACGCGTGCTCCTCCTCGATGTTGTCAAGATGAATGGCGCCGATCACCTCACCGCTGAACACGAGCGGCACAGCGAGCAGCGACCGAACCTGCCAACGCTGCATGATCTCTTGAACAGTTCGCGGGTCGGTTGACGCGTCGCGAATCAGGATGGGTGATTTACCTTCGATCAACTCGCGAGTGAGCCCGTCCACCGTCCATCCGGTCACCAGTTGTTGGACCGCTCGATCAATGTTCGCGTCGGGTCCGTGTCCGACGCGACCGTGCAGGAGGCCATCGTTGCCGAGGAGGTAGAGGGCGCACCTCCTGATGCCAGTCAGATCGCAGATGGAACGGGCAACGAGTCGCAGCAGATTGTCGAGGTCACCAAGCTCCTCGACGTTCGCAGCGACTTCGACAAACGCGTCGAGAATGGCTTGATACCGTTCGAGCGATTCCTCGGAATCACCTGCCGATCCGGTGTCACAGCTCGCCTCCTGCGTCATTGCTCAATCAGCCCCTTGAGTAGGTCGCGTTTTGGTTCTGGGCCGACTCTACGAACCGTCGGCCTCACGGCTGACCGTACTGCGGCGGACGGATCCGTGTACATCAAACGCCGCCTCAGCCTCAGGCCAGGTTCTCCTCGGCGAACATGTCGACCTGCGGCTTGTCGGAGACGAAAATCGTTTCACTCACGTAGCTCGCCGATGTGGTCCCGTCTGGTCGAACTGCCCACGGTGCAGGGGTGGTCTGCGGCGGATTCACCACCACTGCTTCATGCCACGCGTCCCAATCATCGAAGCCAAGTTCGGTCATCCGGACCCAGGCGTTCAGCTGTTCCTGCGTCCGTCCGGCCCCGCCTTCTGGTGCCGGTTCAAGCTTCCAGGTGAGGTAGCTGCGCAGCCCCTTCATCTGCCGCGCCTCGGGCATATGGGTCTCGAGATACCACGCCTCGCCCTCTTCGAGGCTCACCCCGTCCGGATACTGAATAAGAAACACCCAACGCAACATTTTGCCAATCCCTTCCGGCCGACCGTCTGCCGACTCGTGCGGAGACTCAGTCTTGCCCACCAATGAATGTCACGTCACAACTTGAGGTAGTGCAGCGCGCAAGCCTTGTGGACTTTCACAACGGTTCGGACATCTCCTACTCCGACAAGTGCGCCACAGCAGGCGATAATCAGGCACCGCGACGCGCGCCGGACCGTCGGTTAGGACTCTTGGGTGATGGCCGTCGTACGCGCCTTGTATGCGTCGGACTGCCAGTGGAACTGCACGTTGCGGCGCACGAATCGCCATTCGCCGTCGTCGTCACGTTGAAGTTGGTCGTCGTAGTGCCCGTACCCCGAATTCTGACCGGTGGCGAGATCGACCGTCAGGAAGTATGCAGTTCCGATCGCCTCATCTCCGTTCACTGCCTTGACCCACGGGTTGAGATAGACGTGCCGAGGGCGATCCCCACCGGCCTCGGCGATCGGGCGGAGAGCATCGTGGCCGACGAACTCGCGGCCGTCGACGGCGAAGACACCGTCAACGGCGAAACAGCTGAGAAAAAGTTCTGCATCGTTGCCATCGAGCCCGAAGCAGTAACGGGAGTAGAGCTGCTGGATGCCGATGTGAGCGGCGATCGTGGATTCGTTCATGTCGTTTCCTTCTTGTAGTTCTGAGCGTGAAATAGGTGTTTCTGGCGCGGTCAGCCAGGCTTGACGTAGGCGCCTCCATCGATGACGAACTCGTGACCGGTCAGCATCTCTGCTTGCGGGGACGCCAGGAAGTGGATCAGATTGGCAATGTCATGCTCGTCGACGTTGCGCTTCATCGGGTTGACCGCCGCTGCGGCCTCCGCCCGCTGCTCGGCGTCGTCGTAAACTTTGCGGAGCGCATCGGTGAGGACAAGGCTCGGCGACACGACGTGAGCACGGACGCCGTACTCGGCGAGCTCCATCGACAGATAACGAATCAGCGCCTCGGCCAGTGCTTTAGGTGCACCGAGCGCGGCGTAATTCGGGATGGCGAGTTTGCTGCCGCGGCTGGAGAGGAAAAACACGGTGCTCCCGCGCTTGAACAGTGGGAGCGCTGCCTGGCAGAGGTGGACGATCCCGGTGCCGTTGAGTGAGATCGCCCGATCGAGTTCGACCGGGTCGGCTTCAAGGAGCTTCGAGGAGTAGGGGTACACCGCACCGTGCACCAGCTGGTCGAGCCGGTCGGTGTGCTCGGCGACGTCGCGAAGCAACGCGGCCGACCCCTCAGCCCCGGTGATGTCGCGCTTCAGCAGGATCGGAGTCGCACCCCGTGCACTGATTGCTGCTGCTGTTTCCTCCGCAGCAGCATCGTCATGGGCGTAGTTGATGAAGACCTTTGAGCCGGGCTCCGCGAATCGTTCGGCGATGCCTCGGCCGATGCCCTTCGATCCGCCGGTGATGAGAATTGACATGGTGACTCCTAGTTGGGTGAGGGTTTGGGTTTGGGTTTGGGTTTGGGTGCGGGTGCGGGTGCGAGTTGAGATAATGGATGGTCTGGGGTTGAGTCCTGGTGTCGACCGGCTGACTCAGCCGATGGTCCGGCCCCCATCGACGAGGTACGAGGCCCCCGTGATGAACGAAGCGCGTGAGGAGAGAAGAAAGGTCACGACCTCGGCGACCTCCGAGGGATGGCCATACCGGCCGAACGGAATCGACGCCCTATCAACCTCGCCGACTTTGGCGGTTGCTGTCACTCCAGCGGTATCGATCCGTCTCATCATCTGTCCTTGAACGGGCCCCGGGCACACGGCATTGACCCGAACTTCGCGGTCTGCAGTCTCAAGCGCAGCAGTCTTGGTGAGCCCGATCACGGCGTGCTTCGAAGCAACGTAGGGACCCATTCCGGCCGAGCCGACATGCCCCGCTGTACTCGCTGCGTTCACGATCGATCCACCCTTGCGCATCGCTGGCAAAACATGCTTGAGGCCCAAGAACACACCGCGGACATTGACCGCCATGACTTGATCGAACACCGCCACCGAGAGCGACTCCAGCGATCCCACCTGCCCCTCGATGCCGGCGTTGTTGAAAAATCCGTCGACAACGCCCCAACGCGCGACCGCTTCGGCGCAGTACCGCATCACCGCCGACTCGTCACTGACGTCCGCGAGAAACGGCACGAGTTCGGCTCCGTCAGGAATTTCACGTTTCCCCAAGACTTCAAGCGCATCTGGATCGATATCGACGGCGAGCACCTTGGCACCCTGTGCAAGTGAGCTTTCAACGACGGCGGAGCCGATATCGCCCGCCGCTCCTGTAACGATGACCGTCTGGCCCTGGAGGTCCGTGGACGGTGAGTTCATCGCGACTCGATGTCCCAGCACAGGAGCGCAGCATGATCGAGCCTCAGCGCAACCCAATCGATTGCTCCCAGCGATTCATCGTCGGGTGTGGCAGCGGTGCTCAGATTGCTCAACTTCGTCACGAAATCCCATCTTCGACGGTGTCGCTGATCGGCGACACGGTCCGTTGATTTGGCTCTGTCGAATTCTTCAATTCACCGGGCGTAGATCGCAGCCATCGGGCCGAAGCCGGCCTCGGTGGCAGGAATTCAGACGTGGTCTACTCCTCGATCGTCGAGTCGAGCACCCGCTCTGGCGAGCCGGTATAGGTCACTCGATCAGCTGGCACATGCCGCCAGGTGCCACCTTGTTCTCGCTCCTCAACAACGTGGGCGACCAGGCCCGCCGAGCGGGCCGCGATGACCATGCCGCGTATCGCCATCCAAGAGAAGCCCAAATCCAGGAAAATTGCTGCGATTGCACCCGTGACATTGAGTGCGAGTCGGCGACCGAGTGAACGTTCGATCTCCTCCTCGAGGAGGCGCGCCGCAGTGACATGACGACCGGCAACACCAGTCGCTTCCGCGACACTAAACAGTTTCATCGCTCGTGGATCTGCGTCGGGATGCTGCGGATGGCCGAACCCTTCGAAACGGCGTCGTTGTGCTCGGTGTCCTGCGACCAGCTCGGCAGCGTGAACGCGAAGCGCATCATCATCACTCGACGTGTCGACAAGTTCGGCCAGCAACTCGCCGAGCTGCTCGCCGGACCCACCGTGCCAATCCGCGATGCTGAGCATCGCTCCCGCAAGAGAAGCCTGCGATGGAGTACCGCACGACGCGAGAGTACGAGCGATGATGGTGGTGGGGGAAATGCCGTGCTCGATCAGCGAGACGTACATCGCGTCCATCATTTGGCGTTGCTCAGACGTGGGCAGCTCGCCCGTATGAACGAGGAAGACCGAGTCCATATAGGTGATCTTGCCGATCAGTTCGGTCAACGCGTAACCACGTATCAGCACGTCGTCGTGCTGAACTTGGGCGATCGCAGTCGACCACTCTCCGACATCTGAACTCATCTTTGGTGCTCCTGTGGTGTGTCGAGTCCGAGCTCAGCTCGGACGGAATCGAGTGCTTCGTCGACCGGTCGCGGCCACGCTCGAAGGCGTTGGGAGTTCTTGACGAACAGGTGGATCGGCACCTCTGAGGTGAAGCCGATTCCGCCGTGCATTTGCAACGCCGATTCTGCGATGGACCGGTAGCAACCGTCGGCGGCGATGCGGGCTTCGGTTGCTCCGGATGACCAGCCTCCCGCCGCAGCGAGTTCGACCGTGGAGCGAGCATGGAGCAGGGCGGCCCAGGCATTCGCAGCTCGGTGTTTGATGGCCTGGAACGACCCGATCGGTCGACCGAACTGCTCGCGGCTTCCGACGTAGTCCACGGCAATGTCGAGGCATCGAGCCGAGGCCCCGATCGAAAATGCAGCGACCAACCCGCCCGCAACGGCCAGCGCTTGCTCCCGTCCACGGGGCAGTTCGCCGCGGTACAGCGGCACTGCGGCTTCGAGTCGTGCCATCGATGACATCGACAAGGCGTCGATGTCGGCGTCGTCGTCGATGACTGCCGTCGCCGGATCGATCACGTTGACGTGATCGCCGGAGACGATGACCCATCGGTCGGACGACGCTCCGAATCGCAATCCCGAGATCCGTCCGCTCAGCGTTCCGGCTGTCTCGTCCCAACGCAGCAACGGTTGGGGAGCATCGAAGCCAACGGAGACGATGTGCTCCGCATTGAGCACCGGTGTGAGCACAGCGGGACCGGCGTCGGAGAGCAATATCACAGCGACCAGCTGGTCGAGCCAAGACCCGGGAACAAGTTCGCTTCCAGCCGCCTCCGCAATCAATCCCGAGACTTTCGGTGCCAACCCGAGGCCACCCTGCGACTCCGGCACCGCCTGCGAGAAGAAGCCCAGGTCGGCCATCTCCTTACAGAGGGCCCTTGCCATGTCTGGAGCACCGTCGCCCTGGCCGATGCGCTGTGCGGCCTGATGTTGCGAGTCGAGCGAGGCTCGACCCGAGAAGAACTCGATTGCCAGGTCGCGGATCGCAATCTCGTCCGCTGTCAGGTTGGCTGCCATCATGATGTGGTCGTGGGACTCGGTCTTCATTTCGGCAACCCCAATCCGCGCTCGGCGACAATGTTTCGTTGGATCTCGCTCGTGCCCGCGTAAATCGTGGAGGCGCGAGCGGAGAGGTACATCTGGGCCCAGTCCACCGTCAAGGGGTCGCGGAAACCTGGGACGGTCTGCTCAAGCTCCAGGCCGAGATCAGCCATCTGCTGGAACGTCTCGCTCCAGAACACCTTGGACGCGTTGTTGTCGGGACCGGGGCTTTCACCACGATCGATTGCCGCCATCAGATGGCTGACCGTGGCCTGCAACTCGATTGTTCGGACGTGGATCTCGACGGCACGGTCCTTCAACCGTGAGGGGACCGCATCTCTATGACGTCGGATCTGTGCCAACAGATCGCTGACTTGCTTGGCCAGCTTCACCTGTCGCGCCATGAAGTTGATTGACCGCTCGAAGCCGAGCGCAGTCATTGCGAACTTCCAGCCGTCGCCGCGCTCGCCGATCAACGCCTCGGGTCCGACGACGACGTCATCGTAAAAGACCTCGCAGAAGTCATGTCCGCCCGTGATCTGGTCGATGGGGCGGACGGTGACCCCTGGGGTCGTCATTGGAACTGCGAAGGAACTGATGCCGCGGTGCGGCCGTTCGTCGGTTTCGGTGCGCGCTAACACCAGGCACATGTCTGCGTACTGACCGATCGTTGTCCACACCTTCTGACCGTTGATGACCCAGTTGCCCGAAGTATCGAGGGCGGCCTTCGTGCTCAGCGACGCAAGGTCAGAACCCGCATTCGGTTCGGAGAAGCCCTGGCACCAGATGACGGACGCATCGAGAATGCCTGGAATGAAGTGTTGGCTTTGGTCGGCGTCACACAGGACGTTGATCGCCGGCCCAATGATGTCCACGCCGAGGCGGCTGAGCGAGTCGGGGGCATCGATGCGTGCTGCCTCCTGGGCGAAGACGAGGCGTTCAGCGAAACCTGCGCCGCGTCCACCCCAATGCCGATCCCATGCCAAGCTTGCCCAACCATCCTGGGCGAGCAGTTCCGAGTAACGCCGACGCATCGCGAAGTCTTCGTTCTCGGTGAGCGGAACGGTCGGATCGCGAAGCGCTTGCAGCTCCGGCATGATGATCTCGAACCAATCTCGGATCTCAGAACGCAACGCCGTCTCGCTAGCCGCCTCTTCAGTATCAAGTGCTGTCATTGCAGTTCCTTTCGCCGCGGTTGTCGGATGAAGTCGTGGGGAAGATAATAGATCTGAACCGATGTGCCGGCCAGGCGTGACCTTCGCAGACTCGTCGGTTTCTCCAAAGCAGTCGAGCGCGGGCTACGACGGGATATCGAGTCCGTACTTGGTCCCCAGTTCGTGGAGCTTGCTGATAGTTCCGACGTCGAGCTCCACACCGTCTCGACGACATCGCTGCTCGTTGGCCGCCGATCGGGCGCCCGGCACCTCGACGCCGGGGGAACCAACTGCTCGGGGCGTCGCTCGAAGCTCGCGGATGATGGCATCAACGTGTGCCAGGAACTCGTCGAGAGGCCGAAGCGCTTCTGGGTCGAGCATGAAGAAGAAGTGCCCGTTACCCCAGGACTTGTGGACCCCGGACGAGGCCATCGTTGCCTCCGCAATCGCTCCCAGGAAGGAGGCGCCGGACAACGCCGACGCCAGTACCTCGTTGACGATCGCGAGTCCGGAGCCTTTGTGTTCGGCGAGCGGCACCATGACGCCATCGAGCGCCCGTTGTGCATCGGTGGTCGGCAGGCCATCTCGATCGAGTGCCCAGCCTTCGGGGATCGGTTCGTTCCGTTGATTGGCGAGACGGATCTTGCCGCGCGCTCCAGCCGTCAACGCCATGTCGAGCAGAATGGGGGGTTCTGTACCGGCCGGGATGCCCCACGACAAGGGGTTGTTGCAGATCGATGCAGTCCGCCCACCCCAGGGCGCCATGACCATCGGCCCGTTCGTCGTCGCGTGCCCGATGAGTTGGGCTCGAACGGCCTTCAGTGGCCAGTGGCCGGCCATGCCGAAATGGTTGCTGCTTCGAGCCGACACGGCAGCGACGCCGAATTGGCGCGCCCGCTCGATCGCGACGTCACAACAAAAATCGGCGACAACATGTCCCAAACCGTTGTCGCCGTCGACGACGACGACGCCGCCCGAGTCACGGACGATCCGCACCTCCGGCGTCGGGTTGAGATGCCCTTCGACGAACCCGCGCACGTACGCCGGTAGGAGGTCGACCCCGTGGCTGTGGTGCCCGCGGAGATCTGCTTCCACCAGGCATCGTGCGATTGTGTCGGCATCTCCTGCGTCAACGTCAATGGAGCAAAGGATCGAGCTCGCCCACCGCTCGAGCGCTTGGTGATCGAGTCGTCCTTCGCCCTTGCCGACAGCGGTCATGCAGTCCCGCGATCTGCGAAGAGCGCGTCGAGCGCCAAGACTCCATCGGGAGTAACGCGCAGCGGGTTGATCTCGATCTCGCCGATGGTCGAACGCTCGGTCATGGCGAGTTGCGAGAGGCGCGAGATCACCGTTGCGAGCGCGTCACGATCCAGCGGCTCGCCGCCGCGGTAACCGTTGAGTAGCCGACTCGCACGAGTGCTGTCGATCATCTCGGCGGCCTCGGCATCAGTGACGGGGCACACCCGGAACGCCACGTCATCAACAATCTCGACCAACACTCCACCGAGGCCGAACATCACCGTCGGGCCGAAGACGTCGTCGACCAGCGTTCCAACGATGACGTCGAGACCGGCGGGCGCCATCTCCTCCACGAGGATCCCGACCACGTCATCTGACGACCCGACAGTTGCGAGGGCCTGCTCTAGATCATCGTACACAGACCTCAATGCCGCATCGGAGCCGATATCGAGTCGGACCAGGCCATGCTCGGTCTTGTGGGCCAAGCCTGAAACCTGACCTTTCGCAGCCACCGGATAGCCAATCTTGTTCACCGCTGCGAGCGCCTCGTCGAACGTCTGGCAAAGTCGGCCGTGCGGAATCGGGATGCCGTGCTTCGCAAGGAATTGCTTTGCTTCGTGCTCAGTCAGGGGAAGCGCGCCGATGCTGCTTGCAGTCGGTGCGAAGGACTTGACGGGAATGGGGGCGGCGGCCACATGGTGGGCCTGAACCGCTGCACCGACCAGGTCGACCGCACGCGCCAGGTCACCAAAGATCGGAATCCCGGCCGCGCGTAGAACGGTATGAACGATCTCGGGTCCGGCCAGCCACGCGACGACCACGCACTTATCCGGAGCCAATTTCTGTGCTGCGACGATCTGTTGGGCCATTGCTTCGCCTTGCAGCTCTTGGAGCCCCAACGCAATCACGAGAGTCCCGACGCCCGGATCGTCGAGCAGGGTCGACAAGCAGTCCTCGAACATCGTCGGGTCGTTCTGGATCTGGCCAGTGGCATCGACGGGGTTCTGCGGCGAGGCAAATGGTGGGAGTACGTCTGTGAGCCGACGGGTGGTTTCCGGAGTGAACTCTGCGAGGTCGAGACCAAGTGTGGAGAGACGGTCTGCGCACCAGACACCGCAACCGCCCGAGACCGTGAGTACCGCAACCCCGGGCCGCGCCGGGCGAACCTCGGGCGAGGCGTGGAATTGCAGGAAGTCGAGCAACCCTTGCGGATCGCTCGCTCGAATGATCCCGGCCTGCCGGAAGGCTGCGTCGTATATGGCATCAGTACCGGCGATCGATCCGGTGTGGGAGGCCGCTGCGCGCTGACCGGCCTCCGACTGGCCAACCTTCATGAACGACATCGGTTTACCAGCGCGCCGGACGAGGTCGGCCGCTGCAAGAAACCGACGACCGTCATTGACACCCTCCAGATAGCCGCCGATTGCCGAGGTACTGGGATCGTTGGCCATGTACGCCATGAAATCAGCAACGTCGAGGTCGGCCTCGTTGCCGACCGACACGAACCTGCTGAACCCGAAGCCATCGTCCTCGGCGATCCCGTAGATGAATGCTCCTACCGCTCCGCTTTGCGATATGAACCCAATTCGACCTGGCTTGAGCTGCTTGTGTCGGTCGAACAGTGAGGCGAAGCTGGCGATCAGGGAATTCGAAGAACTCGCGATCCCGAGACTATTCGGGCCGACAAGCCGTAGCCCTCCGGCGCGCGCTTTCGCGACCAAATCGGCTTGGCGTCGGCGGCCCTCCTCGCCGAGCTCACCAAATCCTGCGCTGAAGATCAGCGCGAACGGCACCTCTGCAGCCACGCAATCATCGATCGCGGTATCCACAGCGTGACTCGGCACTACAATGATCGCCACATCGATCGGTGAGTCAATGGCTGCGATATTCGGATAGCAAGGAAGGTTGGCGATTGCCTCGTACCTGGGGTTCACCGGGTGAATCGCGCCTTGGTACCCGGCGGTTTGTAAATACCGGATCGGTTTGCCGCCAATTTTGTCGAGGTTGAATGAGGCCCCGATCACAGCAATGCTCTGCGCCTCGAAGAGGCGCTCGAGGGGGGCGAACTCGTCGTGTGGGAATCTGTCAGGCATTCCGCTGTCTCCTTGCGTGCGTCGTCGGCTCCGGCGCCTCCACAACGGTGGCGGTTGTGCGGTCGGAGCACGTGAACGCCAGAAGTGGCGCTGCCGAGACGACGATATAGAGACGACCCCACTCCGGTCCAGCTTCACTGCCGCCCAGTCCGTAGGGTTCTCCAGATTGAGGCTGGTCCCGGAACCCGTAGTTCCGGATAGCGGATTTGGCTGGTGCTGGTGTGCCCCAGCGATCCGGACTGGCCTCCATTCGACCGATGAGGTCGATCGATCTTGGAGAATTCCACAACCGCCCCTCGACCGCTGCTGCTGATCCCACTCTGCGCCCTTCTGGACGTGATTAGGTTGGCAGCAAGCCCCGTCGGGGTGACCTCGACCCGAGCGCTCACCGAACTCGGTCTGACATTGCCCGAAGCTCACAAAGCGGTTCGATGCAGTTGAACAGATCACGCACTGCATGCGAATCCCACGTATGAACAGGACTACAGGATGCTCAACCCCCGCGAATTCTTCCGCCCACTCGCCATAGGTGCGCCCCGGCCAGCAACGGAGGTCCCGATGGGGCCTTCACGAGTCATCCACTTTTTTGATCCGAGCAACGACCGGATGGTCGCCAAGGTCCCCGAGATGGCGAAGCAGGTCGACATCTTGCTCGGCAACCTGGAAGATGCCGTACCGGCGGACAGGAAGAAAGCAGCTCGCGCTGGTCTGATCACCGTTGCCCGGAATGCCGACCTCGGAGAGACACCGCTGTGGACCCGGATCAATTCCCTTGACAGCCCCTGGGCCCTTGACGACGTGATCGATCTGGTGACCGAGGCTGGGGATCGGCTGGACGTCATCATGGTGCCGAAGGTGGAAGATGCTCGCGACATCCATTACCTCGATCGCCTGCTCGCCCAGCTCGAGGCACGGGTCGGGCTGAAGCGGCCGATCGGACTGCACGCGCTGGTCGAGACGGCGCTCGGTGTTGTCAACCTGGAGTCGATCGCGAACGCAAGTCCTCGCATGCAGGGCATGAGTTTTGGTCCGGCAGACTTGGCTGCATCGCGAAGGATGAAGACGATCCGCCCCGGTGGTCCGCACCCCGACTACCGGGTGCTTGATGACGCCGATCCTGTCGAACCGAGCACCCCACGCGTCAGCGCGATCCAGGATCTCTGGCACTACTCCATCGCGCGCATGGTCGACGCGTGCGCATCAGCTGGCATTTTGCCGTTCTATGGTCCGTTCGGCGACATCTCGGATCCTGACGGATGCGAGTCGCAATTCCGCTCGGCCTACGTGCTCGGGTGCGTCGGCGCATGGTCGCTGCACCCGAGCCAGATTGCGATTGCGAAGCGCGTCTTCAGCCCTGATCCAGCCGAGGTTGCGCTTGCCCGGCGGATCATGGACTCGATCCCCGATGGCAGCGGGGTCCTCATGATCGACGGCAAGATGCAGGACGACGCGAGTTTCAAGCAGAGTGAGGTGCTGGTGTCGCTCGCCGACATGCTCGCGGCACGCGATCCCGACCTCGCTGGGCAATATGCAGACCATCGAACGGACAGCGTGTGATGATCGTGCGTGCGGCTCATTGGTCAACGGTTTCCGCGAGGTCGATTGATACCGACTGCTGCAACGGGCCGGATGGGAAGACCAAATGCACACCGTTGTGACAGGTGGAGCGTCAGGAATCGGAGCCGCCTGCGTCGACGAGTTATCTACCGCCGGGCACACCGTGACGTCGCTTGATCTTGCCTCGCCACGCGAGCCCATCGTCGGGGTCACATACGAATTGATCGACGTCGGCGATGCCGCAGCTGTCGGCCAGGCGGTGACGTCCGCAGCGTCCCGAGAACCAATCGATGGCCTCGTGAACTCCGCCGGGATCCGCGGAGGGGACGAGCGAGCACAAGCAACCGAACGTGAGGCGCGCCGCGCAGTATTGCCGGCAGAGGAGCGGCGCCGATTGTCAATCCGAGCATTCGAAGCGATTGATACGGCATCGTTCGAGCGCATGATGCGCGTGCACGTCCTCGGCACGTTCAACACGATGCAGGCTGTCCTTCCGGAGATGCTCGATCGCGAACGCGGTTCAATCGTGAATATTTCTTCAATGTGCGGAATCATTGGCTGCGAGGTTGCTCCCCACTACTCCGCCGCGAAGGCTGCTGTCATCGGGATGACCAAGAGCATCGTGCGCGACGTGAGTCGGTCATCGGTGCGGGTCAATGTCGTTGCGCCCGGCTACATCCGAACCCCGATGCAGGGCGATATCGACGCCGGTCGCGCCGAAGCGCTGTTCGACCAAATTCCGATGGGGCGTTTCGGGGAGGTGGACGAGGTGGCGAGTGTCGTCTGCTACCTGCTCGGGCCAACCAGTTCCTACCTCACCGGTCAGGTCATCTCCCCGAGCGGCGGTCAAGTGTTGTAGTCGGACCCGATGCGCTTCACGAATTTTTGTATTCACCCAAACCGAAAGGTCAAATAATGCCCGTTTCTGTCAACGTCACGTACCCAGCCGATGGGGTGGGATTGATCGTCTTTGCCGACCCACCACGTAACTTCGGATCAGCTGAACTCGCCGGAAAAATCATGGAGGCAGTCGAACAGGTCGGCGAAGCCGGCTGCCGTGCGTTCGTCTTAGCTTCCGACACGCCCGGATATTTCATTGCGCACTGGTCGCTGCAGTTCATCATCGACCGTCAGGGCGCTATCAAGACGGGCGGAAATCGTCTTCCACCACCTGGGAAACGAATCTTCGAGGCAATCTCTGAAACGCCGATGATCTCGATCGCCGCAAACAACGGTCAGGCGTGGGGTGGTGGTGCTGAACTGTCATGGGCTTGCGACCTGCGGATCGCCGGAGAGTCAGCGACCTACGGCCAGCCCGAAGTCGGTTTGGGCATCATCCCGGGGGCTGGCGGCACGACCCGGCTGGCGCGTTTGATCGGCCCAACGAAGTGCCTCGAGATGATCGTCGACGGTCGACCAATCGGAGCGAGCGAAGCGCTGCAACTCGGCGCGATCAACAAGGTCGTTCCTGATGAAGATCTGCGCGATGCGGCCGTTGCATGGGCTGCCCATATTGCTCAATGGCCAGCCTGGTCACTGGAGGCATGCAAGCGCAGCTTGTACGAAGGGCAAGACCTGCCGCTCGAGGCCGCCAGTCGAAACGAGTCCCAGATCTTCTTCGACGTGGCCGGTCGGAGCGATTCCCTGGCCCTCATGGCCGAGGTACAAGCACGGTACGACCAGGGCCTCGACTCCTACGAGGCAATCGGTCTACCTCGCCCCGACACCGTCTGAAATCACCGTTCGAGACGCCTCGAATGTTTGGACCGGAAGATCACGAGTAGTACAACGCGCTGTCGTCAAGATCCCATGTCTTGATCAATTCGCGTTCTCGCAAGTAGTCCTGGCGGTGAATCCACGGGTCGTGATCGCCCTGTTGCGGAAGCAGATGGAGTCCGCGTCTCAAATATCCAGGGTTGAAGTTCTCTGGATCAATCCACGGCCCAAGTTGCATTCCCTCGTCTTCCGGGCGGAGTTTCGGCACCACGGCCTCAGCACTGACGTCGTCCATGTGGTCGAGTAGCCGGATGACGAACTCGGCAAGGAGATCGGCTCGGAGCGTCCAACTCGCCCGGAAATAGCCAAACACCCAAACCATATTCGGGACACCCGTAAACATCGCTCCGTGATACGTGATCGTCTCGTGGAATTCGAGCGGCTCGCCGTCGACCAGGAACGCGATGTCACCGAGGACGCACAGGTTGAAGCCCGTGGCGCTGACGACGATGTCAGCATCGAGGTGATCGCCGGACTTCAATGCGATGCCGGTCGACGTGAAGTGATCGATGTGATCGGTGACGACCGATGCCTGGCCGTCGTTGATTGCTTGGAACAGGTCTCCGTTGGGAACGACGGCGACGCGCTCCCGCCAGGGAAGGTACGGCGGTGTGAATGCTGTATCGACGAGGTCTCGATGCTCAGTTTTGAGATTTTCGCGCACGCCTTCGAGCAGTTGTTGCTTGGCGACTTCGGGCTCTTCGAAACAAAGATCGGCGAACTTTGCGTTCTCGGAGATCATCTTGCGCCGCACGATTTCGTGGGTCCATTCGTCGGGAACTTCGAGCTCGCGCAGAAGCTCAGCAAGTTCGTCGGTATTCGGCCTGGCACGGAGGTAGGTCGGCGTGCGCTGGAGCATCGTGACGTGTCCGACGTCGTCGGCAACCGCCGGGATGAGGGTGGCGGCGGTCGCTCCCGACCCAATCACGACCATCTCCTTGCCGGCATAGTCGAGGCCATCGGGCCACGTCTGGGGGTGGATGATCTGCCCCTCAAATTCATCCATGCCTGGCCATGTCGGCTGAAAGCCCTCAGCATGGCGGTAGTAGCCCTGGCACATCCACAGGAACCTGCAGGTGTATTCGAAGGGGACGCCCGCCGCAGTGTCCTCGCCAGTGAGCGTCCAGCGGCGGGCCGCACTCGACCACGATGCCGAATCGATCCGGTGTTCGTACTCAAAACGTTGATCGAGATTGTTCTCGTCGATCACCTCGCCCAGGTAATCGAGGATCTGGGCGGCACTGGCGATCGGCTTTCCCTTCCAGGGTTTGAAACCGTAGCCGAAGGTGTATAGGTCGCTGTCGGAACGGACTCCGGGATACGTGTGGGTCCGCCACGTTCCTCCGTAGCCAGCCTGTGAATCAAGCACGGTAAATGACGTTTCCGGACGGTGGGCAGCGAGATGGTAGGCGGCTCCGATACCGGAAATGCCTGCCCCCACGATCAGAACATCGACATCTTTACGCATGCTGGGAGTATCGCAGCGGCTTCGAATGAGTCGAGGAGTCGGCACGGTACGCACTTGGCGATCTCTCCAAGGACGTGAGAGGGCACATGGCCGGTCGGCGCAATCTCGCTCAGAACACTGGGTTCGCTTCCCATCAGATACTGCTCGCAAAATGAGACCACGCCGGTGAGTGATGCTCGTCGAGTCACCTCACGACATACCTACCGGCACCGGTACTAACGTGTTGCCATGGGCAGGAAGCTTCGTTCCGATCCGATCGAACTCGCCCGCCGCAACTGGCTCGATCATCACTGGGACGCAGCCGCTGGTGGGATGTCGATCGTCACGTCTGTGATGCGTGTCCAGCAGATTTTTGCCAGTGAGGTCGATTCGGTTCTGAAGCCGCTCGACCTCACGTTTGCCCGATACGAATTGTTGATGCTGCTCGACTTCAGCCGCTTAGGGCAGTTGCCACTCGGCAAGATCGGTGAACGCCTCCAAGTACATGCAGCCAGTGTGACGAATGCGGTTGATCGGCTTGAGTTGGACGGGCTGGTCAAGCGAACACCAAATCCAAGTGATGGCCGCAGCACGCTCGCGAGCATCACCGATGCCGGGCGAAAGTTGGCGGCGACGGCGACGGTGTCCCTCAACGATCGCGTGTTCGCCAACGTTCCGTTGAGTGCGGCTGAGCAGAACGATGCGTTCCGCCTTCTTGCTCACATTCGTCACCGCGCCGGTGATTACGAGTGATCGTTTCGTCCCAGTTGACTGACTGTTGCATTTAGTTGGACATCCAACTAACTTGGCATTCATGTCACGTTCAGAATGGGAAGCAGCAATCGCAGATTCGCGAACACGCGACGCTCGGTTCGCCACGATGTCGGGGGTGCCACTCGAGCCGGTCTACGGCCCCGACGACGGCGAGTTCCCAGGGGTCTACCCCTACACCCGCGGTCCGCATGCGTCGATGTACCGGTCGCGGTTGTGGACGATGCGAATGTTCGCCGGCTTCGGAACTGCTGACGACACCAATGGACGATTTAAGGAGATCATCAAGTCTGGCGGCGATGGTCTGTCAACGGCGTTCGACATGCCGACTCTGCTCGGTCTCGATTCAGATGATCCAATGTCGCTCGGCGAGGTCGGCCGGTGCGGCGTCGCCGTCGACTCTCTCGCCGATATGGAAGATCTCTACGCTGGCATCGATCTCGGCGAGATCACGACGTCGATGACGATCAACGGCCCTGCGGCGCCGATCTTTGCGATGTTCGTCGCCCAAGCGGAAAAGACCGGCGTGCACCGCAGCCGCCTCGGCGGCACGCTCCAAAACGACATCTTGAAGGAGTACCAAGCGCAGAAAGAATTCGTGTTCCCACCGCGACAGTCGATGCGACTCGTGCGCGACACGATCTCCTTCACCGCTGCCGAGATGCCGCGCTGGCACTCGATCTCGATTTCGGGATACCACATTCGAGAAGCCGGGTCGACTGCGGCCGAAGAGCTCGCGTTCACACTGGCCAACGGCTTCGCATACGTTGAACTGGCACTCCAGGCCGGACTCCCCATCGACTCATTCGCGCCGCGGTTGAGCTTCTTCTTCAACGCCCACATCGATTTCTTCGAAGAGATCGCCAAGCTACGCGCAGCACGCCGAATCTGGGCTCGCTGGATGAAAGAGCGCTACGGCGCCCAGCTCGAACGCTCGATGCAGCTGCGCTTCCACACCCAGACCGCTGGCGTGTCACTGACCGCGCAGCAGCCCGAAGTCAACATCGTACGCACCGCCATCGAGGCACTTGCCGGCGTCCTCGGTGGCACCCAGTCCCTCCACACCAACTCCATGGACGAGGCGCTGGCACTTCCGACCGAGAAGTCAGCTCGCATCGCATTGCGTACCCAACAGGTGATCGCCCACGAGACGAACGTCGCCCACGTCGCTGATCCGCTCGGAGGTTCGTATTTTGTCGAGGAGCTCACCGATGAGATGGAGCGGCAGGCCGAGGAGATCTTCGCCCACCTCGACGAATTCGGCAGCGGTTCACTGCTCGACGGCGTGATCAAGGGCATCGACGAAAACTGGTTCCAGGGCCGCATCGCCGATTCGGCGTATGAACTCGAGCGGGCGTTCAACGCCGGCGAACGTGTGGTCGTCGGCGTGTCGTGCTTCCGCGAGGGAAACGACGACGCCGACCTCGACATCCTGCGAATTTCGAACGAAGACGAAGCCCGTCAACGCAAACGCCTCGACACCATTCGTCAAGACCGCGACCAGAACACCGTGGACGCAGTGCTCACCAAACTGCGCGCCGAGGCGGCCGACCCGGAGATAAACCTCATGCCGACGCTCATCGAAGCATCCCAGGCCTACGCAACCCTCGGCGAAATGATGAACGCCATGGCCGACGTATTCGGCCGCCACACCGAAGTGCCCGTGATCTGATTTGTCGGTCGGTCTCCCACGCCGACCTTCACGTCAGCCACGCCCGAGACGAACAACCTCGGGTCGCCACAGGGGAAGACATCGACGCCGAAATTGTGGAGGGCTGATGCACACCACGCTCAGTACGAAAAGGAGACAAGATGACAGGCGAACGAATCCTCGTTGCGAAGGTTGGACTGGATGGACACGACCGCGGCGTGAAGGTCGTGGCGCGGATCCTGCGCAACGCCGGCTTCGAAGTGATCTACACCGGTCTTTTCCAGACCCCGGACACCGTCGCCGCAGCGGCGGTCGATGAGGACGTCGACTTGATCGGACTGTCAATGCTCTCTGGAGCGCACATGACGCTCGCGCCACTCGTTGTGCAACGGGTGCGCGAACGCGGCGCAGACATCCCAGTCATCGTCGGCGGCATCGTGCCCACCGCTGACGCCCAGCAGTTGTACGACGAGAGCATCGCCGCCATCATCGGACCTGGTGCCTCCGCCGATGAGGTCGCCGCCACAATCCGCAGAACACTCGAGGAATACGTCCACCAGTGACAAAATCGGGCAGACAAACCGCAATCGTTCAGTAGTCACCAGCGCCCATCATTGACGACGCGACGTGCAGGTTCCCGCGCACATCCTCGTGAGGCGGCCGCTGACGTCGAGCGGCCCAAACTTGATGAGCCCAGTCAAGTTTGCCGCACCAAAGGTCAACTCACTCGCGCCCGTCTCCTGATGGCTGGGCGACGGGTCTTTGAACGCTCCGGATTCCACGATGCGCGCATCGTCGACATCGCCGCCGAGGCCGAGATCGCGGTCGGGAGCTTCTACAACTACTTCAGTTCAAAAGACGAAGTCCTCCAAGAGATCATCAGTGAGGTCAACGTCAGAATGTTCTCCGAGTGGCTCGATCCGTTGGATGACGCCGATCCCGTCGCACCCATCAGCGCGATGATCCGACACTTTCTTGAGTTCTATAAAGAAAACGCTGAGCTCCAAAAACTGATCGAGTCGGTGGCCACCATCAGCCCAAGCTTTCGAGCGCTCCGTTTGGAGCGGCGTCGTCGCTCTGTCACCCGAAGTGTTCGTGCCATCGAACACCTCAAACGGATTGGTCTGGTAGACGAAGACCTCGATACGTACCTGACGGCGAGTGCACTGGCTGCGATGCTGGCGAACTACGCCTATGCGTCGTTCGTACTCGGTGAGAACTTCGATGTCGAGGAATCGGTGGCAGTTCTTACGGACATCTGGGCTCGCGCCCTCGGCCTCGTCCGACTGGAAGCCTGCTGAACAATCAGCTGTTGTCGGTGGTGCCGTGTTGGCGGTGGGTCCGGGCACATGATCTGACCGAAGGTTCGGTTTTGACCCGATCGAACTGGATGGGCTTGTCCTGTACCGTAGCTCTCCCGTTTGAAGGCAGCGGGCCCAGCTAACTACCCGGTTGGAGAGTGCGCTGGTTCACGAACCACTCGGGGAGGGGATCAACGCAAGCCTCAGCGCTCTCGCAGAACGGCACGAACCGACCAGAATTGCAACACCCAACCATCGGCTCTCGACGTTGTCTGCCCGAATCACGTCGCCACCTTCGCCCTCGCTGACGGGGCCTCACGCTCGAGAACCGGCGTGCCACATGCGTGCCACGCCCAGAGGAAAACAGCGGGCCACAGCAGTCATCACCTGCAGTTCAGAACCACGGAAAACCTCCTACTCAACCGGCATTTACCCAGCGTATGGGCCTATGGCAGCATCAGCTTGGCCTAGCTTCCCAAGCTGAGAACGCGGGTTCGATTCCCGTCATCCGCTCCATATAACACCTGGTCAGAGGCTATTTGGTCACTGCCGGCGTCGGCTTTCGTGCCTTGTCCGTGGCTAGTGCGCTTGTGAAATTGGGTTCTGTTCCGGTTCATGCTTGACGTGTTGGCTTCGGTTGGTGTGTTCCACTTTTCGGACTGGCTCCGGTAGCTGGGTGACAGTGGTTCCGGTAGCTGTGTTACGCGCGTGTGTTCTCGACAATCGGTGTTGAGCCCTCTTCGATGGTGATGTTGAACGTCATCGAGGTTCGGGAGGGTCGTCATTGTGTTGGTGGAGTTGAGGCTTGTGGAGCAGCGTTATGCAGCTGTGTTGGAGGTGATCAATGACGCTGCGTCGGTCACTGACGTGGCGTTTCGTTGTGGGGTGACGCGCCAGACGGTGCATCGTTGGTTGCGTCGTTACGCGGCTGATGGTTTGGCTGGGTTGGCTGATGGGTCAACGTCGCCGTTGTCGTGTCCGCATCAGATGCCCGTCGAGATCGAGGCCCGGATTGTCGAGTTGCGACGGTTGCAGCCGGGATGGGGCCAGCGGACGATCAGGTTCAGGTTGGAAGCCGAACATGTTGAGCCGTTGCCTTCGTTGTCGGCGATCTATCGATGTCTGGTCCGTCACCAGCTGATTGTCCCTGAAGCGCGCCGTCGCAAGAAGGGCGACTATCGGCGGTGGGAGCGGTCGCGGTCGATGGAGTTGTGGCAGATGGATGTTGTTGGCGGTGTGCGGTTGGTGAACGGGTGGAAGGCGTCGATTGTGTCGGGAATCGACGATCACTCGAGGTTCATCATCTCCGCGCATGTCGTCGAGCGGGCGACCGCGCTCCCGGTGTGCGAAGCCCTCACCAATGCGATGCGATCTCACGGTTTGCCTCAAGAGATTTTGACGGACAACGGCAAAGTGTTCACGGGTCGGTTCGGGCCGGGTAAGGGTGAGGTGTTGTTTGATCGGATCTGTCGGGAGAACGGGATCAAACACATCCTGACTGCGCCTCGATCGCCGACCACGACCGGCAAGGTGGAGCGGTGGCATCGGACGCTGCGCCGCGAGTTCTTGAACGGCAAAGTGTTCGAGTCGATCGCTGACGCCCAAGCCCAGCTCGATGGTTGGGTGCACGAATACAACCACGACCGACGACATCAAGGCATTGGCGATGTGGTGCCGTGGGAACGCTTCCGACTCGCCGCCGCCGAACCTGCGGTGCCGGTCGAACCAACAGCGGAGCCGTCGACGACTCGCAAGGTCGGCCGGACCGGCAAGATCAGTTTCGCGGCGGTGTTGTATCCGGTCGGGGTGTGGCTCGATGGTGAAACTGTCGACGTCTCAGTCGCTGACGGTCTGGTGTCGATCCATCACCAGGGCGTGTTGGTTGCGACGCACGCGCAGCGGCATCGGCCGGCCAAGGAGAGGCCGGCGTTGAAGCGCAAAGCGAGGACATTGCGACCGCGTCCCAAGCAAGCAACAGTCGGTCAGAGTGTGACGCGCAAGGTCGACTCATCGGGTTCGGTGAGCTTCGCTGGACACGGCTATCGGATCAGCAAGAAGCACTGCCGGCGTCAGGTCCAGGTCGCGATCGTTGGTGACACCGTCGAAATTTCCGCCGGTGGCGAACTGCTGAAAGTGCTCCCGATCCGTCACGACCGGTCAAGAGAGAACGGTGCATTCGCCAACGCCGGTGGCCGACCATCACGAGTCAACGCCGCCTGAAACCCCCTCCGGCACTGGAACACGACTACCGGAGTCAAACCGGAACACGGCTACCGGAACTTGACACTTGTGAAATCGGCTCGACACGGCCCGATCTGACACGCCGGTCTTGGTGAACTCCCTGGTCCTGAGGCTGTCGCCGCCGGGGCATATCTGTGTTCTCAGGCGAGAAAGCTGATGTTCCTGCTGACCATGTGGCGACCGCCGGCGTCGTGGTGCGGACCGTGATTATGGGTCAGGTGGGAGTGCGGAGGAAGTGCCGTTCTGATCGGTCCAGGTCAAGGTCGGGTGCTGTCGATATGCGTGCCTGGCGAGGTGGTGGGATTGCGTCCCGAGCGGTAGCTGCTGAGGTACTGAGTGGCGGTATCGGTGAGGCTCTGGTCGCTGATCACTCTTTCGATCGTGGACACAGCTCGTCGTCGATGGTCACGAGCCAGTCGATCCTGTTTCGGTTGAAAGCGCTGTCGATCGATCCGGGATCGACGATCGATGAGGAGGGGAGCTCCAGGTCGGCAGGCAACCGACGTGATTCATCGGGACGTCAGTACTGGGCGAGTCGATATCGCTCGCGGATGGAAGCACCCGTCATGGACCGGGTGGAACCGCCCACCGTCGTGGTCACCCAGCGGGATGCTTCGACGTGATCGATCGTGATCGTCTCGGCACCGTCGTTCGACGTCCATTGCTGGTGAGGGGCGATCAACGGAGCGGATTCCATCGCGGCAACGTACTTCCCCAAGCAACGGCCGTCCACCGTCCGCTCCATGTGACCCTTGTCAGGCCGGGATTTGGTCGATGAACTCCCTCCGAACCAGGGCGTTCGGGTCGGATGGCCCTGGTCGGCATCGGCAGACGGGCTCATCCTGAAGGGACAAACACAAAAGGGGTTCGCCATGAAGGTCATCATCGTCTACGAATCGATGTTTGGGAACACGCACCTGATCGCCGAGTCCATCGCCGCCGGGCTGGTATCGGCCGACGCTCGAGTAGTGCCGGTTGGGCAGGCAACCAGGGAGGTGCTCGCCGGCGCCGACCTCGTCGTGGTGGGTGGTCCAACCCATGTGCACGGCATGAGCCGCGACTCGACTCGGGCCTCGGCGGTGACGATGGCGACCAAGCCAGGCCAAGAGGTGGACCTCGACCCTGATGCCGAAGGTCCCGGGCTTCGCGATTGGTTCGATGCGCTCGGCGCCAACGTTCGGTGGGCCGCGGCGTTCGATACCCGAGCAAAAGGCTCTACTGTCCTGACCGGCCAAGCATCGAAGGGAATCAGCAAACGCCTGCGCAAGCATGGGTTCGAAGAAATCCTGGCTCCGTGCAGCTTCTTTGTGACGAAGGAGAACCATCTGCAGAGCGGCGAAGCCGACCGCGCCCGCCAGTGGGGCGAACAACTCCTCGCCGCATTGAAGGAAGGCCTGCAAGTCGGCGTCTGAACCGACGACCGGCTCGTCTGCCGGTCCGGCGCTCATCCCGGCAGTTGGTACGGGTCATCGAGAAATCGGCGTGAAGTGGCGTGTGGGTGGCGAAGGTCGTGCGACCGGATTGCCTCGAAAGGTCTGCTGCGAACGGGACTCTGGTCAGGTCCAAACTCGTCCGGCGATGTCGGCCCACAGGTTCTGGTAGGCGATCGTGGCGGGGCTGCGGGGCGCGAAGTCGGCGATCGGGGACCGGTGGACTCCCATCTGTTCGATGACGCTGGAGTTCGGAATCGCTGTCGGCAAGAAACCATCGATGTCGGCCATCAGGTGAGCGAGAGTGTCGCGTTGCAGTCGTTTGCGCCGGTCGAGCATCGACGCGAACGCGAGGACCATCGGTGCGGGCGGGTGATCGGAGAGGAAAGTGGTCAGCTGGTCGAGGGTTCGTTCGGACAGGGTGGTCGGGATGGTCGGCACGATCAACGCGTCGGCGGCGGCGAAGACGCTTTCGCTCGTCAGGGTGATCCCGGGCGGACAGTCGATGAGTGCGACGTCGTAGCGGTCGGCAATGGGGGCCAGGAGTGCGGCGAGGCGCCGGGTGGGGTGTTTGGTGTCGTCGAGGGCGAGGTCGAGGTGGCGCAGCGAGAAGTCGGCTGGCACGATGTGGACCGCTGGATCGTCGGTAGCTCGGATGTTCGCTGCGAGCGATCCTGTTTTGCTGACGAGGCGATCGGCGCCTCCCTTGACCGACGGTTTCACACGGACGAAGAAGGTTGCTGCGCCTTGGGGGTCGAGGTCCCACAACAGCACGCGCGACCCACTCGCAGCTGCCTGTCGAGCGAGGTTCACGGCGGTCGTGGTCTTGCCGACACCGCCCTTGATGCTGTACGTGGCGAGAACCTTCACTGCGAGATCGCTTCGATCAGCGCGTCGAAGGAGTGTTGGGTGGCTGCGCTGTCGTAGTCGGCGAAGCGTTCGGCGAATTCCGTGCGAGCGGCCAGTCGTGTCTGTTCGAGACGTTGGATGAGTTCGCCGATTGCGACCATCGTGTTCGCGTCGGCTTCGGCGGACACGAGTTCCGGTGTGATCGAGCGGAGCAGTGCGATGTGGACTTCGGCATCCTGGTGTTCGCCGAGGTTCTCTTGGAGGGCCTTGAGTTGCTTGACGTACTTCTTGCGGGACTTGTCGGGCAGGATGCTGGAGAAGCACTCGATCAGGTAGCGGAGCTTCTTGGCGTCCTTGCGGAGATCGTGGACGTCGTCGGCTGGAGTGTCCGGACCGATCAGACGCCCTTCGTCGATCAGTGCGTCGTGAGCGCGGGCGATTCGTCTGGCGACGACCTTGCCGATCGGATGACCGGCTCGTCGCGGGAGACCGTCGTCGTCGACCGGAGTGTCGAGCCACCCTCTCCAGTCCGTGATCAGTGCCGATGCCCGGTCGGATTCCAGGACCTGGCTGAGCGCGACGTGAGCGTTTCGGTGGTGGCGTGTGAGGAGATCGCGCACAGATTCCAACGCAGTCGCAGTATCGACGCCGAGGGGGGCGGTGTACTGCTCCCACTCGAGCAGGTACACATCGAGATCGCGAGCCGCACCGGTCGCTCCCGCGAGCCACTTGAAACCCTCGCTCGCAGGGTCGAGCACGTCGGCGGGGATGACCGCCTTGGATGCTGCGAGGACGGTGCGGGTGCGCCGCACTGCGATCCGCAGATCGTGGAGGAACTTCGTGTCGACGTTGTCGATCGCACCCCGCCAGTTCGCGGAAATCGCCACTTCGAGGTTCGCGAGCACGGCCCGAACTCCATCGATCGCAGCCATCGGGGCGTGGAGCGGAACCGTCGCTGTCGCCTTGAAGCCGGCCAGATCGACATCGGCGGCCTCAGCACACTGGGTCAACGTGTCGACACTGCACTCTGCGAGTCCGGCGCGTCGCAGCACCTCAAGCGCCCGGCGGGTCTGCTTCGCGTAGCCGGGCACTTCGTGGATCTCGATCGTCCCGAACAGGCCGGTGTCGGCCCCGTTGACGACGTGAACGCGTTCGTTGAGCTCGGCGACCGCCACCGTCTTGTCGGTCCCATCGCGCCATGTTCCGGCGGATTGCTCCATCCGGACCCGGATCTGGGGCAACAGCGCCCGGATACCGACGAGCGACGCGACGCGTGACCGGAACGGACCCGGCGCCAGATCGGCCACCACCGCCGGCGCGGTGTCGAGCAACAGGTGCGCCGGCACCACATCGGCGCCCGACAACACCAGCTCGATCCCCTCCGACGTGCGCAGTTCGAGGCGCAGACCGGAGCGATGCAGCCGACCGTCGAAGGTGTCGACCAACGTCGTCGTGAGCGTCCGCGGCGGGCCGAACACGAAACCCAGCTCGGCGAGCGACGCGACGATAGCCGTGACGTCCTTGCCGGGGAGTTGGAAGGTGGCCACCGTCATCCGAGACTCGAACGTAGCGCAGCGATCCCCATACTGTTTGCGTGCCCATCGAGATCGAACGCAAATTCCTCGTCCCCGACGTCCCGTCCACCGAACGGCTCGGACCCGGAACCCACCTCCGACAGGGCTACCTCGCCGAGGACGAACCAGTCGAAGTGCGCGTTCGGATCTCCGAGACCGCAGCGCATCTGACCGTGAAGGCCGGCGCCGGGCTGTCGCGAACCGAAGTCGACATCGCGATCACCGCCCACGACGCCGAAGCACTGTGGCCGCTGACCGTTGGCCGCCGGATCGAAAAGACACGACACCACGTCACCCTCGGCAATGGATCGCCACGGTACGTCGCCGACGTCGACGTCTACTCCGGCACACTCACCGGCCTCGGCGTGGCCGAAGTCGAGTTCGCCTCCGAAAGCGACGCAGCAGCATTCGACCCGCCCGACTGGTTCGGCGCCGAACTCACGGGCGACTCCGCATGGAGCAACGCAACACTGGCCCGCCATGGCCGACCCGACACCTGACCGCGCACTCGACGCTCAGAACCGGGAGGTTCACGCCGGGTTCGACTGGTGTTCGGCCGCAGTTCGCACTCGGGCAGTAGACAGAACTTCACGCAGGTCCGATCGTGAACCGGACCTGCGGCCAGCCGTTACATCCAGATAGGACCAAATCGCAATGTTCGTCGCCGCTCGGGCGAAGCGACTTGACCACCGGCGATCGCTTTGCGTCGACCGTCGTCGGGCTGAAACGGCGCGGTGCGGCAGGAAGCCGTGCCGTGCGCGATGAGCCAAGCAACAGGGGTTCCACGACTCTTCACCCGTCGCTCACGAGTAGCGGTGGGAACAACGAGCACTCCTGCGCTGCAGGGAACGACCGACACCGTGCGACTCGCTGCTCGCCACCCGCTCGGGCGCATCGGAGCTGGAGGACCAAATTCGGGCCGCAACCGGCGGCATCGTCGGCAGCGCAAACAAGGTGGCGTCGATCTCTCGAGCGTGCTCGTCATGGCGTTCTCCTACGACTGTGGAGGCACCGAGCCCGTTCGGAACAACGCACCGCGCGTACTGTTGTCCTGCCCGAACCAAGCGTCTCATTGGTCTGACGAGATCGCACTACCGGGTTCTGGAGCAACGCCCCCACCGTCGCGGACCAGAATCCGAAGGGGTGGATTTCTGACAGACGAGGTGCCGTGCGACTTCCGAGCGACGTCGACGAGACCGAACGATGGGCCAAACCCTCATCGGCGCCGATACCCGAACCCGTGTGGCGGTCTTCGCCAAGATGAACAGCAGGCGAATTCACTTCAGTAGAAGTTGACTCAACACTGGTGGGGTAGATACTGGCCGTGTGCAGGACGACTTGGTTGCCACCCGTTCGAAACTTCATGGCGCCCTGGCTGATCCGACCCGTTTGGCGATCGTCGATGAACTGAGCGTCAGCGACCGCACCCCGAGCGAGCTGTCGGAACGCTTCGGGCTCGCCGGGAACCTGCTGGCACATCACCTTGACGTACTGACGCAGGTCGGTCTCGTGGAACGGTTCGTGTCCGCAGGTGATCGCCGTCGGCGATACGTACGCCTCGACCGACGACCCTTGTCATTGCTCGGACTGGCGAGCGTGACAGCACCTTCGACGGTGTTGTTCGTGTGCACGCACAACTCGGCGCGTTCACAACTCGCAGCAGCGCTGTGGCGTGACCGGGTCGGCACACGGGCCACGTCGGCGGGCACGAACCCCGCCGAGCAGATCCACCCCGGAGCGGTCGCGGCTGGCCGACGTGTGGGCCTCGATCTATCGGGTGCCCGCCCGCACCTGTTGAGCGAGAACGATCTGAACGTGCAGGTCGTGACGGTGTGCGACCGGGCTCACGAAGAACTCAACCCTGATGATGCGTGGTGGCACTGGTCGATCCCAGACCCCGTCGACATCGGAACCGCCGCTGCGTTCGATGCCGTCATTGCCGACATCGAAACACGACTCTCGACGCTCACATCGTGAACGCTTCGAAAGGACCCGAAACCATGGACACCTCCCGAGACCAATCCGCTGGCGTCAGCCTCAATACCGAAGAGGCCCGACTCGTGCGCGACTCCGCCGAACGGTTGCAACGCGAGTTCGACGGCACCTTCAACACCGAAACAATCGAACGATTCATCCACGACTCCGAGAACCAGTTGACCTCACAAGCCACGATCTCGATGTGGCTCCCAGTGCTGATCGAACGCGTCGCACGAGACCGACTCAAAGCACTCGCACGCCCCGAAGACTCCACCGTCACGAAGCCGGCGGTGCTGTTCTTGTGCGTTCACAACGCTGGCCGCTCCCAGATCGCAGCCGGATGGATGCGGCATCTGGCCGGCGACCGAGTCGATGTGTTCTCGGGCGGCTCGACTCCGGCAGCAGACACCAACACCGGTGTCATCGACGCGATGGCGGCGGTCGGAATCGACATCTCGACCGAGTACCCGAAGCCGTGGACCGACGAAGTCGCCCAGACCGCGGACGTGATCGTCACGATGGGATGTGGCGACGCGTGCCCGATCATCGGGGGCAAACGGTATGAGGACTGGGACATCGAGAGCCCGACCGGGCAACCCGCCGACGTACTCGCCGAGATCCGAGACGACGTGCGCACACGTGTCGAAGCGTTGATCGTGTCGCTCGGAGTCGTCGCGTGACGGTGCGGGTGGGGATCAACGGATGCCGCCGACGGCGAGTTGAAGGGGATCCTCGGCTTCGCCGACCTCACCACACATCTCACCTTCCATCTCAAGGAGTTCCATGGGTACCTGTCTGATCATCGCCAACCAGACGCTCGGCGGCGACGAACTCGCCGAAGCGATCACGAAACGGATCACCGCCGGCAAGAACCACTTCCACCTCTTCGTCCCTCCCAAAGCCTCGACCCCGACAACGTCGAGCCCGATCCGAGTGACCCCGCAACGATCCAACTCGGTCGGAGTCGCCGACGGCCACAAACTCGCCCAGCAGCGCCTCAGCTACGGGATCGACTGGCTCACCGATCTTGGAGCAACCGTCACCGGCGACATCGCCAACGACCCCGACACCGTGGCCGCGATCACTGACGTGATCGCAGCACACGACATCGACGAGATCATCATCTCGACCCTGCCGACCAAGCTGTCGAAATGGCTCCGACAAGACCTCCCCAGCAAGATCGAACGCAACGTCGAAGTCCCCGTCATCACGATCACCGCACCAGGCTCGTAGGCCCTGAGACAGTCTCGGTCGAAGTCGGCAATCAACCGCCCGATTGGTTCGGTTCCGAACTCACCGGCGACCCCCGATCGAGCAACACTTCGCTCTCTCGCTCTCTCGCTCGACACGGTCGATTCGACACCTGACCGGCAAACGTCAAGAGTCCTCTTCGCCGTCCTCCGACGCGATCGCGATCGGGGGGCCGACGATGAGCGGGTCGGGTGCGAACACGACGTCGGGGTTCTTGCCGTCGTACGGCAACAGGTGCAACACGTGACGCATGGCGTTGACGCGGCCGCGCTTCTTGTCGTTGCTGCGCACGATCGTCCACGGTGCGTGTGGCGTCGAAGTACGGCGGAACGTCTCGGACTTCACCCGGGTGTAGTCGTCCCAACGATCGAGTGAGGCAACATCGGTGGAACTCAACTTCCACTGCCGGACGGGGTCGATTCGTCGAATCGTGAAGCGAGTGATCTGTTCAGCACGTGACACCGAGAACCAGAGCTTCACCAGCGTCGCGTCTGACTCGATCAACATGCGTTCGAACTCCGGCACCGAGCGGAGGAACGACTCGTGCTCATCCGGGCTGCAGTACCCCATCACCGCTTCGACCCCGCCACGGTTGTACCACGACCGGTCGAAGAAACGGATCTCGCCACGTGTCGGTAGGTGTTGAACGTACCGCTGAAAATACCACTGTCCCTGCTCGCGTTCCGTGGGCACGCCGAGAGCGACGATGCCGACGCCGCGAGGGTTGAGATGCTCGGTGAAGCGCTTGATGGTTCCGCCTTTCCCGGCGGCGTCACGACCTTCGAACAGGACAATGAGCTTGTGGCCGGTCTCGCGGATCCAGTCCTGTGCTTTGAGGAGTTCGACCTGCAGCGCCCGCTTCTCCTGCTCGTAGTCGTGACGCTCCATCCGTTCGTCGTACGGGTAGCCCTCCCGCCAGGTCATCACCGGCAAGCCATCAGGTCCGAGAAGTACGGGATCGTCGATCTCATCGAACGTCCCCTCGACACGGAATCCGCTCGATGCGATTTCCTCTGCTGACATCGTGCGAAACGCGTCGATCAACGTGTGGATGTCGGTCGCGTCGAGAGTGGACATCGAAGCGAGGCTACGACAGGCCGGATTCGCAGAAGTCGGTGTTCGGGCGCTCACCGCATCGACGACCGAGTGTTCGTCTCGCCGAACGGTTCCGTTCACCTCCGGTTCGGCACGCGTTGCGTTTCCCGTCACACGAACGCAGGTCAGGGGCCGCAGGCATGCGCGTGATGTACTCCGCGAAGATGAAGTCGAGCGTCTCCTGGATGGAGGCGTCCGGTGTCAGTCGCCCACGTGCGTCGATCCAACGGCCACATTCATCGAGGGCAACCCGGACGCTGACGTCGCGGAGTCGACCCGCGAAGCAATCGCGTCGACGAGAGCTCGTACCCGTGCGGTCTCGGTGCGGGTGAAGCCGGAACTCCCCCGGGTCAGCAGGACAGCAGCTCGCCCTCCGGCTCGCTCGAAGGGGACGGCCAGCGACCAAGCGAGACCGTCCGCAGTGGGGAGCCGTTTCACCGGTTCGCGTCCGTGGACGGCCACGTTCCCGAACATCGCTCGCCCCGCCATGCTCCGAACGGATGCGACCCGGGCGTCGACCACACAGGCCAGTTCACTGCGGACGAGTTCGCCGGCGCACCATGCGATCAGAGCGTCGTCCGACCCCACGCCAGCTCCGGCAATCACGCACGCCGTGAGGCGCATGCTCCGGGTGACCGGATCTTCGAGTTCGTGGGCCGATGCGGCCCGGATCTCCACGACACGGCCGCCGGCCTGTTCGACCGCAAACGCGATGGCCGGGATGTCGATCCCACGACTCGGACGGATCAGCAGGTCGTCGATGCGAACGGTCCCGTCGACGCTGTGGACGTCGATCTCCACGACGTCGATACCCAGTCGGCCCAGACCGACGAGCACGGCACCGAGGCGTCCGGGGTGGTCGCCGACTTCGAGACGGAGGCGATGGAGGTCCATGTGAGTCCTTTCGACGGAACAGAACAGTGACATGCTGCCCGCACGACATCACGGCAGGATGACGAGACGGTGACCACCACGTGGAATCTGTCGCATATGGGCCTCCAGGGATGGGGTCGAATGGTCGCCACCACCGGCGGCCGCGGCGACCTCGCCGGGTCCTGGTGGACATTGGGACCCCATCGCCCGACACCGACTGACCCGTCGTCCCCATCCAACCTTCGCGTCGCTATCGCATCGCCGACGTCGACCAAGAGTTCGTCGCGTCTTCACTCGGACGACACCGGGATGCCAACCGGACACGTCATCGTGGTCGACAATGACAACGATTGACAGACTGCCGTCCCTGCTCGCCGAGGCCGCCAACGCTGCGAGCGATGCCTACGCGCATGCAATGGCGACGCTGGACGGCACCGAACGCCGCCGGACCGTAGGACCCGGAGCCGACGGGACAGAGACGTACTTGCTCGACGTCATCGTAGAACGTCCGATCCTCGACGTTCTCGACGCCGCCGGCGTGAACGTGCTCTCCGAGGAGGTCGGGTGGATCGACCGGGGCTCAGCGGTGACCATCGTCATGGACCCCGTCGATGGCACGGCGAACGCCGCAGCAGGTGTCCCCATCTGCGGATTCGCGGCAGCTGCCGTCATCGACGATCGGGTCGAGTTCGCCCATGTCGAATGGTTCGACACCGGCCGGGCCTGGGCCGCAGCACGTGGCGAGCGGTCCTCGGGCGTTTCGATGCAGGTGAGCCTCGATGGCGCTTCGTTGTCGATGCTGCGCCCGCGAGCGACGACTCGTCCGGCGTGGCATGAGCTGGCCGAGCGGGCTGATCGCATCCGGGTGCTCGGTGCGTCGGTCCTCGAGGCCGCACTGGTAGCTGACGGTGCGGTCGACGCGTTCTGCGACCCCGGCGGCGACGTGCACCGCATCGTCGACGTCGCCGCGACCTCGCTCATCGTCGAGAACGCCGGTGGTCACGTGCGTGACGTCTGGGGCCGGCCGTTCACGTTCGATCCCGATCTTTCGAAGCGCTGGAGTGGCGTGTTCGCATCCTCGATCGGTCTCGCCGAGGAGATCGTCGACGTGGTGACACGCCACGTACCGGCACCGCTGCCGGAGGTGACCTCCGTGACGAGGTCTGCGTGATAACCGACACTCGTCATGTTCGCTGCGCCCGCCATGGAGTTCACGGTGTTCGGGGCGCCATCGCACGGCTGACCGCTGCGACAACCGACCGCCTCTGAGGCCGTCGTAGCACCGCATTCCACACGACGTCGATGGGGACGACGCGTCAGGTGATCTGACGGTTGACCCAGTTGGAGACGACTTCGATGGCTCCGACGATGACGAAGATGCACAAGATGATGCCGCCGGTGACTTCGAAGTTCAGTGTGCGCATCGAGTTGCTCAACAAGAAGCCGATGCCGCCTGCGCCGACGATGCCGAGCACGGTCGAGGCGCGCAGGCTGACGTCGAAAATGTAGAGGCCTTGGCTGACGAGGGCTGGCCACACCTGGGGCGCAACGCCAGAGGCAGTGTCCTGAAGTCGGGTTGCGCCGGTGGACACAACTCCTTCTCGCGGACCGGATCGGGCTTCTTCGATCGTGTCGGCGAAGAGTCGTGTGGAGAACCCGAAGATGCCGACGGCCAGTGCGAGCGTTCCGGTTCTGGGGCCGAGTCCGAGGGCTGCGACGAAGAGCACGGCGAGGACGAGTTCGGGGGTTGCGCGGACCAAGATCATCACGAAGCGGGTCACTCGAAAGACGAGTCTGCTCGGCGCGACGTTCGATGCTGCGAGGAACGAGAGCGGCAGCGCGGCGAGCATTGCCATGAACGTCGCGGCAAGTCCCATGGCGATGGTTTCCACGAGGTCGCTTCGGATCTGGCTCGTCCAGAAGTCGAAGTTGCTGGGCACCAGCCGCAACAGGGTCGAAGGGATGTCGATCAGTGAGGTGAAGAATCGGCCGACAGCGATGTCGGGCAGGACGAACGAGAGGATCGTGCACACGACGACTCCTCCAGACAGAGCGGCCAGCTTGATTCGTTCTTTGTTCCACGGTGGCGACAGCGGAACATCACCGGCCTCGTCCGCATGACTCGCCGCTCTTTCGGGCGGACCGTCCACGACCGTGCGGTTGCGGGTTCGGCGACCGAGCACTCGTGCGAGCAGACCGGTCAGCGAGAACTGCGTACCGGTGGCGCCGGCGCGCTTGCCGAACGGGTCACTGTCGCCGAGGATCGTCCGCCGGGCTGCTTGGGACAGCAACTCCATTGCGATCACAGCGACGATGACGACCAAGGTGACTCCGAGCAGCTCCTGATATCGGAGGCTGCCCTGATACCCGCGAATGGCGAGCCCGATACCACCGCCGCCCACCAGGCCGATGAGCGAACCTTCACGGAAGTTGATTTCAACGCGGTAGAGCGATGTTGCGATCACCGACGGGATCATCTGCGACCACACGCCAG
>Ga0209390_10000882_pt1 | contig 59581 bp, 65 predicted proteins | sample BON01_FD_187212 | JGI IMG/M metagenome (GOLD analysis project Ga0209390, IMG submission 187212) | Freshwater microbial communities from Lake Bonney liftoff mats and glacier meltwater in Antarctica - BON-01 (SPAdes) (version 2) | ecosystem: Environmental > Aquatic > Freshwater > Ice > Glacier...
CAGGGGCTACAACAATATCGGATTTGCCAATTGCGATCACCTGCCGAAACCCAAAGACCGAATGGTGGCGCAATGTGCTATCCACCTCGATATTATTCTCCATCAGAATGATCGCGATCGGGTCCTTGGCCAGCGCCGCACGGCCATTTTGCAAAAAGTCGGACAGACTGGGAAACGTCATGGGGGCGCCAAGTCGGGAGGTCGCTCGCAATTTCCGCGAAATTCCCCTGCATTGCAAGCCCGCCGCCCAAGCGTTATGGAAGGTATCGTCCCTTTTTGTCAGGTCCTGCCCATGTCCGCGCCACGCAAGCTTTTCGTCAAGACCTATGGTTGCCAGATGAACGTTTACGATTCAGAGCGTATGACCGAATCGCTCGGCGGCGAAGGCTATGTGACGACAGATCGTCCCGAAGACGCGGACATGATTCTGCTGAACACCTGCCATATTCGTGAAAAGGCTGCTGAAAAGGTCTATTCCGAACTGGGGCGGATGCGTGCGCTCAAAGACGCAAAGCCTGATCTGAAGATTGGCGTCGCGGGATGCGTGGCCCAGGCCGAGGGCGAAGAGATCATGCGCCGTGCGCCGATGGTTGATCTGGTGGTCGGCCCACAAAGTTATCACCGTTTGCCCGCGATGGACCGTGCTGTGCGCGGCGGCGCCAAGGCGCTAGATACGGATTTCCCCGAGGACGACAAATTCGACACCCTCAGGGCCCGGACGAAGATGAAGCGCGCGCCTGCCGCGTTCCTGACGGTGCAGGAAGGCTGCGACAAGTTCTGCGCCTTTTGCGTCGTGCCTTATACCCGCGGGTCCGAAGTCAGCCGTCCGGCCGACCGCGTCATGCGCGAAGCGCGCGAGCTGGTGGACGCCGGGGTCGCAGAGATCACGCTGCTGGGCCAGAATGTTAATGCTTATCACGGTCACGACGCTGGGCTGGCCGGTTTAATCTGGGACTTGTCCGCCATTGATGGGCTGGAGCGGATCCGCTTCACCACCAGCCACCCTAACGACATGGATGATGCGCTGATCGAGGCGCATGGTACCTGCGACAAGCTGATGCCCTATCTGCATTTGCCGGTGCAGTCCGGCTCTGACCGCATCCTCAAGGCGATGAACCGCAAACATACCGCCGAAAGCTATTTGAAACTGGTGAAGCGTATTCGCGCCGCGCGGCCTGATATCATGCTGTCGTCCGACTTCATCGTCGGCTTCCCTGGCGAGACCGAGGAGGATTTCGAGGCGACGCTGGACCTGATCCGCACGGTAGAATTCGGACAGGCCTACTCGTTTAAATACTCCACGCGGCCCGGGACCCCGGCTGCGGAAAAGCCGCAGATGCCAGAGGACGTGATGGCAGAGCGCCTTGCCCGCTTGCAGGCCTTGCTGACCCAGCAGCAGCGTAAGATCCAAGAGGATATGGTCGGTAGTACCGTTAGCGTATTGTTCGAAAAGCCGGGCCGGATTGCTGGGCAAATGATTGGCAAATCCGGTCACCTGCACGCGGTTTATGCGGACGCGCCTGCGGACGTGCTTGGGCAGGTGCGGCAGGTCAGAATCACCATCGCCGGAACCAATTCACTGGGCGGAGATCTTATGCGCTAAAGAGCGCTGTGCCGCGACGAGGTTTACGCTTCGTCAAGTAATCAAAGGTGGGGCAGGCCAGTGTTTTAGATTACGATTCGCTGTGTAGTGATCGCTTCTTTCAGTGGCCGTCAATCTTGCTGAGATTTCAGTCATTATGTATTACGCAGCCGTAGTTATAACTGCGATGGTATGTGCTGTTTCAATCAAGAGGTGTTCGCCGTGGCAACTACCCCGACCCAATTTGCAAAGGCCGCGCTTACGGGCGTTCTGGCGCTAACAGTTGCCGCCGGGCGCGCGTCTGCTCAGTAGGTTAACCTTTCCGAGAAATATCTTCCGACAATCTAGATCTATGCCGATGGGTGTGAGCATTGGGCGATGGATGAGGGTGCAGAAGGCTTTACGTCGCTGCACCGTCGCCGTGACGGCGGTGCCGTGTGCCACCGGTCCGAAATCTGCGGCGTGGTCCCGACGGATCAGTCGTTCGCGACGGACAAATACGCTGCCAGCGCCGCAGGTCGCGCGACACTGCAGAACTTTTCTCAGACTGCGAATGCGTTCGGTTTCATGATCTACGGTCACACCGATGGCCGTGCGTCGGATGAATGCAATATGCGTCTGTCCAGCAACCGGGCAAACGCTTTCGCTGGTGCTGCGCAAAGCATTGGTGGCCGTGTCGTGGACGTCAAAGGCTATGGCGAACGTCAGCCGGGCGCAGACAACAACAGCGCAGCCGGGATGCAGGAAAAACCGTCGCGTCGAAATCTACTGCATCCGATGAAAGGGAGCCCTGATATGAAAATCGTGAAACTCATCGGGCTTTTGGTCATTGGCGGCGCGCTTGCTGCCTGCCAACGTATGCGCCCGATCGACGCTGAAAAAGTCGCTGCAATGCGCGCCATTTGTCCACGCTTATGGCTGGCGTCTTGGTCGATCCTGAAGGTTGCGACCATTGGATCATTGACGACGACGTGGAAGATTACCTGCCAGAATGTCAGACGTCTGACGTCTGATTGTCGTCCTGTCTGCTCTGGTGTGGCTACGCCGAACACGGCCGTTGGCCCGTTCAAGGCCGGCTCTCCGATACCGGACTTCGTGTAATTTGCCCGAATCGTGGGCATTCCAAAGGTCGCAGCATCCGCTGCGGCATTTTCGTTTTTCATGCGGCCAATGGCTTGCGGCTGGCGTTCAGGCTTGCAAGGATAGTTAAATATAATCTGTTCAGGAGATGCGATTGCCCTCTGGCGTTTTGACCCCCACCGCTGCCGATGTTTTGGAATCTGTTCTGGAATTTCCCGACAACTTCTTGTTGATTGACCTGTGCGGCCAGTTCGATCGCAATTTGACGGCGATCGAAAGCGCTCTTGGCGTTCAGATCCTGCGCAGGGGCAATCGGCTAGAGGTGATCGGGGCCGAAACCCCGCGCCATGATGCGCTTGATATCCTCAAGTCGTTGTATCAGCGGCTGGAAGCTGGCAAGACGCTTGAAGCAGGGGACATCGACCGCGAACTGCGGATGCACCCTGACTTGTCCGTTTCCACTGGCGATCAGTCCGAAATGTTCAAGGGTGAGCTGGCCGTCCGAGTCGAAATCAAGACCCGCAAAAAGCTAGTTGAACCTCGGACCGAGGCGCAGAAAGCCTATGTCCGCGCATTATTTGATAACGAGCTGTGCTTTGGCATTGGCCCGGCAGGTACAGGCAAGACCTATCTGGCGGTGGCCGTCGCGGTGCACCACTTCATCAGCGGCAATGTGGATCGGATTATCCTGTCGCGCCCCGCGGTCGAGGCGGGCGAAAAGCTGGGTTATCTGCCCGGTGACATGAAGGACAAGATCGATCCCTACATGCAGCCGCTGTATGACGCGCTGAATGATTTTTTTCCGTCCAAGCAGGTGGCCAAGCTGATCGAAGAAAAGCGGATCGAGATTGCGCCGCTGGCCTTTATGCGGGGCCGTACGCTAGCGAATGCCGCCGTCGTGCTGGATGAAGCGCAGAATGCCACGACCATGCAGATGAAGATGTTTCTTACCCGTCTGGGCGAAGGATCACGTATGGCGATTACCGGCGACCGCACTCAGATTGACCTGCCGCGCGGTGTGAATTCCGGCCTGTGGGAAGCAGAGCGTTTGCTGAAGAATATTCCCAAAATTAGCTTTAACTACTTCACGTCCAAGGACGTGGTGCGACACCCGTTGGTCGCCCGGATCATCGAAGCTTACGAGGCGGACGCGGAAAAGACCGGATGACAGACGCGCTGCCGGACGGGGTGCGCGGGGCGATTTTTCGTCTGTGCGGTTAGTCCGTAATCTTGGACGCCGATGTCGCCGCAATCTTTGATCGCACGACCAGCGCCGTGAACCAAAACTGGCAGAGCAGTGCCATGCGGTTTTTGGGCGACTAACCCTTTCAGTTGACGGACGATGAATGGGCCAACTTTAAATCACAATGTGTGATCTCAAAAGCCCACGTCTAGCAACGGGCTTTCGCGGCCTGGCGGCGAACAGGATCGTGCGCACCGTCGCTGAAACTTTTGTCGCCTATCAACGGGGCGAATTGCCGATGAAACGGGTGTTTGACGGGCTTGACGCGCTTGCCGGCGTAACTAGCTGCGCACGCAGCTAAGGCAAATGCTGGGCGCGATTGCCGCGATGCCGCTGACGGGCGGGTCGACGGTGATGACAGAGTTGGACAAGGCCACGCAAGCCGCGCTGGGCAGGGTGCGCGCCTAGCTGGATCCGCCGGGCAAGCAGAATACCAAACTGGACGGCGAAATCGATAAACTGGCGGCGGATACGGTGTTGAAACGGCCGGACGCGGTGAGGCAATTGCGTGCGATGGTGCAGCAGATAGAGCGTGACGATTTAAGCGGGATGTTAGATGACCGCTTTGGGCAGGCACTGCCGCTGACCGCCCTGCGCAACGAGGATACTAAGACATGACGATCGATTGCTTGAATGAAGACCCTCGCTGGGACGCGCTGGATCTGGAGGCGCTCGCGCTGACCGCATCGGACGCCACGTTAGCAGAGCTGGGGCTAGAGCCATCGGTGTGGGAAATCAGCCTGATGGGCTGCGACAATGACCGCATCGCCGCGCTGAACGCAGATTTTCGCGGAAAGCCGACGCCGACCAACGTGCTGTCATGGCCATCGGATGAACGCGGCGTGGCGGTGGCGGGCAAAATGCCCGCAGCCCCGGATCCCGCCGATCCTGAACTGGGCGACATTGCTATCGCCTTTCAGACCTGCGAAGCCGAAGCGCGCGCGGCAGGCAAGCCGTTGGCAGAGCATGTGACGCACCTTATCGTTCATGCAACGCTGCATTTGCTGGGTTTCGATCACGAACGCGACGCCGATGCCACTCTGATGGAGGGCCTCGAGTCGCAGATACTTGGCAAGATGGGTCTTGATGATCCATACCGGGCATGACGCCGCAAGGCACCAGATAGGCAGGGAGACAATGGGCGATACCGAAGACGGGTCTTTGGGGGCAGCGCAAGGCGCGCAGCCCGAACAGGCCGACGAACAGACAAGCGACGATCAGCGCGGCAATTTTTTCAGCAGGCTGTTCGACGCCTTATCGCCCAATAGCGACGGCGACGATGATGACACCGACGGGCCGCGCTCTACTGCGCCGACCCTGACCGTGCCGGGCATGCTGAACCTGCGCCGTATGCGGGTCGAGGATGTCTCGATCCCCAAGGCCGACATCATCGCCACCTCTGTCACCACGACCAAGGACGATCTTGTCGCCACATTTCGCGAAAGCGGTCTGACGCGGTTGCCCGTCTATGATGGAACGCTGGACACCCCGCTCGGGTTCGTGAACCTCAAGGATTTCGCGCTGAAATATGGCTTTAACGGCGATACCATCGCTTTTGACCTGCGTGCTTTGCTTAGGCCTTTGCTGTTTGTGCCGCCGTCGATGCCGCTGGGCATCCTGTTGACCAAGATGCAGGCCGATCGCACCCACATGGCGCTGGTGATCGACGAATACGGCGGCACCGATGGTCTGGTCACAATCGAGGATCTGCTGGAACAAGTCGTCGGCGCGATTGAGGATGAACACGACGTGGACGAGGTGAAAAGCTTTAGCCTTGAAAGCCCAGGCGTTTACATCGCGCAAGCCAAGACCGCGCTGGAGGACTTCGAGGCCGAGATCGGCATGAACCTGACCGACCACCAGGATATCGATGAAGAAGAGGTCGACAGTCTGGGCGGCTTGGTGATGATGCTATCCGGCCATGTGCCCGTGCGCGGCGAAGTCATCCGCCATCCCGACGGTCCAGAGTTCGAGGTGCTGGACGCCGATCCCCGCCGGATCAAGCGGCTGCGTGTGCGGCTTCCGAAGGCATAACGTGGGGCTGATGTGACTTCACTGACAGACCGGCTATGGCGGCTTGGCCGCTGGCCGCGTGCGGCGTCGCTGCTAGCGCTGGGGTTTATCGTCGCATTGGGTATGGCCCCGCTGGATGCGTGGTACATTGCTGTGCCCGCATGGGGCGTCTTCATGGCCGTGCTGGTGACGGCCCCGGCGATGCGCCCGGCGCTGGCTGCTGCCTTGCTGATGGGGCTTGGCTATTTCGGGTTCACACTACGCTGGCTGGTCGATCCGTTTCTGGTGGACGCGGGTACCTGGGGCTGGGCCGCGCCAATTGCTGTCACACTAATGGCGCTTGGGGCTGCGCTTTTCTGGGTCGCGGGCACACTTATGGCCCGAATTATCGCACCGGGGCGATTGTCTGCGCTTGCCTTGTCGCTGACGCTCGTCGAGGCGGTGCGCGGCTACTTATTTACCGGTTTTCCCTGGGGCCTGATTGGCCATGTGCTGATCCCGACGCCTTGGGCGCAGCTGGCGAGTCTCGGCGGCCCGCATCTGCTGACGTTGCTGACGCTTGTTGTCGCAGGCGGTCTGGTTTGGCTGACGCGCGGGCGCTGGATGGGCGCGGTGCCTGCCATAATTGCACTGGCTGCCGTGCCGCTGTTGTTGCCGCCAGCCAGCGCTGTTTCAGCCGACGCGCCGCAGGTCCGGATAGTGCAGCCAAACGCGCCACAGGACGAAAAGTGGGACCCCGAACACAACCTGAGATTCTTGCGCCGCATGATCGACTACACGCAGGCCGCGCCGCGTCCGGACCTGATCGTATGGCCTGAAACAGCTGTGCCTGTTCTGATGGATTTCGCCCAACCAGAGCTGGAGGCGATATCAGAGGCAGCCCAAGGCGTGCCGCTGGTGACAGGCATCAACCGCAGTCAGGACGGCCTGTATTACAATTCGCTGATCGTGCTGGGTCGCATGGGGCAGGTTGTACAGGCCTATGATAAGGCGCATCTGGTCCCCTTCGGCGAATATGTCCCCTTTGGAGAGGTGCTTCGGCGGTTTGGTATTCACGGCCTTGCCACGTCCGAAGGCGGCGGGTTTGCCAAGGGCGGTGTGCCGCAGCCTCTGATTGATTTGCCGGGAATTGGCAGCGCGCGAGCACTGATCTGCTACGAAGGCATTTTTGCAGAAGAAATCACGACGGCGCAGCGGCCCCGGTTGCTGATGATGATCACCAATGACGCATGGTTCGGCAAAGGGGCAGGGCCCACGCAACACCTGTTGCAGGCGCGGCTGCGCGCAATCGAACAAGGGTTGCCGATGGTGCGGTCCGCCAACACGGGGATCAGCGCGATGATTGATGCATATGGTCGCATCACGGCGATGATCCCACTGGACACCCCAGGTTATGTCGATGCGCCGCTGCCACTGGCCCGCGACGCAACACCCTACGTACGTTGGGGTGACGCGCCGGTCATAGCGCTGGTGTTGATCAGCTTACTCGCTTCTGCCCTGCGCAACCGCAGGTGGCGGCGCGATTTGCGTTGACCCTGCTGGGCAGTCTGCTTAACCAAACAGCTGACCTGCCACAACGGCTTCCTGACGGGGCGGGGTAATTTGAAATGGAGCACGTCCCATGTCACGCCACGATTATATTTTCACCTCTGAATCCGTGTCAGAGGGACACCCTGACAAGGTCTGCGACCGTATTTCCGACAGCATCCTAGATGCGTTCCTGACCGAAGAGCCGGAGGCCCGCGTCGCCTGCGAAACCTTTGCGACAACCAACCGCGTCGTGATCGGCGGCGAAGTCGGTTTGAGCACGCAGGAAAAGACAAATGCGCTTTTGTCGCAAGTCCCCGACATCGCCCGCGCCGCGATTAAGGACATCGGCTACGAGCAGGACAAGTTTCACCACGAAACCTGCGAAATCACCAACCTGTTGCACGAGCAATCCGCCCATATCGCGATGGGTGTCGATGCGTCAGATGGCAAACCCGAAGGCGCTGGCGATCAGGGCATCATGTTCGGTTTTGCAACACGCGAAACGCCAGAGTTGATGCCGGCCCCGATTCAGTATGCCCATGCCGTGTTGCGCCGTCTGGCCGAGGTGCGCAAATCTGGCGAAGAGCCGACACTGCGCCCGGATGCGAAAAGCCAAATCTCGTTGCGTTATGTCAATGGCAAACCGGTCGAGGTGACGTCGATCGTCCTTTCGACGCAGCACGCCGATGAGGCCCAGACCAGTGCCGATATCCGCGCGATTGTCGAACCTTACATCCGCGAAGTGCTGCCCGACGGCTTTATCACCGACGCGACCCAATGGTGGGTCAACCCGACTGGCACCTTCGTCATCGGCGGTCCCGATGGCGATGCGGGCCTGACGGGTCGCAAGATCATCGTGGACACCTATGGCGGCGCGGCCCCCCACGGAGGCGGCGCGTTTTCCGGCAAGGATCCGACCAAGGTTGATCGCTCTGCCGCTTACGTTGCGCGCTATCTGGCCAAGAACGTTGTGGCATCCGGCATGGCGGATAAGTGCACCCTGCAACTGTCCTATGCCATCGGTATCGCGCAGCCGCTGTCGGTCTATGTCGATTTGCATGATACTGGTGAAGTCGACCCGGCTGCCGTCGAAAAGGCGATCCGCGCGACGATGGACCTGACACCGCAGGGCATTCGCACCCATCTGGGCCTGAACCGCCCGATCTATGCCCGTACTTCAGCCTATGGCCACTTTGGCCGCGCGCCAGAGGCGGACGGCGGTTTCAGCTGGGAACGCACCGATCTGGCTGACGCGCTAAAGCGCGCCGTTTAGCCGTTTAAGCGTCGAAGTTATTGCGGATTGGAAGGGGTGGGCCAGTGGTCCGCCCCTTTTGCATTTGCGATGGGCGAGCGGTTGCGGGGGCGCACGGGCTCGTCTAAAGCCTGCGGCCATGACTGAAGACAGACACCCATCGGGCGCCCCATGGCGCAATTTCTATGGCCGCTTCCGTGGCAAGACCATCCGGGCAAGCCAGAAGGATTACCTTGAAAACGACCTCGACGCTTTGTCGCCGGGGCCGATTAGCTGGGATGTAAACCCCGACCGGGTGAGAATTGACCCCGCTGGGATTTTTGACGGCAAGGATATCTGGCTTGAAATCGGTTTTGGCGGCGGCGAGCATTTGGTTGCCATGTCAGAACGCTATCCCGAGATTGGCCTGATCGGCTGTGAACCGTTCATCAACGGTGTGGCGATGCTGCTGGGCAAGATCCGCAAAGCGAATGTGGAAAACCTGAAAGTGCATCCCGGCGATGTGCGCGATCTGTTCGATGTCATGCCCGATGCCGCGATATCCAAGGCGTTTCTAAACTATCCCGACCCTTGGCCCAAATCCCGCCATCACCGGCGGCGGTTTGTGACGGCAGAGCATCTGGACCCATTGTTCCGGGTGTTGAAACCCGGCGCTGAATTTCGGGTTGCGACGGATATCCCCGACTATGTCCGCCAGACGCTGGAAGAGGTGCCAAAGACGGGCTTTGTGCTGGAAACTGCAATGCCGAACGGCATGAGTGTCGCGTGGGATGACTGGGTGTCGACGCGCTATGAGCAAAAGGCCCTGCGCGAAGGGCGCGATCCCCATTACCTGACCTTCCGCAAGCCTGCGTGACGCTGTCCGGCATTGCCGGGCCAATAGGCCCCGCCCACCGTCCCATGCTGCTATGACCAGCCCCCTCGACCTAGATCAGCGGCTGGGCTAAGCAGGGCCGAATTTGCAAAGGAAGCACCTCATGTCCGGCCATGGCACCCCTGTTCCGATGACCTCTCGCGCTTGTGGACCGCTGACCGGCGTGGCCGAAGTGCCGGGCGACAAGTCGATCTCTCACCGCTCGCTGATCCTTGGCGCGATGTGCGTGGGCGAGACGCGGATCACGGGCCTGCTGGAAGGTGACGATGTGCTGGACACGGCCAAGGCGATGCGGGCCTTTGGCGCGACGGTCACCGACCACGGCGGCGGTACATGGTCCGTGCAGGGTGTCGGCGTTGGCGGCTTTGCCGAACCTGCCGGCGTCATTGATTGTGGTAATTCCGGCACCGGTGTGCGGTTGATCATGGGCGCGATGGCGACCACCGGGATCACCGCGACTTTTACTGGCGATGCATCCCTGTGCAGCCGGCCAATGGGCCGCGTGACCGAACCGCTGGCGCTGTTTGGCACGCGTGCCGTCGGCCGCGAGGGGGGGCGTTTGCCTATGACGCTGGTTGGGGCCGCTGATCCGGTACCGGTGCGCTATGTCGTTCCCGTGCCATCGGCGCAGGTCAAATCCGCCGTGCTGCTGGCGGGCCTGAATGCACCCGGCCAGACGGTTGTGATCGAAAAAGAAGCCACCCGAGATCATACAGAGCGGATGCTGGCCGGTTTCGGGGCAAAGATCGAAGTAGAAGAAACCGTTGAGGGCCGCGTCATTACCCTGCAAGGCCAACCAGAGCTGCAGCCGCAGGTCATTGCTGTACCGCGCGACCCCAGCAGTGCAGCCTTTCCGGTCTGTGCAGCGCTGATTGTGCCGGGATCAGATGTGCTGGTGCCGGGCATCGGCTTGAACCCGACGCGGGCCGGACTGTTCACGACCTTGCGCGAAATGGGTGCGGATCTGACCTATGAAAATGAACGGATCGAGGGCGGCGAGCCTGTCGCTGATCTGCGCGCGCGTTATTCCCCCGACATGAAGGGTATCAGAGTGCCGCCAGCCCGCGCGGCCAGCATGATCGACGAATACCCCGTGCTGTCCGTCGTCGCATCCTTCGCTACGGGCGTGACAGACATGCAGGGCGTGCGCGAGTTGCGCGTCAAGGAAAGCGACCGGATCGACGCCATGGCACAGGGTCTGCGCGCAGCGGGTGTCGACGTGGCCGAGGGTGACGATTGGTGGCAAGTCACCGGGCTGGGCGCTGGGAATGTCCCTGGCGGTGCCTTGGTGCAAAGCCGTCTGGACCACCGCATTGCCATGGCGTTCATGGTCCTGGGCATGGCGACGCAGGCACCGATGCAGGTCGACGACGGCAGCCCGATTACGACGTCCTTTCCAATCTTTGGCCCGCTGATGGACCGTCTGGGTGCCCTGATTGCGCCGACGACGGCATGAGCTTTACGATCGCTATCGACGGGCCTGCTGCAGCGGGCAAGGGGACGCTGGCGCAGGCGCTGTCTGCGCACTTTGGCTTTGCCTATCTGGACACCGGACTGCTGTACCGCGCCGTGGGGGCTGGCGTGCTTGCAGGCGGCGAGCCTGTCGCCGTCGCCCAGGCGCTCGATCCGTCCGATCTGACCGGTGATACCTTGCGGACGCAGGCCGTGGCTGAAGCGGCCAGTCAGGTCGCGGTGATCCCGCAGGTGCGCGCCGCGCTTGTGGCGTTCCAGCGCAGCTTTGCGCGCCGCGTGGGAGGCGCAGTGTTGGACGGGCGCGATATTGGTACTGTGATCTGCCCAGATGCAGACGTAAAACTGTTTGTCACCGCTAGCCCGAAAATCCGCGCTGACCGGCGCGTTGCCGAATTGACGGGCAAGGGCGTCGTGGTCGACCGTGCCGCCATTCTGGCCGAAGTGCGCGCACGCGATGCCCGCGACCAAAACCGGGCAGAGGCCCCCTTGCTGGCCGCGGCCGACGCGATTGAGATCGACACCACCCACATGACGGCCGCCGAGGCGCTAGAGCAAGCCATCGCGATCGTGACGAGCCGGCGCGCCTAGGCTGAGTTTAGGCATGTACTCCCTTCTTCTCGTCCCAAATATCTCGGGGGTGCCGGGGCTGGCCCCCGCATCTTAGCGCCCCAGCCCGCCAAAACGGTATGAATCCGGCGCTGGCCTCACCCCATATGCAAGCTATTTGCAGAACAAAGGTCAACGAAGGGTATTTTGATGCGTTATCTTTTTTCAGCTGTTGCGATCTGTCTAGCGGGCCCGCTATTTGCGGCGGCGCAGGATATCACTTTCAACTCTATCGACGGCGGCACCTTGTCGCTGGACGATTGGAAGGGGCAGCCGGTGTTGGTGGTGAACACCGCCTCTATGTGCGGCTTCACCCCGCAATTCGCCGCGCTGCAGGAACTCTATGATACCTATCGCAATCAGGGGCTAGTGGTGCTGGCGGTACCATCGGACGACTTCAATCAGGAACTGTCCAGCAGCGCAGAGGTCAAGGATTTCTGCGAACTGCAATACGGCATCGATCTGCCGATGACCGATATCACCCATGTGCGCGGCGATCGGGCGCATCCGTTCTATCGCGATGTGCTGGCGCAAACTGGCTTTGCGCCGGGGTGGAACTTCAACAAGGTGCTGATGGACGGGCAGGGACAGGTCATCGGAACTTGGGGCGCGCCGGTGCAGCCGATGTCGGATACTATCACCGGCCCGATTAAGGCGCTGCTCAATTAATTCAGGCTTTCATCCCGCCGCAGTGCAGCGTCGCACATATGCTGTGCAAAGCCGCCCCCTGTGAGGCGTGCAGCTATGGCTTATCTGACAAAAGATAGGACGTCCGATGTGGACGCCGCTACATCCCGAAAGAGTACTCCCATGCTGATTGATGATCTGAACTGGCGCTATGCCACCAAAAAAATGGACGCCGACAAGGTTGTCTCTGACGACAAAGTCGATGCGATCCTTGAAGCCTTGCGACTTGCGCCCACCTCCAGCGGCCTGCAGCAGTTCGAAGTCTTCGTAGTCTCCAACAAGGACGTACGTAAAAAACTGTCCGAGGCGGCTTATGGTCAGCAGCAGCTGGTCGATGGCAGCCATGTCCTCGTTTTCGCGGCATGGGACGACTATACCGATGAACGCATCGACATGGTGCGCGACGAGACCGGCAAAGCGCGCGGCGGTGTCAGCGACAACATCGTCGAATACTACAACAATCTGAAGGCGACCTACGTCGGCCGTGACGCCGAAGTGAACTTCCAGCATGCCGCTCGCCAGGCCTATATCGCACTTGGCGTGGCCATGGTCGCCGCCGCAGAGCAGAAGGTCGACGCCACCCCGATGGAAGGTTTCGACCCTGCCAAGTGCGACGAAATCCTCGGTCTGCGTGCCAAGGGTTTGAAATCGGTTTGTATTTTGCCGCTGGGTTACCGTGCTGCCGAAGGTGACTGGCTGGACGGTCAGGCCAAGGTCCGACGCGACCCTAAGGTCCTGTTCACCCGCGTCGCCTAAGACCGCCGGCCCGGCCCGTAGGGCTTGCGATAAAACGGCCCGCGCTGTATACGAAGCGGGCCGAAGCATCGAGACAGGTGCGGGCATGAGACTCGAGCAGGGTCGGTATCGCACCGGCCCTGTTGTTTTATGTTCGACTCGCCGCACCGGCCAAACCGCAATCCAAAGACCGGCGGAGACAACCGCACGGCCCGTATAAAAACACAAGATTAGGAAATCAGCGCCACATGGCAAGCAACACAAGCATGGAAGAATTCGAAGCCCTTCTGAACGAAAGCTTCGAAATTGATACGCCCTCAGAGGGCTCGGTCGTCAAAGGCAAGGTCATCGCGATCGAAGCCGGTCAGGCCATCATCGACGTCGGCTACAAGATGGAAGGCCGCATCGATCTTAAAGAATTTGCAGAACCCGGCGAAGAACCCAACCTGAAGGTTGGCGACGTAGTCGAAGTGTTCCTGCGTCAGGTGGAAAACGCCCGTGGCGAAGCCGTCATTTCGCGTGAAATGGCCCGCCGCGAAGAAGCGTGGGACCGTCTGGAAAAAGCTTATGCTGACGAAGAGCGTGTCGATGGCGCGATCTTTGGCCGTGTGAAGGGTGGCTTTACTGTCGACCTCGGCGGCGCTGTTGCCTTCTTGCCCGGCTCTCAGGTTGACGTCCGCCCTGTGCGCGACGCTGGCCCGCTGATGGGTCTTAAGCAGCCTTTCCAAATCCTGAAGATGGACCGCCGCCGGGGCAACATCGTTGTGTCGCGCCGTGCGATCCTCGAAGAATCCCGTGCAGAGCAGCGTGCTGAAGTCATTGGCAACCTGACCGAAGGTCAGGAAGTTGACGGCGTGGTCAAGAACATCACCGAATACGGTGCGTTCGTCGATCTGGGCGGCGTTGACGGTCTGCTGCACGTCACCGATATGGCTTGGCGCCGGGTCAATCACCCGTCCGAGATCCTGTCCATCGGTGAGACGATCAAGGTTCAGGTCATCAAGATCAACAAAGAAACCCACCGTATCAGCCTTGGCATGAAGCAGCTGCAGGCCGATCCATGGGATGCTGTTGAAGCCAAGTACACGCTTGATTCCAACCACACCGGCCGCGTGACCAACATCACCGATTATGGCGCATTCGTTGAGCTGGAGCCAGGCGTTGAAGGTCTGGTTCACGTGTCCGAAATGTCTTGGACCAAGAAGAACGTGCACCCCGGCAAGATCGTGTCGACCTCGCAAGAAGTCGAAGTTATGGTGCTGGAAATCGACTCTGCCAAGCGTCGCGTTTCCTTGGGTCTGAAGCAGACGCAGCGTAACCCATGGGAAGTGTTTGCTGAAACGCACCCCGAGGGCACTGAAGTCGAAGGCGAAGTCAAGAACATCACCGAATTCGGTCTGTTCGTTGGCCTCGAAGGCGACATCGATGGCATGGTTCACCTGTCTGACCTTTCGTGGGATGGACGTGGCGAAGACATCATCGGTGATTTCCGCAAGGGCGACATGGTCAAGGCCAAGGTCTCCGAAGTCGACGTCGAGAAAGAGCGTATCTCGCTCTCGATCAAGGCGCTGGACGCGGATCCGTTTGCCGATGCTATCGGCGGCGTGAAGCGCGGCTCGATCATCACCGTTGAGGTCACCAAGATCGAAGACGGCGGCATCGAGGTCGAATATGAAGGCATGAAATCCTTCATCCGTCGCTCTGACCTGTCCCGTGACCGTGCCGAGCAACGCCCAGAGCGTTTCGGCGTCAGCGACAAGATCGACGTCCGCGTCACCAACATCGACTCCAAGACCCGCAAGCTGGGTCTGTCGATCAAAGCACGCGAGATCGCTGAAGAGAAAGAGGCCATCGACCAGTATGGTTCCTCCGACTCCGGCGCATCGCTGGGCGACATCTTGGGTGCAGCGCTGAAAGGCGACAACTAAACCCGGACCGTCACCTTTGACGTCCTTAAACGATGAAGGCCCCGCCGGTTAAACCGGCGGGGCTTTTTCATTTTATTGCGGCCGAATCGGTGCTGAAACAGGTCAGCCGCGCTGACGTGTCGCTGAGGGAATACTAAAGTATGAGGGCGGGTCGCAACGCAGGATGCCCGGTTATCACCGTCAAAACTGAATTTTTTAGACCTTTACGTGTATGTGGGCTATTTCTTGACTGGGGTATCCGGTCTATGCTCAACTATATGGCAGGCCTGCCAATTTTAGCTGTTTGTGCCTGCGAGGTAATAAATGATTCGCTCTGAACTTATTCAAAAGATCGCCGAACAGAACCCACATCTGTTTCAGCGCGACGTCGAACGGATCGTGACCACGATTTTCGAAGAGATAACAGGTGCGCTTGTGCAGGGTGACCGGGTCGAACTGCGCGGCTTTGGTGCGTTTTCTGTGAAAAAGCGGGACGGCCGCACCGGACGGAACCCGCGCACCGGTGAAGCGGTTGAAGTGGAAGAGAAACATGTGCCATTCTTTAAGACAGGCAAGCTGTTGCGCGACCGTTTGAACGGTGCCTGACGCGCCCTTTAATAGAACAACAAGGATCGCGACCGGATGAAAACCCTCAAATATGTCTTTTGGGCCATTGTGGCCGTGGTTCTGGTCCTTGTCGGGCTCGCAAACCGCGATGCGACCACCCTGCAGGCGATGCCCACAGCCTTTGCCGACCTGTTTGGAATTTCCCCGCAAATCACGCTGCCGCTGTTCATCGTGATCTTTCTGGCCGTTGGCGCTGGTCTGCTGCTGGGGCTGGTCTGGGAATGGATCCGCGAATATCCCGAACGTGTCGAAGCCCGCGCCCGTGCGCGCGAGATTGAGCGCCTGCGCGCCGAAGTCACGCAGTTGCGCGCTGTATCAGCGAGCCCACAAAAGGGTGACGACGTGTTGGCCTTGCTGGACGCACCCAAGCGCAAGACGGCCTGACCCTTGACGACGCGTATCAAAATTTGCGGCCTGCGCACCCCGCAGGACGTTGCCGCTGCTGTGGCCTTCGGTGCCGACGATATCGGACTGGTTTTCTTTGAAAAATCCCCGCGCCACCTGACGCTGGATGCTGCTGCCGAACTGGTGCTGACCGTCCCGTTGGGCGTACGAAAGGTCGCGCTGACCGTTGATCCGACAGACCAAGCGCTCGACGCGCTGCTAGCCCGCGTGCCGGTCGATTTGTTGCAACTGCATGGCCACGAGTCGCCAGAGCGTGTCACCGACATACGAAAACGCACCGGCATCGCCGTTATGAAAGCTGTCGCCATCGCAGACGCGGATGACCTGGACAGCCTAGATGCCTATATGGCCGTGGCTGAGGAAGTATTGGTCGATGCAAAGCCGCCCAAATCCGGCGTATTGCCGGGCGGGAATGGCCTGACCTTTGACTGGCACTTACTTGAAGGGCGCAGCTGGTCGGTGCCGTGGATGCTGGCCGGCGGCCTGCGCCCATCCAACGTGGCAGAAGCGATCCGTCTGACGGGCGCACCGCAGGTCGACGTATCGTCCGGCGTTGAACGTAGCCCGGGCGTCAAAGACGCCGACATGATCCGAGATTTCTGCGCGGCGGTGCGCAGCGTATAGCCTTGCGGCGTGCTGCCCACTTTACCCTTAGCGTTTGCGGGTTTATTGCTGTGACAACAGTTTTACGGGGGATGGGCGATGCCTGAAGATCTTTTCAACAGCTTTATGAATGGACCCGATGAAAAGGGCCGCTTTGGCGATTTCGGCGGGCGTTTCGTGTCAGAGACACTGATGCCGCTGATCCTGAGCCTTGAGGAAGAATACGAAAAGGCCAAGACTGACGACAGCTTCTGGGCCGAGATGAACGACCTTTGGACCCACTACGTCGGTCGTCCCAGCCCGCTATACTTCGCCGAACGGCTTACGGACCATCTGGGCGGTGCCAAGGTCTACATGAAGCGAGACGAACTAAACCACACCGGCGCGCACAAGATCAACAATGTGCTGGGTCAGATCATTCTGGCGCGCCGCATGGGTAAGACCCGAATTATCGCAGAAACCGGGGCAGGGCAGCACGGCGTTGCAACAGCGACCGTCTGCGCCAAGTTTGGTCTTCAGTGCGTCGTTTACATGGGGGCCCATGATGTTGAACGTCAGGCCCCGAATGTGTTCCGCATGCGCCTGCTAGGGGCAGAGGTGATCCCTGTGACCTCTGGCCGTGGCACGCTGAAGGATGCGATGAACGATGCGCTGCGCGACTGGGTGACCCACGTGCGCGATACCTTTTATTGCATAGGCACCGTGGCTGGCCCGCACCCTTATCCGGCAATGGTCCGCGATTTCCAGTCGATCATTGGTAAGGAAACCCGCGAACAGATGCACGAAGCCGAAGGGCGTCTGCCCGACACGCTGATCGCCGCTATCGGTGGCGGATCGAACGCCATGGGCTTGTTCTATCCATTCCTTGACGACACTTCGGTGAATATCATCGGGGTCGAGGCGGGCGGTAAAGGCGTGAACGCCAAGATGGAGCATTGCGCGTCTCTGGCCGGCGGTCGGCCCGGCGTGCTGCATGGCAACCGCACCTATCTGTTGCAGGACGATGACGGCCAGATTCAGGAAGGCTTCAGCATCTCTGCTGGCCTTGATTATCCCGGCATCGGGCCAGAGCACGCCTGGCTGCATGACATCGGCCGCGCGCAATATGTGTCCATCACGGACGTCGAGGCGCTCGAAGCGTTTCAGCTATCCTGCGCGCTTGAAGGGATCATTCCCGCACTGGAACCGTCACACGCGCTGGCCCACGTGATGAAGATCGCACCGACCCTGCCCAAGGATCACCTCTTGGTGATGAATATGTGTGGTCGCGGGGACAAAGACATCTTTACCGTCGCTAAGCACCTCGGGTTTGACATGAAAATCTGACCTTAGGGGTCAGTCACCAAGCTCGGCGTTGTCCACCTCAAGGGCGACGCCGGCATCCTGCGATTTGGACTCTTCGACCTTTGGCGCAGGTTTGCGGCGCAGATCCAAAATATCCAGATCCGACTCCAGCATAGGCTTTGGCATCAGGATGCGAATCCGGTCTGGATCCGGCTGAATGACCTCTCCTACAACAGGCCAAATCGTGCCGTCGCTGGTGTTTTCAGGCGGCAGGTCGGCATAGGGCGTCGGTTCAGTATCGGCGACATAGCCCGAGCCGGTCAGTATCATCCGCCCGTCCGTCAGGGTAATTAGGCCGGTCAGCTGCTGCGATCCAGATGTCTTTTCCAATATAAACGCAGTGCCATTGGGCGTGATCGTGCAGTCGAACGGCGCATAGGCTATTAGCGCGTTCAGATTGCCGCCCAGTTTCAGCGTCCGGCAGGACCAGTCGCCGGGCAGGGTGGTGACGAGTGGCGCAAGCGGCATGCCTGACAGAATTTCCTGCAAAAGGTCCACATCACCCAGACTTCCGCCCGCCAAGGCCTGCAACAGGGCTTCGACTGCGGTGGCATCAAGCGCCTCAAGCCGCGCGATGTCGGCTGTGCGGATGGGCGACGCATCGTCCTGCGCCAAGGCGCAAGTCGGCAGGATCAGCGCCAAAAAGGTGGCGCGGATCACAGCGCGACTGCATATAGCCGCAGCACATTGATCGGCACGATTTCCAGCGCGCGGACGTGGGTGGCGTGCAAGTTCACCTGTGGCGCGCAACCTTCGTCATGGGCCTGCAGAAACCGGCCAGCGCAAAGACACCAGCCATCGCCCGGGGCAAGGCCTGTAAAGCCAAACTCTGGCCGCGGCGTCGATAAATCGTTGCCGACGTATTTCGAAAAGGCCAGAAACTCGGCCGTCATCACGGCGCAGACCGTGTGGCTGCCTTGATCGGCGGCGCAGGTGTCACAGGCCCCGTCGCGAAAGAAGCCGGTCATCGGCGCAGTCGAGCAAGTCTGCAGGCTGCTGCCCAGCACATTGAAAGAGGGATATTTTTCCATGCCTCACTCTAGCGCTGCGACGCGGGGGGCGAAAGGGTCAGTCTGACCCGGTCCAGTCGATCCCGCGCCCGTGCAAATCCATCCGCCCCAGTTGAACGGTGGTATCGCCTGGCCACAGGCGCAGAGTCCACGCGGCACCGGGGCGTCGCTTCCTGCCGCTTCCATCCTCAGCCATGCAAGCGGTGTCTCGTCTGTCGCAGTCGCTCCGGCGGCCTTGATCCAGGAGCGGCCAAGCGCTTGGCGGTCGGCTTAAAAATATTGCGACGCAATCGTATGAAAGATCAGGTGCAGCTGGCCCGGCACATGGGGCAGGGGCGGCGTCAGCCCGTCGATCGCATGGGCGCAGATGACTGGCGCACTGGCCGCCGCCATGGCAGCGCGAGTCAGGTCCAGCCAGTGCGGCGGGTCGGTCCACAGACAAGCCTGAAGTCGCAGCGCATCCGCAGCCACCTAGCGGTCCAGCGGGTTCAGATCAACGTCAAGGCGGTCCACCACTACGGGCGTGGATTGTCGCGGCAGGGCCCCGGTTCTATTTGGGGATGGCGTCTGCGCAGGATCATTCGGACCAAGGGTTGCTCCCGGCAGGACCCGTGCAAAACGGTCGTTTATCAAGTTCAGCCCGCCGCTGGCTCCCAGTTACGTCAGCCAGAACGGCAGCGGATGGCGCGCGTGCAGCCAGTGCATCGTTGCGATGATCCCGGCGGCGCGGCGCACCTCTTTGGTCTGCGGGGGGCTGTCGATAAAGCGGTCGATGAAATCCGCCAGATTAGTCAACGCGATGCAAACCGCCTGCCACAACATATCGTCGCTGACGTCATGGGGCGGATAGTCGAGCGTCAGCGCGTCATCGCCGCGCAGGGCCCCGCACAAGCGAAGCGGTACGCTTTGCCCTTTTTCCCCCGTATCGCCGGGCCAGTGAAAAAAGCGGTCCCGGATCGGGCCTTGGAGCCAGTCCCGCTGGGCCAGCATTATGCAAAGCCTCACCATTAAAAGGCGATTCGATGTTCGCACAATGAACCGCCTGATCTGTGAATGACGCGGCGATTGCTTTTGGCATCACTTGAAGCGGTCTTTCAACTTCTGCAGCGCACTGCGCGTGTCTTCGGGCGGCGCGGCCTCTGCGGGGGGCGGGGCGGGGGCTTTCGCCGGTTTGCTGGCGGACAACCGGGCCGGCGCAGCGCGCAGGGCGATAAGGTTCAGAAACTTGTCGCCGTGCCCATCGACAAGCTGCCCGATCCCGTCAGAGATTCCGTGCAGCACGTCGTCCAGCCACTCTTGATCGGCCTTTGCAAAATCATGCAGCACATAGCCCGCCACTCGGTCCTTGTGCCCCGGATGCCCTATGCCAAGGCGCACACGGTCATACTCTGGCCCCAGATGCGCGTGGATTGACCGCAAGCCGTTGTGCCCCGCATGGCCACCACCGGTTTTTAGGCGGACCTTGCCGGGGGCAAGGTCGAGTTCATCGTGAAATACAATGACATCGGCAGGCGCGACCTTGTGAAAGGCGCACGCGGCCTGCACGGACCGTCCTGAATCGTTCATGAATGTGGTGGGTTTCAGCAACAGCACTTTGTCAGAGCCAAGTCGGCCCTCTGACACCTCACCGTTGAATTTCACACGCCACGGGCCAACGCCGTGATCGGATGCAATCCGGTCCATCGCCATAAACCCGATGTTGTGACGGTGGCCCGCGTATTGCGAACCGGGATTACCAAGGCCAACGAGTATTTTCATGGCCCATCGATACCCCCTGCCGGGCCTGCCGAAAAGGGCCAGATGTGAAAAGGGGCCCCGCAGGGCCCCCGTTCGGTCGTCTTATTCGGCGGACGCGTCCACCCTGGTTGCTGGAACCTCGTCGGCTGCAACATCCTCGTCATCTTCGGCGGCCATCGTCTTGGGCGCAGCGATGTTGGCGATGACGAAGTCACGGTCAGAGATGACCGGCTTTGCGCCTTCGGGCAGCATGACGTCGCTGAAGTGAATGGTGTCGCCCATCGCACGGCCAGTCAGATCGACAGTGATGTGGTCGGGGATTTCACCGGCCAGCACGTTCATCTCAACTTCGTTGCGAACCACGGTCAGCGTGCCGCCGCCGGACTTCAGAGCCTTGCACTCTTCCTCGTTGATGAACTCAACGGGGATGTAGATGTTGACGCGGCTGGTGCGCTTCAGGCGCATCAGGTCGATGTGCATGGGCAGATCTTTGACGACGTGGCGCTGGACACCGCGGCAGATAACGCGGACGTCGTCGTGGCCTTCAACCTTCAGGTTGAACAGCGTCGACATAAAACGGCCCTTGCGCAGGCGCGTCAGCAGCTTGTTGAAGTCTATTTGCAGCGCGACCGGATCGGTACCGCCACCATAAACAACTCCGGGCACCATTCCGTTACGACGGGCTGTGCGGGCGGCCCCCTTGCCTGTCCCCGCGCGGACCTCGGCGTGCAGATCAGGGATCTTGTCAGCCATTGGTATTCTCCAAATGTAGTGGGACCGCCCTCCAAGGGTGTGCGATCCGATGAAGCCGCGCGTATAGCGCCACTTGGCCGGTTTTAAAAGAGGGATCACGCGGATTCAAACGTTTTGCAGGCCGCAGGGATGAGGGGTAGGGTCCATCAATAGGGTTGGCTATGATGATTATGGACGTGGGCGATTATTTTGCCAACGGGCGCAAGCGCTGCGACCGCTTTGACACCGCCGACTGCTCAACACGCCAGTGGGCGACGAGTCTGGCCACCCTGCGCGCCATCTGCCGGGACATCGGTCTGAGTGAGGCGGTGAAGTGGGGGTATCCTTACTAGACTCATACAGGGCGAAACATCGCATTGTTGGGTACCTTTCCCGGTGGATTCTGTCCTGATTTCATGAACCCCGCTCTGTTGAACGATACCGAGGGTGTCTTGGAAAAACAGGGACCGAACAGCCAGGCGGCGGGATCGCTGCGGTTCACTGATTCCGCCGATGTGGTGGTGCGCGAGCCGATCATCCGCGCTTATGCTGGCGCAACTAATGGCGCATGCAGAGGCCGGCATGCCGCCGCGCAAGACTAAGGCAGAGTTTACCCTCCCGGACGAGCTGGTCGCCGCACTCGACGAGGATCCAAAACTGGCAGAGGCTTTTGCCGCCCTGACCCCCGGCCGCCAACGCAGTTATGTCCTTCATCTGTAAACCGCCAAGGCTAGCGCCACCCGCGTAGCACGGATCGCCAAGGAGCGGGGCAAGGTCATTGCGGGTAAGGGCGCGCAAGAGCGCTAGTGTAGCCTGAGGCAGGCATAGGGCGGCACGGTGATCACGCCGTCTGCGATGTCAGGGGCACAGCCGGTCATGTTCTGCGACAGGAACCAGTCAGGGTTCAGGTCGCGGTACAGATCCAGCCGCTTTAGATCCGTCGGGCGGTCTGCCCCGTGGCTGTGCAGCTGGGATTTCAGCCTGTCCAGAAAAGTGTCTGCGTCAATCTCGTCGCCATATAAAGCGCAGGATGGGGCCAGTCAGATCGCGGCGGCCCCGGTCCCAACGCAGGGCAAAAAGATAATCGTCTGTAATGGCTGTTTCTGGCATGATCTTCGTCTTGCAACCGTGATCACAATGCCAGCCTTTCAGGCCGCCACAAGGGGCGGGGGCGAACGCCTCCTGCGGGGGAGTTTATTTTGCCAAATGAAGGGGCGGTGCGTTAGGCCCAGTCGCCCTCGAAATCCTTGGGCACCAGCAGGACATCGCGGTCCACGTCGGCGATGTCACGCTTGCCACACAAGGCCATAGTCAGGTCCATTTCGCGGGCGAGGATTTCAAGCGATTTTGTGACGCCCGCCTCACCCATCGCGCCAAGGCCGTAGATATATGCGCGGCCGATCATGACGCCGTGGGCACCCAAGGCGCGGGCTTTCAGGATGTCCTGACCAGAGCGGATGCCGCTGTCCATCAGCACCTCTGTCTGGTTGCCGACTGCCGCCACGATGGCGGGCAGCATGCGGATGGCGGACAGCGCCCCGTCCAGCTGGCGGCCGCCGTGGTTGGACACGACGATGGCGTCACATCCCACGGCGACGGCTTTTTTCGCATCCTCGACGTCTAAAATCCCCTTCAGGATCAGCTTGCCGCCCCATTTTTCCTTGAGACGGGCGATCATGTCCCAATCCAGCTTTGGCTCGAACTGCTCTGCCGTCCAGGACGACAGGGACGACATGTCAGTCGCAGATTTCGCGTGGCCGACGATATTGCCAAAGCTGCGGTTCTTGGTTTGCAGCATCTCCAGCCCCCACGACCATTTCGTCGCAAGGTTCAGGATCGTTTTTGGCGTCAGCTTGGGCGGGGCAGAGAGGCCGTTTTTCAGGTCTTTGTGCCGCTGGCCCAGCAGTTGCAAATCCAGCGTCAACACGAGCGCATCGCAACCCGCATGCTTGGCGCGGTTGATGATGTTGTCGACGAATTCTTCATCCCGCATGACGTAAAGCTGGAACCAGAAGGGGGCCTTTGTCGCCTTTGCTACCTCCTCGATCGAGCAGATGGACATGGTGGACAGGGTATAGGGCACGCCGAATTTCAGGGCGGCGCGGGCGGCTTTGATCTCGCCGTCGGCGCATTGCATGCCGGTCATGCCGACGGGCGCAAGGGCGACGGGCATCGCCACGTCGCTGCCAATCATCGTGCTGGCCAGCGTGCGGTTCGACATATCGACGGCAATGCGCTGGCGCAGGCGCAGTTTGTCAAAGTCGGAGGTATTTTCGCGGAAGGTCTGTTCCGTCCAGCTGCCGCTTTCGCAGTAGTCAAAGAACATCTTGGGCACCCGGCGGCGGTGCATCTGTTTCAGATCGTCGATGGTTGTGATGACGGGCATGGGGCTACCTTCGTGAATTGGTCAGCATACCTTGCCAATTTAGCACCCAGCTGGCAATGGCCGCTAAACGTCAATCCACAGTGTCACGGGGCCGTCGTTGGTCAGGCTGACGGCCATGTCCGCGCCGAACTGCCCCGTTGCGGTGGTGATGCCCAGTGCGGCGACCTCTGCGATAAACGCCTCATAGGCAGCGCGGCCCTCAACGGGGCGCGCGGCGCTGGAAAACCCGGGACGGTTGCCGCGGCTGGTGTCGCCCGCTAGCGTGAACTGTGACACGATCAATGCGGCGCGGTGGGTGTCCAGCAGGGACAGGTTCATCTTGCCCTGATCGTCGCTAAAGATGCGCAGCTTTGCGATCTTGGCGGCCATTTTGGCAGACGCATCGGAGGCATCGCTTGCCATAGCGCAGATCAGGATCAGCAGGCCGGGGCCGATGGCCCCGACCGTGTCGCCGTCAATGACGACGCTGGCCTGCGTGACTCGCTGGATCAGGGCGCGCATCTTACAGCTCGTGCGCCCAAGGCGGGTTCGCCCCGGCGCGGGCGACGGTGATGGCTGAGGATTGCGCGCCAAGGGCGGCGGCGGTGCGCAGCTGGTCGTCACTTGCGTTCGCCACGCCGTCCTTGGACAGCAAGCCCGCCTGATCCAAGCCGGCCAAAAAGCCCGCGTTAAAGGTATCGCCAGCGCCGACCGTATCCACGACTGTCGCCTTGATGGCTGGCACGTCTAACTGGCCGCGGCGGGTGATGACAGTGGCACCCTCGGCCCCTTTGGTCATCAGCACGACCTGCGTGGCGCTGCCATTCAGCAGGGATGAGCCGTCGGCGTTGCCGGTCAGCCAAGTCAAGTCCTCGTCGGAAATCTTGACGATATCCGCGACGGCCAGCATTGCGTTCAGGCGAGCGCGATAGGCGGCCTCGTCCGTGATGAAACCGGGGCGGATGTTGGGGTCAATCATTGTCAGCCTGGTCGGTGCCTCTCGCAGCATCAGCGCTTTGTACGCCTCGCCGCAAGGCTCGACGACCAGCGAGATGCCACCAAAGAACAGCGCATCGGCGCTGATGTCGGGCAGGTCGGCGGCAGTGAGCATCCGCCCGGCGGTGTTTTCGTCATAGAACGCATAGGTTGCGTGCCCGTTGGTCAGCCGCACAAAGGCCAGCGTGGTGGGCCGGTCAGAGATGTGGGACGGGCTGCTGTCGACTTTGCTGTCCGCCAGCACGCTGCGCAGCTGTTCGCCGAACAGATCAGACGAGAGCCCACAAAAGAACTGCACATCCGATCCCAGACGGCCCAGCGCGATCGCCGTATTGAACACTGCGCCGCCAGCATAGGGGGCAAATGCGGCCTCTCCTGCCGGTGTTTCGCGTGGCAGCATGTCGATCAGCGCCTCGCCGCAACAGATGATCATCTGACGGTCTCCCTATTGGTTCATCGCGTAAAAATACCCGACTGCTAGCGCAAACACCAGCCCGAGGAGGACTGCAAACGCGATCTTCCACTTGGAATAGGGGCGCTCGCCTTGCACGCGGCCGGTGCGACCGTTAACGACAAAGCGGTAGGTCTGCCCATTGTATTTATAGGCCGCCATCCAAACCGGCAGTAGTATATGCTTGAACGACACGGCTGACACTTGCGTTTGCACGTTCGTGACGCGCTGCTCGTCCCCGCCGATGTCGAATTTCACGTCGCGCAGGATCATCCGGTCCATATAGCCTCGCGCTTCGGTGAAGCCGTCTTGCAATTCGACCTGATACCCCTCGGCCCGGAAACCAGCGAGGTATTGCGGCTGATAGGGTTCCAGTTCCGATAAATCCCACGGCTCTAGCCCGTCAGTATATTGCTTGGGCAGGCTGGTGGATGCCAGCACGAGCACGTCGTCAAAGAAGCGCTGCACGCGCCCCGCCGCCCCGGTCCAGCGGGTATGCCGTTCGCGGATTGTCTGGGATTTGCCATCACGCACGACGGTGCGAGAGGTGTAATAATAAGTGCCGCGCTGGCCGATGTATTGGCTGGCCGTTTGCGCATCGAATGTCCAATAGGGGACATAGATGCCGTCCATCGCGCGCCCTTTGCGGGCGTATTTGTTCAGGCCGCCGGGCGCGAACCACAGGCTGCCCAGCCAGTCCGTCACAGCACTCCGGGCGTGGGTTTGGTCCAGTGCAAAGGGCAGCAGCCCGCGTGGTTTAATATGCCGGTGCGTGCCGGTATCTGTGACGACGGGGGTGGCGCAGAATGGGCATTCAGCGGCGTGAATATCGGCCTGCAATTCGAACTGCGCGCCGCAGTTGGGGCAGGACTGCACGCGGGTTTCCTCAATCTCGGCCCCCGGTAGAGCGTTGTCCAAGGCTTGGCGGAAATCCAGTTCGACCACGCCGCCAAAGGGACTGGCCCCGCCGCCGATGGCTTCGGTATTGCCGCAGTGGTCACAGACCAGCTGCGCGCTCGCGGGATCGAACCGTAGGTCCGATCCGCAAGTGTGGCAGGGAAAGCGGTGATCGTTCAGGGGGGCGTCGGCGGTCATCGGACCCTCGGGCAGGTTTGCACAATTGCCCAAGGGATAGCGCGGCACGGGGCGCGGCACCAGCGCGCCTTAGTCAGCTGTGCCGCGCGTTATAAGGCGCAGCGTCGCATCCCTCAGGACATAGTGGTTATATAGCGCGATCATCGAATGACCCAACGCTACGATCATCAACGCATTCGCCATTAATCCGTGCGGATCACCCAAGGCATCGATTTTCAAATACCATGCTACAGCACCCATCGCGGGGGCCAGAAACATTAGCAGGTACAGCAGGCGGTGGCCCCAGATCCCGGCCTGTTGCGCCAGTGGCGGTTGGCCCGCAATTGGGGCCGGTGCGCTCTGCACCTAGCGGACAATCATGCGAATGATAACCAGCAGCAGCGCCGTGGTGCCCAGCCCGACATGCCAAGTATTGCCTTCAAACCCGGTCTGGTTTTCCTGGAACCGGGTGCGCAGCGCGCAGCCCATGCCATCACCCAGCCACCACGTTGCCAAGATCAGCACTGCGATCAGCCAATGCAGGGCGATTTGCAGTTTGAAATAGTAGGTCTTGTCGGCCAACGTTCTGGTCCCTTGCGTTGTGGCGTCAGACGTTCAACGCAAGGTAAACATGGTTCCGTCGACCGCAGTCAAAAGAATTTAACCGGCGGGCGGTGGTGGCGGCATCACGGTGAAGAGCTGTGCAAGTTCCGTGTCCACGGCCGGCATCCAGCCATCCTGTCCTAGCGTCCAGACCATGCTGTCACGGCTCAGCGCACCTTCACTGACCTTGCGGCCCATCGCAGCCTTGGAAAACGGGCCAGAGGTTTGTCCCGCCACGGCGATATGCCAGACATGCTCAACGGGCGGCGGCGGGGGCAGGTGCGGGGGCGCAGGGGCGGCGACGGCAGGCTGCGGCACTTGGCCCCAAGGACCGGCCTGCACCATGTTGCCCATCTGCATGCCCAGACCGGCACCCATACCCATCCCCATGGCTTGCCCTGCGGCGCTGCCCGGTTGGGTCATTGCCTCTGCAGCTTTCCACTTCATATGCTCGTCCAGATTGCCCGCAATCCCTCGGCTGGTGCGGGCGTCCAGCGCCTTTTCCACGACCTCTGGCAGGCTGATATTTTCGATGTAAAGCTCCGGGATAGTCACCCCGTAAGCGATCATCGTGGCATCAATCGCATTGGCAACCAGCGTGCCCAGATCCTTGGTGTTCGCCGCCATATCCAGTGCGGGAATGCCCGACGCCGCCAGCGCGCGGCTGAATTCCTGCACGATTACATTGCGGATCTGAAAGCTGATCTCGTCCGCCGTAAACTCACCATCTGTGCCGACGATTTCGCGCATAAAGACCGCCGGATCGCTGACCTTGATCGCATAGGTGCCATAGGCGCGCAGGCGGATCGGGCCGAATTCGGGATCGCGCAGCATGATTGGGTTCTTGGTCCCCCACTTCAGATCGGTAAAGCGGGTCGTGTTGATGAAGTAGATTTCCGACTTGAACGGGCTTTGAAAGCCGTGATCCCAGTGCTGAAGGGACGTCATGATCGGCATGTTGTTAGTTTCAAGCATATACATGCCGGAAGTGAACACATCGGCCAGCTGGCCTTCGTGAATAAAAATAGCGGCTTGGCCTTCGCGGACCGTCAGCTTGGCACCATACTTGATCTCGTGGCCCTGACGGTCAAAGCGCCAGACCATCGTGTCACGGGTGTTGTCGGTCCAATGGATGACGTCGATAAACTGGCCAGAGAGGAAGTCGAGAATGCCCATGATGATCCGCCGCTTTGAAAGAGAGTGCGTTGCCGCGTACTTTGCAGCATCGCACCGGACGCGGTCGCCCGCAATGCCGACCTAGTTAAAGCCCCAAAACCGTTCCTGCATGGTCTTGGATTTCACGGAATCGATCACGTTTCCCATGCTGGCCTCGACATCGACAACCGGATGCGCATACTTACCTCTCAGTTCGCCCCCGTACGTCGAACTCAGAGGCCCCTTGTATCCCAACGAGCAGGACGCCTTTAGTCCGCGTGCGTAAAGCTACTTGGCTAGCGCCTTTGCGAAGGGCACGCTGCCGAGGGCACTGCAGCAGACGTCGCACGCGATGGTGCCGTTATAATATTTCTTCAGGCCCTTCTCGAACACCATGTCCACCAGTTCTGGGATCCCGCCGTCCGGTCGGTTGATGCCATGGTCCGTCCCGATGGTGTGGTCACCGATGTCGCCGTGGCCGACAAAGTGGATGCGGGTTCCAAAGCCTGAGCCGACTTGGGCTAACGGTTTTCAGACAGAGTCCTTGCAGACTACCGTGACTTTACGCTTGTGATGGCTTGCCTTGCGATTTTCTTCGGTAGGTCCGGTTGTGAACGTACCGAAATCGGCACGGTCCCATGGAATGAAAAGCACGCGGTCCTGAGCCATATTAAATCTTCTCTTTCTCGAGATTCTGCGAGTCTTAGACGGGCGCTAAAATACTGTTCCTTTACTACAAGTAAATAACACGTCAATTTTCCAAAATTTAGATTGACTTTGCAATATAATACATAGGGATCGTTCGTTAGCTATTTCTACCAACCAGTTCCGATGCAATGATCTGCGCAATCGGGTCCGCCTCTGCTGCCGACATGCCGGTCTTAAAGCGCTTGTCATACAGCATCTTCAGCAACAGCTCGTCATGACGCGTTAACAGCCCGAATTCTTCGTCGTCGTTAAAGATCGACGGCCGTGCTTGCGGGCTGTCGTTGGCAAGGCCAAGGCCCTGCGACAGTTCCTCGTGGATGCAGGACGTCGTTAGAAGGTCGGGGTGTTCGGCGCGGATCACGGCAACGGCCTTGGCATAGCTGGCAGTGCCGCCTTCGGAAAAGGCTACGACGATGCACAACTGATCGCGGGGCAGGTTCATAATCGCCCGCAGACTGCTGCCACCGATGCCGGGAACCAGTTCGCGCAGCCGGGTCTCATATCCGGCGCGGTCGTCTTCTGACAGAAACAGCACGTGATAGTTCGCGTTGTTGTCGGTCATGCTGATCGGCGCGCCGGACACGCGCGATAGGCGTGCCGCATAGGCGGCGACGCTGGACCGGTCCCGCGCGCGCCGCTCTGCCGTCACTGAGGGGCCGAATTCCACCGACATGCGCACCGGCTGATCCCAGCGCCGCAGCCGCGATTCCGTGGCTTGCGCGCGCAGGAAATCACCGTCGCTGACGTATTCATCAAACAGGGCGATGCGGATGAAATTGCGCGCCAGCATGGTGTCTGTAAAGGGTGTATCCAGCCCGCCACCATCACCGCGCAACAACCCTTGCGTGACCAGATCGTTCTGCAGGCGCTGGTAATACACCTCCAGCGCGGCGCTTTCGGCGCTGATCGGGGGGGCGGAATCGGGCGTCGCGGCGGGCAGCGGCGTGTGCATAACAGGGCGCGTTACGGCAGACTGGACCACAGGCGCGACCGCGACATCAGCCGGGGTCGTGCAGGCGGACAGCGCGGCCAACCCCGCCACTATCACTCCAGCACGCAATGCAGCCGCCTGTGTCATGGCCTTAGACGCCCTTTGCCGGAGTGTTGCGGGATTTTGCGGAGGCGAGCGTCGTTTTCAGTTCTTGCTCCATCTTCTGCAAATCGGCCTCTGCCGCGGCGCGCTTGCGCTTGCCTTCGTCGGCGATGGACAGGCTTTCGTCGATGGTCGCAATTAGATCGGCATTGGCGATCTTGACCGCTTCGATGTCGAACACGCCGCGTTCGATTTCCGTGCGGATCGCCTTATTGGCGTTACGCAGGTTCTTGGCGTTAGCCTTCAGGAGATCGTTGGTCAGATCGTTCGCCTCGCGCACCGCCCCGGCGGCCTGTGCAGACCGCTGAATCGTGACCGCCTGCGCCAGTTGCGTTTCCCATAGAGGCACGGTGTTCAGAAGCGTCGAGTTGATCTTGGTCACAAGGCTCTTGTCGTTTTCCTGCACCAACCGGATCGAGGGGAGCGATTGCATCGTCACCTGACGGGTCAGCTTCAGATCATGCACCCGGCGTTCCAGATCATCACGGGCGCTACGCAGATCGCGCAGCTGCTGCGCCTCCATCACGCTGTCATCTTGCCGGGCAGCGGCGACTTCCGCCTCTTTCGCAGGGATATCTTCGGCGGCGACGGTGGCCAGGCGTGTTTCACCGGCAACGATATAAAGGCCCAGCTCGTCATAAAACGCGAGCGTCTTGGTATATAGTCGGTCGAGAGATTCGATATCCTTCATTAACATCGTCTCGTGGGCCAGCAGATCATCGGTGATCTTGTCGATCTGGGTTTGCACGTCCTCGTAGCGTGCGATGAATTTCGACAGCGGTGTGGCGCGGCCCAGCAGCTTGTCGAACCAGCTTTGCTTACGGTTGGGGTCCAGTTCGGCGACAGAAAAGCCCCGGATCGTGCTGACGATACTGCGCAGGCTGTCACCCGCTGGGCCGACGTCCTTGTTGCGCACGCCCGAGAGCATATCCTGAGAGATTTGCTGCAAGCCTGCCTGCGCTGCAGTGCCAAACGTCACTATAGAGTTCGTGTCGGTCAGATCGATTTCGTTCATCCGGCGGGTGATCGCCTCTGACGTCTGTTTGTCAGCGGTGGCCAGCGTGACCATTTCTGTAGGCGGTTCCGGCAGCACGACGACCGTCATTTTTTCCACATCGGCAAGTATCGCCTGTGCGCGGTCGCGGGTTGTGTCAGCCATGGGTCAGTCCTGTGTGTCTGCGATGCCGTCGCGCCCCAGCCGGTCGCGCAGCACCTTGATTTCGATATCCATATCACTGCGGTCGTCATCTAACAAACTCGCGGTGCGGGCGTTAAAATTTCGGTCCAAATCATCCAGCAAGGCGACGTAGTCTGAACGCGCTTCTGGCGATGGCTTGCGACGGGTCACATCGGCGAATTTGGCCGTCGCATCGGCGGCACCCTGCAAGTAGACTCCCAGAAATTTGCGCGCAGAGGTCAGATCGCGCGGGTCTTCCTCGACCGTGCGGATCATGGCGCGGGCGGTCGATTGAAACGCGGTGACGCGGGCGCTAAGGGCCGTGTCATTCAAGGCGGCGATCTGGGTTATCATGGAGGTCAGGTGCGCCTCGGCCTCTTCGACCACGCGGGCGACGCGGTCCTGTTGAAAACTGTCGACGCCAGCCACGCGCTTGTTCCGCAACGGATCAATGCCAAAGGCGGCCAGATGCGCGGTGGTGGCGACGATACCGTAGATGGCGCTTCCCGTAAGGCCGCTGTCACCGGTCGTCGTGGCAAGTCCAACACCTAGCCCGGTCAGCAGGGCCGCGATGATCTTGCGCGGCAGGGCAGGGCGGCGGGCAACGCTGCGCGCCTGCCATTCTGCCGCGGCCCGCAAGCCATCGCGCAGCAGCCACGCGCCAATACCCAGCGCCGCAGCACCCGCGATCCCGGTGGCCAGCCCTGCTGGGCCGCTGCCCAAGGATGTAAATAAAAGGATGACCGGCGGTACCAGCATCAGGTTCGTCCGCGCGCCAACTGGGTCAACCAAAGGCCGCTGTTGCAGATCGCCCGCAGTCACCGCACCGGGGCTGAATTTGCCACCATAGGGTTTCGCCATCAGTCCGCCCCCAGCAATCCTGTGCTGACCCCGGTGGTCAGCGCGAACAAAAAGATAAATGCGATCATGCGCACAGCACCGGGCAGACCTGGGGGCGCGCCGTTGGCGTCCTCTTGCAGCGATAACGACCGAAGCGCCGCGAAAGCCGCCATTGCGGCAATCGCAAGGCCACCCAGCAGCGTCAGAAACAGGATCAATCGGGCCATAGCGGAACACTCGCGCAATCAGTTTCAGCCGTTAGGTAAGCAGGCCCGCCCCAATTTGCGAGATGTTTTCGCCACAAAAGGATCAGTCTCGGCGTGGTCCGCGCTTGGCCGGGCCGGGTTTTGCAGATCCGGGTTTCCCGGTGCCACTTCTGACAGGTCCGCTTTTCGTAGGACCACTTCTGGCAGTGCTGCTTTTCGCGGGTCCGCCCTTACCGCCCTCGCCGCGCGTCGCCCCTGCAGCGGGCGCGCCCGACTTCATCACACGGGTCAGCGGTTTGCGCGGGCGTGCTTTTTGCGGCTCTGGTGCCTCTAGCCCGAGTTGCTCGCGCAGCACGCGTGCCTTTACTTCTTCCACAGCTCCGGCTTCCAGCTTGCCAAGCTGAAACGGGCCATAGCTGACGCGGATAAGGCGGTTCACGGTGGTATTGACGGCTTCCATTGCACGGCGGATCTCGCGATTCTTGCCCTCGCGGATGCTGATCGTTAGCCAAGCGTTGGCACCCTGCTGGCGGTCAAAGGTCACGATCATCGGCTGATAATCGATACCATCGACAGTGATGCCCTTGCGCAGTTCGTCCAAGCGCGCCTCTGATACAGATCCGTTGATGCGCACACGGTACCGGCGCAGCCAGCCGGTGCTTGGCAGTTCCAGCCGCCGCTTGATGCCGCCGTCGTTGGTTAGCAGCAGTAGACCTTCGGAATTAATGTCGAGTCGTCCTACTGACATTACGCGGGGCAAATCCTCAGGAAGGTTGTCAAAGACCGTCGTGCGGTCCTTTTCATCCTTGGCCGACGTCACAAGGCCCGCAGGTTTGTGGTACAGCCACAGGCGCGCTGGCTCTGGCTGGCCCACAGGCTTGCCATCGACCACGATGCGATCGCGGTCGGTGATGTTAAGCGCGGGGCTGGTGATGGTCTTGCCATTCACCGACACGCGGCCTTCGGCAATCATACGCTCTGCATCCCGGCGCGAGGCGATTCCAACGCGGGACAATACTTTGGCGATTCGATCGCCGTCAGGGGGGGTATCAGTCATAACCATCGCATAACCTCTTTCGCAGGGGCTTGCCAGAGCGGGGCAGGGGCGGGCATGACACGGCATGACATTTCGCAGTTACATGCAGATCGCCCTTGACGAGGCGAGCGCCGCCGGTGCCCGCGGCGAGGTCCCCGTGGGCGCTGTCATTGTTGGCCCGCACGGGGTGCTGGCGCAGGCCGGTAACCGAACACGCGAACTGCATGACCCAACTGCTCACGCCGAGGTGCTGGCGATCCGCGCTGCCTGCGCCACCCTGGTACAGGAACGGCTGACAGGCTGCGATTTGTATGTGACGCTGGAGCCTTGCCCGATGTGCGCCGCGGCCATATCCAATGCCCGTATCGCCCGGCTTTACTATGGGGCCGCAGACCCGAAATCCGGCGGCGTCGCGCAAGGACCGCGGATCTTTGCGCAGCCCCAATGCCATCACGCGCCACAGGTTTATGACGGCATCCACGCCACCGCGTCAGAGGCGCTGCTTAAATCATTCTTTGCGCAACGCCGCTAATGATTTTTCGTCGAAAATTTGCGCTAGAAGTGAACCGCTTCCATCACCTCGGGCGTTTTCACATCTACACCCGGCAGGCCGTCGATCAGAGCTTGTGCGTCCTGCGCCAGCGCCGGGAAGGTTTTATAGTGACAAGGGATCACGGTTGCAAAATTGAAATAGCGTTTCGCGGCATACGCTGCGCGGGCCATGTCCATCGTGTAATGACCGCCGGCGCATAGTATGCCAATATCGGGTTTGTGTAAATCGCCCATCCAGTCCATGTCGGCCATGATGTCCGTATCGCCGCTGACATAGATTGTATGACCCTCGCCTGCGATCATGAAACCTGCTTCGTGCCCGGCATAGCGGGGGCCATCGTCCGTTTCGATCGAGGATGAATGCACCGCATTCACCATGGTCACCTTCGCGCCGTTCAAATCAACGGTGCCGCCCTTATTAAAGGCGATCGCCTCTATCCCGTCGCCGCCCAGCAGGGCGCAGATCTCGGGGATGCCGACAAGCACAGCGCCGGTCTCTTTCAGGATCTCGGCGGCGTTGGCAGTATGGTCGCCGTGACCATGGGTCAGCAGAACGTGGGTCGCGCCGGTCAACGCATCGCTGCGGCGACTTTGGGGAAAGGACGGATTGCCGTCCAGCCAAGGGTCGATCAGCAGCGCCGCGTCTTCGATTTCGATGCGAAAGCTGGCATGGCCAAGCCAGATGATATTCATGGGGTTACTCTCCGGAATTGAAAAAGGTAGGGACTGTCATGGTCCGCCCCCCGTGATTAGGGTTTTAGTGCGAAAAGTTTACGCGTCCTGCGGAATTCGCAGCATCTGACCTGGATAGATCTTGTCGGGGTGCGTCAGCATCGGCTTGTTCGTGTCGAAAATCGCATGATACCTGCTTGCCTTACCCATTGTTTCCTGGGCGATGGCAGACAGGGTTTCACCTTTTTTGACGGTATAGAAACGGGCTCTGCGGCATCGTCAGTCTCACCGCGTCCTAGCCGTCGGCCACGCCATCGACGTTGCCGACGGCTACGATTCGCTTTTCGCGGGCTTCCTGCGTCAGGGTCTTGTCCTTGGACGTGACCGCCACCTTGTCGCCGTCAACCTTGCTACCCACGTCTTTGGCGTCCAGGTTCAGATTGGTGACTTCCTTGTGCAGCGCCTCAGCGGAGGGGCTCTCGTCGCCGTGGCCCGTCAGTTTACTGCCAGCGTTTTTAACGAAATTCCAAAGACCCATGGTATCGTCCTGTTGTGTTTGCGCGATCTGTTCTGGGCTGCGTTCTGATCCAAAACCAGGGTGGCATTTCCTTTGCGACAAGTTGTCATGTCGTGGCACCTGCGGGCAAATGGTTGTGGCGGACGCGGGGGCGGGGTAAATGCGGGGCCAACATACCCCGCAAAGAGCTTTCGGAGTCCGCATGGCCATTGATACAGACACCGCCCGCCGCGTGGCGAAACTCGCCCGGATCAGGGTTGAGGACGCCGCCCTGCCAGCCTTGGCACAGGAATTCAGCGCGATCCTTGGCTTTATCGAGCAGCTGAACGAAGTCGATGTAGACGGGATCGAGCCGATGACCAGCGTGACCCCGCAGCGATTGTATCGTCGAGATGATGTCGTGACTGACGGCAACCAACAGGCCGCAATTCTGGCCAATGCGCCCGACGCCCGCGAGGGCTTTTTTGCCGTGCCGAAAGTGGTGGAATAATGACTGATCTGACCAAACTGACCATCGCCGATGCCCGGGACGCCCTGCGCAAGGGTGACGTGACCAGCGCAGAGCTGACGCAGGCCTGCCTGACTGCCATCGACGCGGCAGATGCGCTGAACGCTTTTGTGCATAAAACGCCAGAGGTTGCAAAAAGCCAAGCCGAGGCAGCAGATGCGCGTCTAAAGGCAGACGATACGCCTGATTTGTGTGGTATCCCGCTTGGTATTAAGGACCTATTTTGCACCAAGGGTGTGCCATCGCAGGCCGCAAGCGGCATCCTGAACGGCTTCAAGCCCGAATACGAATCCACGGTCACGACCCATTTGTTCGACGCGGGTGCTGTGATGCTGGGCAAGCTAAACATGGACGAATTCGCCATGGGCTCGTCCAATGAGACTTCTGTTTACGGCGATGCCGTTAACCCGTGGAAGGTTGATGACCGCAAGCTGACACCGGGCGGCTCGTCCGGCGGCTCAGCGAGCGCTGTGGCCGCTGATCTGTGCCTTGGCGCGACTGGCACCGACACCGGCGGATCGATCCGCCAGCCTGCCGCCTTCACCGGGATCACCGGGATCAAGCCGACCTATGGCCGCGTTAGCCGTTGGGGCATCATCGCCTTTGCGTCCTCGCTGGATCAGGCCGGCCCGATGACCAAGACGGTGCGCGATTCGGCGATCATGCTGCGCGCGATGTCCGGGTTCGACCCCAAGGATTCGACAAGCGCCAACATCCCGGTCCCGGATTTCGAGGCTGCTTTGACCGGTGATATCCGTGGCAAGGTCATTGGTATTCCCAAAGAATACAGCATGGACGGCATGCCTGCCGAGATTGCAAAGCTGTGGGAAGACGGCACTGTAATGCTGCGAGATGCGGGCGCTGAAATCCGCGATATCAGCCTGCCGCACACCAAATACGCGCTGCCTGCTTACTATGTGATTGCTCCGGCAGAGGCGTCGTCGAACCTTGCCCGCTATGACGGCGTGCGCTTTGGCCATCGTGCCAAACTGGATCCGGGCGACGGCATCACTGAGATGTATGAAAAGACCCGTGCCGAAGGTTTCGGTGCAGAGGTGCAGCGCCGCGTGATGGTTGGGACCTATGTGCTGTCCGCAGGCTTTTACGATGCTTATTACAACCGCGCCCGTAAGGTTCGCGCGTTGATCAAACGCGACTTTGATCAGGTGTTTGCAGACGGCGTCGATGCGATTCTGACGCCCGCTACGCCTTCGGCTGCTTTTGGCCTCGGTGAAATGGCGGACGCGGACCCGATTAAGATGTATCTGAACGACGTCTTTACGGTGACTGTGAATCTTGCCGGGCTGCCCGGCATCGCAGTGCCAGCAGGCACGGATGCCAGCGGCCTGCCGCTGGGTCTTCAACTGATCGGTCGCCCGTGGGAAGAGGGTGATTTGCTGAATGTTGCTTATTCACTGGAACGTGCGGCGGGTTTCGTCGCAAAACCGGACCGCTGGTGGTAAAGCCAGCGCGATCCATGATTTGAAAAGGCCTTTGCCGTGATCCGTTCCTTTGCATTGTTGAGCGTTGCTGCGACCCTCTCTGCCTGTGCTCCGCAGGTGCCCGATAGCGGGCCTGCGGCATCCATGGTACAGTCAGCGTCGAGTCGTCAGACTGCTACCTTTGACGCGCCGGCACCGATGACGGCGACACCGCTGTCGGGCGGGCTGGCCGATTCGGGTGCTGTCGTGAACACGTCAGAGCTGGCCGCGCTGGGCATTGGCGGTGGGGCCCCGCTGGGTCTCGCACAGGATCAGGCGATGCAGCAACCGCTGGAGGCGTCGCCGTCGAACCCGCAGCCGGTGCTTGCCAATAACCCTGGCCTGTCGGATGATCAGTCCTTCGCGGCCGTGTCGAGCCGTGAAACCATCGAAAGCGACGCAGAGCGGCGTGCGCAACAGGCGGCGGCGCTTCAGGTCGTGATGCCAAGCGCCTTGCCGCAGCGGCCCAGCGATACAGGGCCAAACATTGTCGAATACGCGCTGAATGCACCGAACCGCAAAGGGCAGGAGTGGTATTCCCGCTCGATCTTTGCCGGGCGGAGCAAATTCCAGCGCAACTGTGCGACCTATAATTCGCCAGACGCGGCGCAGCGTGATTTTCTGGCGCGGGGCGGTCCTGACAAGGATTCGCGCGGCCTTGATCCCGACGGTGACGGCTTTGCTTGCGGTTGGGATCCGGCACCGTTTCTGCTGGCAGAGGGTGGAAACTGATCCGCACAGACCGCACATCGCCCAACCACGGGCCGCGGCGGAATGATCTCCTGCCGGATATGGTGGTCATCCACTATACGGCGATGACCAGCGCCGCTGCGGCCTGTAATACGCTTTGTAATCCCGACACCCAGGTATCGGCGCATTATCTGATTTCAGAGGACGGCACCGTGCATCGTCTTGTGCCAGAGCACATGCGCGCGTGGCATGCCGGGGCAGGGCGCTGGGGCGAGGCGGAGGATGTGAACAGTCGGTCCATCGGGATCGAGCTGGCCAATCCTGGCAACTGCCCCTTTGCCGCGCCGCAGATGGACGCCCTGTGCGATCTGCTGGAAGGCATTCAAGATCGCTGGGCTATTCGTCCTGATCGCATCATAGGTCATTCCGACATGGCACCGGGGCGCAAGATTGACCCCGGCGCACGGTTTGACTGGCAGCGGCTGGTGCGGCTGGGGCTGTCGGTTTGGCCTGACCCTGTCGGTGATCCGCCGCCCACACAGGCGTTCCGCCCCCTGATGCAGCGCATTGGTTATACTGCCGATGCGCCAGACAATACGCTGCTGTCGGCCTTTCGCCTGCGCTTTCGCCCGCGTGCTACGGGGCCATTGTGCGCCGCTGACATGGCGCTGATCGCTGACTTAGCCTATCGCTTTCCCGTTGACGCAGACCCTGCCACCGCTTAGGCGATCGAGCGTGCGGATGGCTGGACGGTCGCGGGCGGTAACGTCCGAGGAAAGTCCGGACTCCATGACGGCAACGGTGCCGGGTAATACCCGGCGGGGGCAACCCCAGGGAAAGCGCCACAGAGAAGAGACGGCCTTGGTCGCACCCAAGGTGCGGCTTTTGCAGACGCCAAGGTCACGGTGAAACGGTGGGGTAAGAGCCCACCGCGCGACTGGCAACAGAAGCGGCATGGCAAGCCCCACCGGGAGCAATGCCAAATAGGGGCCTTGCGCCGGTGTGATCCAGCAATGGATATCCCGGCAGGGACGCCTGACCCAAAAGGCCCGGGTTGGCAGCTAGAGGGTCGTCGGTAACGGCGGCCTTAGATGAATGATCGTCCAACTGCCGCAAGGCAGGGGACAAAATCCGGCTTACAGGCCATCCGCACATAACGGCCGCCCCGGAAATAAGGCCAATATCCGCCCGGGTGCGACTGCATCACCCTTCAACCCGTTTTGTGGTTGACTCGGGGCCTGCGCCAGTTAGAAGGCAATCCTCAAGAGATTTGATGCGCAGCACGCATTCCGCGCCGCGAACAGGAGAAGAAACATGGCGAAGCCAACCACCATCAAGATCCGCCTGAACTCCAGCGCGGGAACCGGGCACTTCTATGTCACCAAGAAGAACGCCCGCACCATGACCGAAAAGATGGTCTGCAAAAAGTACGACCCCGTTGTGCGTAAGCACGTCGAGTACAAAGAAGGCAAGATCAAGTAAGATTTGCCACATTTGAATTACGCTGGGCCTCGCATCTGCGGGGCCTTTTGCGTTTGTGGGGATTTGTGTGGGGCGGGAGCCGGATGGCTTAGTCCTGCTTTGCGACCTGCTTGCCGCGCCACATGATGAACAAGCCGGACAGAACGATGAGGCCGGAACCGGTCCATGTGGCCGCGTTCAGGCGCTCGCCAAACAGCAGGACGCCCATCGCGATCCCGAACAGCAGCCGGGTATAGCGGAACGGTGTCACTGCCGACACAGCGCCACTACGCATGGCTTTCATCAGGCTGGCATATGCGGCAACCCCGGCTGAAACCGCGCCCAGCAGGCACAGAGCGGCCCGAGTGTCCGGGCGGATGAAACTTGACCCGTCCCACAACGTATACAGCCCGCCAGCGGCGATCACGGCGCAAAATCCATATAACCCCAGTAGCAGCGTGCCTACCGTCACAGGGGCCGCACGGCTGGCCAGATCGCGGCCCGCAAAGCCGAACATACCCACCACCGCCAGCAGCGACAGCGCCGAAAAGCTTTCGGTGCCCGGCTGCACGATTATGACGACGCCCACCAGCCCTGCCACTATGGCCGCCCAGCGCCGCCAGCCGACGGATTCCTTGAACAGGATTGCTGCCCCGGCCACGACCACCAGCGGCGTTGCCTGCAGGATTACCGTCGCCGCCGATAGCGGGATCATGGCAATGGCAAGGACATAGAACAGGCGGCCCGTAATCTCGAATACGACACGGATGCGCATTGGGGCCGACAACACGTCCGGCACATACAGAGGCAGGCCATTGGCGCGTGCCAGGGTGGCAAAAACAGCTGCGCCGCCGATGCCGAACAGGATCAGGATCTGACCGATCGGCAGGGTCTGCGCCGCTGATTTCAGGAATGCATCCTCGACCGCGAAAAGGGCCATGGCCAGAACCATTAAGGCGCTGCCGATTAGGTCAGCTTTGCGGGCATGTGCCACGTTTTTCATTCTGGCGTAGTCCCGGATGGCTGATGGCCCGCTGAATGCGCGCCCACTGCTGCGCTTATACGCGGGCAGCGGCAATAAATAAGGCCGGTCACACGGACCGGCCTTTTCATGTCTTGCTGTGGCAGCGATTACTCGCGGTTGCCGAACAGATGCAACATGAACATGAACATGTTGATGAAGTCGAGGTAGAGGTTCAGCGCGCCCATGATCGCGGACTTGCCCAGCCACTCTGCGTCGCCGTGTTGGGCGTGCGCGATGTAGTCTGTCTTGATCTTCTGCGTGTCATAAGCGGTCAGGCCTGCAAAGATCAGCACGCCAATGGCGGAAATCGCCAGCTGCATGACGCCGGACTGCAGGAAGATGTTGACGACCGATGCCACGATTAGGCCGATGACGCCCATGATCAGAAAACTGCCCCAGCCGCTGATGTCTTTCTTAGTCGTGTAGCCATACAGCGACAGGCCGGCAAAGCCCACAGCGGTGAACAGGAACACCTGAATGATCGAGAAGCCGGTGTAGACCGCAAAGATCCACGACAGCGACAGACCCATCAGCGCCGCAAAGGCGTAAAAGAACGTCTGTGCGCCAGCGACCGAGAGTTTGTTGATCATCGCGCCCATAGTGAACACCATGGCCAGCGGGGCGAACATGACGACCCATTTAAGCGGGCTGGTATAAAGCATCACGCCAAAGTCGGTCAGATAGGTGTTTGAGCCGATCTGCGCACCAGTCGGCACGGGCGACAGCGCCAGACCGGAAATGGCCCACGCGGCGGCGGCCGTGATCAGCATACCTACAGACATGATGCCGTAGACCTTGTTCATGTGGGCGCGAAGCCCTTCGTCAATTGCGGCGCCGCGGACGGTGCCCGCGGTCCTGATCGTTTGATATTCAGCCATCAAGACCTCCTGTTTTAAGCAGCGCGCAATGAACAATGCGCTCGGGTTTTATATTGGCAGAGAGGGCTCACGTTTCAAGGGCTCTTACCCCGTCGCGGCAGGTTGACACAGTTTGTTGCCAAAGGGTTCAGGCGCGGACGGCCCGGCGGGTGGCTGGCTATTGGTGATCCGGGGCAGTACCGGTGGCGCTGCCCCCTTTTTTTAAGGACTATGGTGTCATCCAGCGCCTATGGCGTGATGACGACCTTGCCGGTCGATTTGCGGCTTGCGATCAACTCTAACCCCTCAGCCGCGCGGTCCAAGGGCAGCGTATCGCTGATATGAGGCTTCAGCCGCCCTTGGGCATACCAATCCATCAGCTCTGCCAGGCTGTCCGTCAGGGCTTGCGGCTCAAAGGCCAGATAGCCGCCCCAGTAAAAGCCGATCACGTCGATATTCTTGACCAGCAGGATATTGGCCGGCACCTGCGGGATGTCGCCGCTGGCAAAACCGATGATAACGATGCGGGCCTCTCGGTTGCAGGCGGACAAGGCCGCTTTGAAGGCGTCGCCGCCCACGGGATCATAGACGACATCGACGCCGCCGATCTTGGCGCACAGCGCTTTGAGCTGCGCTTTCAGATCGCCTGCTTCGGAATCGATTAGATGATCGGCCCCGGCGGCCTGCGCCACAGCCAGCTTGTCCGCGCCGCGGGCGACGGCGATGACGGTTGCACTCAGCGCCTTGCCGATCTCGACAGCGGTCAGGCCAACGCCCCCGGCAGCCCCAAGCACCAGAAGCCTTTGCCCCGGTTGCAGCCGGGCGCGGCGGGTCAGCGCTAGATGCGACGTGCCATAGGCGACCTGAAATCCGGCGGCGATGTCATCGGGCATCGCATCCGGCACAGGGCGGCACAGGTTGGCAGGGAAAACTCCCAGTTCAGCCATGCCGCCCTGACCGCCAAAGACCGTAACGCGCGTGCCGATCGCTGGTTGGATCACGCCGGGGCCATGGGCCTCGACTACGCCACATACTTCCATCCCTAAGGTAAAGGGCGGCTTGGGCGTATCTTGATACTTGCCCTTGGCCATCAGCATGTCGGCGAAATTCACCCCGCAGGCCTTAATGCGCAGCAGGACTTCGCCCGTGCCGGGCTCGGGCTGCGGCACTGTTGCGATGACGGGGGGGGAATCGAAGTCTGTGACCTGAAATGCGCGCATGGGGCAGTGGACCTTTCGGAAGTATGAGCGGCTCATGGCGCAACCTTGACATGCGAAAGTCAAGAGCGCATTGCTATGATTTACCGTAAGGTCAACTGCACCCTTTTGGGCTTTTCGTGGACTGGGGCACTGTACTTAAGGTAAGTCTGGTTCATGCAGCCGTTGCGTGTTCGTTGCGCGATACCTTAACTTATCGCTATCAAAGACCAAGGAATTTTTCCTGCCGTTCCAGATCAAGAACAAACCGGACGATAGTCCGTCAAAGCAGGATCAATTAAGATCATGCATGAGTAAGATGAACCATGAATAAGATTAAGCATGAAGTAGACGTCCATGTTGGCACGCGGATCCGCCATCGCCGGTGGATGAATGGTACAACGCAACAACAACTGGCCGATGCCGTCGGCATCAAGTTTCAACAGATCCAGAAATACGAGACGGGCATGAATCGCGTTAGTGCCTCTCGGTTGTGGGATATCGCCCATGTGCTGGGTGTGCCTGTGTCGTTTTTCTTTGACGGACTGGATGCCAATACGGATGCCGCACCCAAAGTGAACGATCTTCCGGGCGACATCATGACCGACAAAGAAGCGCTGGATCTGCTGCGTTCCTACTATGCGATTTCCGAAAACCAGCGCCGCCGCCTGTTCGATCTGGCCCGCGTCCTCGGCGAAGCCGCGGCCTGAGGTCTGCAGTTTTCCCGGTTGGTCGTTTTCAACGGCGCACGCTTCAGTTAGGATGATTGGGTTCGCCTCTATCACCCTTTCTTTCGCAACATTGGGATTTGCTCACCTTGGACGACGCACTCAAAGCCGACCTGATCCGTGTCGCTCATCTGATCGCGGACGCGGCCCGGCCTGAAACGCTGCGGCTGTTCCGATCGGCGGAATTGTTGTCTTATAACAAGGGGGATGGTTACTTTGACCCCGTCACCGCAGCCGACCGCGCGGCAGAGGTCGCTATGCGCGCGGTCATCGCTCGCGAACGCCCGCATGACGGCATCCTGGGTGAAGAGCTGGGGGTGCAAAGCGGCACCAGCGGGCTGACCTGGGTGCTGGACCCGATCGACGGCACGCGCGGCTATCTTTGCGGTACCCCGACGTGGGGCGTGCTGGTGTCGGTCGCTGATGCGACGGGTCCGCTGTTCGGCCTGATTGACCAGCCGTATATTCAAGAACGCTTTGTCGGCGGTTTTGGCCACTCCGAAATGCGCGGCCCGCATGGCACGCACAAGCTGGGAACGCGCGTCAACCGCCCGCTGCAGGATGCGATCATGCTGACGACCTTCCCGGAAGTCGGGACTAAGGCCGAAGGCCGCGCCTTTCACGCAGTGGCTAGCCAGATGAAGCTGACGCGCTACGGCATGGATTGTTATGCCTATGCGCTGCTGGCGGCGGGTCAGGTCGATCTGGTGATCGAGGCAGGGTTAAAGCCCTATGACGTGCATGCCCCCATCTGCGTTATTCATGCGGCAGGCGGGATCGTTTCGAACTGGCAGGGCGGGGCTGCGCATCATGGCGGCCGGATCATCGCCGCCGCAAACCGCGATATCCACGCCGTTGCCCTTCAAATTTTGCAGGACGTGATGGATGAGTGAAGCCCTTTTGCGCGGGGCCGACGTTGTCATCACGATGGACGACGCGGGCGCAGAGCTTGCGACCGCTGATGTCCTGATCCGGGATGGTGTGATTGCGGCGGTGGGGCAGGGGCTAACCTCGCTGGGCACGGTGCACAATGCGGCAGGTTGTGTGATCACGCCCGGCCTGATCAATACCCACCATCATCTGTATCAAACGCTGACCCGCGCTGTGCCCGGCGGGCAGGACGCGCTGTTGTTCGGCTGGCTGCGCACCCTCTATCCGATCTGGGCCAGGTTTGGACCAGAAGAGATGTTTAGCTCTGCCCAAGTGGGCCTTGTTGAACTGGCATTGTCTGGTTGCACCCTGTCGTCCGACCATCTGTATCTGTATCCTAATGGCGCGCGGCTGGATGATACAATTGCCGCCGCTGCGCAGGTTGGTCTGCGTTTTCACCCCACACGCGGTGCCATGAGCATCGGAGAAAGCGACGGCGGCCTGCCGCCTGACGCGCTGGTGGAACGCGAAGACGCGATCCTGAACGATTGCATCCGTGTGATCGACGCATTTCACGACCCGCGCCCCGGCGCGATGGTACGGGTTGGAGTGGCTCCGTGTTCGCCGTTTTCCGTCAGCCCGGACCTAATGCGCGATGCAGCCCTGCTAGCGCGCGACAAGGGCGTGATGTTGCACACCCATCTGGCCGAAAACGACGAAGATATCGCTTATTCGCTGGAACGCTTCGGTTGCCGACCCGGCCAATACGCCGAGGATCTGGGCTGGACTGGCCCGGACGTCTGGCACGCGCATTGCGTCAAACTGGACGCAGGCGAAATCGACCTTTTTGCCCGCAGCGGTACCGGTGTTGCCCATTGCCCTTGCTCGAACTGCCGCCTCGGGTCTGGCATCGCGCCTGTGCGCGCGATGCGGGACGCAGGTGTCAACGTTGGCCTTGGAGTCGACGGATCAGCCAGCAACGACAGCAGTAACCTGATTGCAGAGGCGCGTCAGGCGATGCTGCTGCAGCGCGTCCAGTTTGGTGCCGATAAGATGAGCGCGCGCGAGGCGCTGCGCCTTGCCACGCGAGGCGGGGCCGCCGTGCTGGGCCGCGACGATTTGGGGCAGATCGCCGTTGGCAAACGCGCCGACCTTGCGGTTTGGGACGTGTCGGGGATCGAAAGTGCTGGCAGTTGGGACGCGGCTGCCCTCGTGCTGGCTGGCCCAACCCGCGTGCGCGATCTGTTTGTTGAAGGCCGCCAGGTCGTCGGTGACGGGCGCATGTTGACTGTGGATACCGGCGAATTGGTCGCCCGACAGAACAAGCTGGCCCGCGAACTGATGGATTGACAGGGGCGGCGTGCCTCTGCCCCTATGAGGACACCTTTTTCCAGCCTTCGGTGCCCTGCCATGTCGATTCGTCTGTCCGCCATTTTCGCCATCGCCGCGCTGATCCTGTCCGCCTGCGTGCCGATCCCGATCATCGTGCCGCTCAGCGCGTCGGGCCAACCGGTCAGCGACCAGCCTGTTCAACGACTGGGCGAAACGCCACCGCAATCGGCCGCCGTTGACGCGGCCCTGAATAAGGCGCGGACCAGCGCAGGTAGCGCGCCATTGGTGTCCAACAGCGGGCTGGACCGGGTCGCGGCGAAATACGCCGCCGATCTGGCGCAGGGCGACAAGCTGATGATGGGCCTGCCAACGGGCGCGCGGGCTGGGGAGCGGATCAAGGCGGCGGGCATGTCAGGCTGCACCGCAGGCGAAGTGATCTCTCAAGGCTATCCCAACGAAGCGGCGGCGCTGACCGCATGGCTCGCTAGCCCCGCGCAGCGCAAGGTCCTGATGAACAAAGCTTACGCCAATTACGGCTTTGGCCACGCGGCGGACCTGTCCGGCCGCGGGGCTGATGTCTGGGTGATCGTGCTGCTGATGGCCTGCGCGGCCTAGACTGCGACGCGCAGGCCGCCGACCCAGACATCGCGCACGGCGCGGTCGTCGCCCATCATGATCGTGGGGAACAGCGCCTCCCAAATGTCGTCCGCGTGCGCTGTGCGCTGGGCGATCGCGGGGGTCGAGGAGAGGTCCAGCACGGTGATATCCGCCGCCGCACCCACGCCCAGATGGCCGATCTGGCCGCCCATATGCAGCGCTTGCGCCGATCCTTCGGTCGCTAGCCACATCAGCTGCGCCGGATGCAGCGGCGTGCCGCGCAGCTGACTAATCTCGTACGCGGCGGCCATCGTGCGCAGCATCGAGAAATTGGACCCGCCGCCGGTATCCGTCGCAAGGCCAATGCGCAGCCCGCGTGCGGCAAGCCCTGCCATATCGAAAAGCCCAGAGCCGATGAACGTGTTGGAGGTTGGGCAATGCACGACGGCAGCACCAACCTCGCAGAGCCGGTCAATCTCTCGCTCCTCTAGGTGGATCGCGTGACCGTACAGGCCGCGCGCGCCCAGCAGGCCGAACGCCTCGTAGGTGTCCAGATAGTCGCGGGATTGCGGGAAGAGATCGCGGACCCATGCAATTTCCGGCAGTTGCTCTGACAGGTGGGTCTGCATCAGCGCATCCGGGCGCTCTGCCCAAAGCGCGCCCAGCGTAGCGAGCTGATCTGGCGTAGAGGTCGGTGAAAAGCGCGGCGTAATCGCATAACTCGCCCGGCCCGTGCCGTGCCAGCGGTCCAGCAGCGACTTGCTTTCGTCATAGGCGCTTTGCGCCGTGTCGCGCAGGCCGTCCGGCGCGTTGCGGTCCATGCACGTCTTGCCGCCGATGGCGGCCATGCCGCGCGCGGCGGCCGCTTCGAACCACGCATCCACACTGCCGGGATGAATCGTGCAAAAACTGGTCAGCGTCGTGGTGCCATGAGCCAGCGCCAGATCAAGCGTCGTATCAGCCACTTGCCGGGCATAATCCGCGTGAGCAAAACGCATTTCTTGGGGAAAAGTATAGGTATTCAGCCAGTCGATCAACTGCTTGCCCCAGCTGGCGATAATCGGGGTCTGGGGATAGTGCATATGCGCATCCACGAACCCCGCGCTGATCAGCGCGTCGCCGTAATCGGTCACGACGGCATCAGGATGTTCCACTCGCAGGCCCGCGCCGCGCCCCACGGCGACGATCTTGCCGCTTTCGATGACAACGCCGCCAGCGCTGTCGTGATGCGTTGCACTTTGCCAGTCAGCAAGGGCCTCGCCGTCAAACCACAAGGTCTGTCCTAAAAGAAGATTTTTTGTCATCCGGCCACCTTAATGCGCAGGCCGGGAGGCTACAATCGACCGCATGGCTGTTGTGGCGCGGCGTAGCTTCTCTATGTTGCGGCGCAAGCCATCAAGGGGACCGCCATGACCGAATCTGACACGATTCCGGACTTCGATGACGACAACGAAGAAGCCTTTGGTATTACCGACCGCGTCGTTGCGGACGTGCTGGACGCCATCGAGGCGCGCAATGTCGAAGACATCGATGCTCTGCTGGAACCGCTGCACCCCGCTGACATCGCCCACCTGATCGAGCTGATCGACTCTCGTCAACGACGAGAGCTGCTGACCCTGTGGAAGGGCGGGATGGACGGCGACATTCTGTCGGAACTGGACGAGCGGATCCGCGAAGAGATCATCTCGGCGTTTTCTCCATCCGAACTTGCCTACGCGGTGCGCGATCTGGACAGCGACGATGTCGTGGACCTTGTCGAATATCTGGACGAAGAACAGCAAGAGGCGGTGCTGGATGCCCTTGATCCCGGCGACCGTGTAGTTGTCGAGCAATCGCTGTCCTACCCCGAAGAATCCGCTGGCCGCCATATGCAGGTAGAATTGGTGCGCGCGCCCGATCACTGGACCGTTGGGGACGCCATCGACTTTCTGCGATCCGACGTGTCGCTGCCTGATCAGTTCTACCACATCATCCTTGTCGATCCCCGGCTGAAGGCGACGGGCTATGTCACGCTAGGCCGCGTGCTAAGCAATCCGCGCGCTACCCGGCTGAAGGACATTATGGAAGATACCTTTCGCACCTTTCACGTCGAACAGGACGTGGAAGAGGTCGCGCAGGCCATCAACCACTATCACATGATTACGGCCCCCGTGGTGGATGACGACGACCGCATCGTCGGTGTCATTACCATCGACGACGCCATGGCCTTTCTGGAAGAAGAGGCCGAGGAAGACCTTCTGCGCCTTGCCGGTGTGGGTGAAGGCAGCCTGTCTGACCGCGTGATTGAGACGACCAAGCAGCGTGCGCCCTGGCTGGCGGTGAACCTGTTTACGGCGATCCTTGCGTCCATGGTGATTTCGCTCTTCGAGGGGACGTTGCAGTCGCTGGTGTCGCTGGCTGTGCTGATGCCCATAGTCGCGTCTATGGGCGGCAACGCGGGCACCCAGTCGCTGACCGTCGCCGTGCGCGCATTGGCGACGCGCGATCTGACCGGGGCGAACGTCTGGCGCGTCATCCGGCGCGAGGTACTGGTTGGCCTGATCAACGGGATCTTGTTCGCGGTGGTGATGGGCATCGTCGGTATCGTCTGGTTCGGATCGCCTATGCTGGGTGCGGTGATAGGCTGCGCCATGGTGATCAACCTTGTCGTGGCCGGGCTTGCGGGCACTGGCGTGCCGATCGTGCTCGAACGCATGGGCGTTGACCCGGCGCTGGCGTCTGGTGCCTTTGTGACGACCGTGACCGATATCGTTGGCTTCTTTGCCTTTCTGGGGCTGGCGGCGCTGTGGCTGCTGTAGAAGCCGCCAAGGCGGCAGCGCGGCAGGCGGCACTCGCCCGCCGGGCCGTGGCCTATGCGCAGGGGGGCGCACAGGCGGGGTATCTGTCAGAGGTTTTGGCAGGTTATCCGGGTGTGCCGCTGGGGGGATATTTGCCGATGCGCACGGAAATCGACCCCTTGCCCGCGATGGCAGAGGCGGCGGCCCATGGGGCCGTTGGCGTCCCGGTCATCATGGCCAAGGATCAGCCATTGCAGTTTCGCGTCTGGACACCCGGCTGCGCCACGGTGCCTGGCACCTTTGGCGCGCCGGTGCCGGAAATAGGCGATTGGATGGTGCCGCAGATCCTGATCGTGCCGCTGGTCGCCTTTGATATGCAAGGCGGGCGGCTGGGCTATGGCGGAGGGTTTTATGACCGGACCTTGCAGATCCTGCGCGCGCAGGGGCCGGTTTTTGCCGTTGGGTTCGCCTTTGAGGCGCAGCAGGCCGATGACCTGCCGCTGGAACCGACGGATCAGCCGCTGGACCTGATCGTGACCGATGCGGGTGTCCTGACCGTCTGACTGGGGCCGACTTTTCGTCGAAAAATCGGTGTGCGAAAAATCTCCTAGAAGATTTTTGCCCCAGCCCCTAACAGGGGCCTATGAAAATTTTGTTCCTAGGCGACGTCATGGGACGCGCCGGCCGTAGTGCCATAACCGATCACTTGCCGCGATTGCGCAAGGATTGGAAACTCGATTTTGTCGTCGTAAACGGCGAGAATGCGACCAATGGCGCGGGTCTGTCACCGGATCACGCCAAGGCGATCCTTGACGCCGGGGCCGATGTCGTGACGCTGGGCGATCACTCCTTTGATCAAAAGGACATGCTGTCCTATATCGAGAGAGAGCCGCGCATCATCCGCCCTCTGAACTTTTCAAAAGCCTCCCCCGGCGCAGGTGCGCGGGTGTTTTCCGACGCGCGTGGGCGCAAGGTGCTGGTCGCGCAGGCGCTGGGTCAGGTGTTCATGAAGCGGCCCTTTGACGATCCGTTCTCGGCTCTTGAGGCGGTGCTTAAGCAATATCCCATGGGCGGGCAGGTGCAGGCGTCGTTGATCGACATCCACTGCGAGGCGACCTCTGAAAAGATGGCCGTCGGCCATTATTGCGATGGCCGCGCCAGCATCGTCGTGGGCACTCACACCCATGTGCCAACCGCTGATGCGATGGTTCTGCCGGGCGGAACAGCGTTTCAATCCGATGCAGGCATGTGCGGCGACTATAACTCTGTCATTGGCATGGAAAAAACCGAACCGCTGCGCCGTTTCATCACCGGCATGCCCAACGGCCGTTTCACCCCGGCCGAAGGTGAGGCGACCCTGTCTGGTCTTTACGTCGAGACTGACGATGCCACGGGCAAGGCGCGGACCTGTATGATGGTCCGCCAAGGCGGCGCACTGGCGCAATCGGGGCCTGCCGTCTGACCCGGTCACCGGTTCCAAAGCCGCAATCTGACCTTGCGATACACGCGGCCCCCTGCGCTGATGGACATTGCGCAGGGCAGGGCGAACGGCGACAATGCGTGGATAAATTCAACGAAAGCCGGTCATGATTCATCTCGCCTTTCTGGAACAGCATCAGGCCATCGTGACCCTTGCGGTGCTGGCCGCGATGTTCACGCTGTTCATGCGCGAAACCTTCCCGACCGAGGTGGTGGCAATGATCGGTGCGGCGTTTTTGCTGTTCACCGGCATTCTGCCCTACGACGATGCGGTCAAGGTGCTGTCGAACGCGGCCCCTTGGACCATCGCGATGATGTTCATCATCATGGGCGCGCTGGTGCGGACAGGGGCGCTGGATTACGTCACGCAGATGGCCGAACGCGCCGCAAAACGGAACCCACGCCAGGCTGTGGGCGGCGTCATGGGTTTCGTCGTGGCCGCCTCGGCGTTTGTGAACAACACACCTGTCGTCGTGGTCATGTTGCCGGTCTTTGTGCAGATGGCTCGCACGCTCAAGGTGTCTGCCTCCAAGCTGCTGATCCCGCTGTCCTACGGCTCTATCGTGGGTGGCACGCTGACGTTGATCGGCACATCGACGAACCTTGTGGTGGACGGTGTCGCACGGCAATCGGGGATGGAGCCTTTTGGGATATTCGAAGTGACCCCAATCGGCCTCGTTATAGCGGTCTGGACGATGGGTTACCTGATTTTGTTCGGAAATCGCTTGCTGCCCGACCGGGCCAGCATGGCGACCATGCTATCGGACCGGTCCAAGATGCGCTTTTTCGCTGAGGCGGTGATTCCGCCAGACAGCAACCTGATCAGCCGTGAAGTGCTAAGCGTTCAGCTGTTCAAGCGCGAAGGCGTGCGTTTGATTGACGTGATCCGCGGCGATGCTTCGCTGCGCCGAGATCTGGAAAACGTCAAGCTAGAGGTCGGCGACCGCATTGTGCTGCGCACGGCGATGACAGAGCTGCTGTCGCTGCAAGCCACCAAGGAATTGCGCCGGGTCGATCAGGTGTCCGCAGTCGAAACATCGACGGTCGAGGTCCTGATCTCTCCTGAATGCCGGATGGTCGGCCGCAGCCTTGGCGCAATGCGTCTGCGTCGCCGCTACGGCGTCTATACGCTGGCCGTTCACCGCCGCGACCGCAATATCGGCCGGCAGTTGGATGAACTGGTTGTCAAAGTAGGGGACACCCTGCTGCTGGAAGGTGCGCCAGAGGATATCCAACGCCTTGCCTCGGACATGAACCTTGCTGACGTATCGAAACCCTCTGCACGCGCGTATCGCCGCAGTCATGCGCCTATCTCCATCGGGGTGATGCTGGCTGTCGTAGTGCTGGCCGCATTTAACGTCGCGCCGATCCTGCAGCTTTCGTTTCTGGGTGCGGTGATCGTGCTACTCACGGGATGCATTGACGCGGACGAGGCATTCGAGTCGATCGACGGCCACCTGCTGGCTTTGATCTTTGCCATGCTTGCCGTCGGTGCCGCGCTTGAGGCGTCTGGCGCTGTCGAGATTATCGCCGGATCGCTAGCGCCCTATATGACCGTTCTTCCGCCCTATGTCGTCGTCTTTGCCATCTACGCTCTGTCGATGGTGCTGACAGAACTGGTGTCCAACAACGCGGTTGCCGTCGTCATGACGCCAATCGCCATCGGTCTGGCGGCGGCACTCGACGTGGATGCGCGGCCCCTTGTAATCGCGGTCATGATGGCGGCCTCTGCCAGCTTTTCCACGCCGATAGGCTATCAGACCAATACGCTGGTTTACGGCCCGGGCGGCTACAAGTTCAGAGACTTCTTGCGGATCGGCGTGCCGCTGAACCTGTCGCTGGCTGTAATATGCTCGGCCGCAATTCCTTGGCTTTACCCTCTGTAAGGCGCAGGCTTGCAGGAGGAGGGGCGTCTGCGCTATAGCGGCCCGCAATAACCGACAGACCAAAAAGAGGGTTCACGCCATGGCCGGGCATTCCAAATGGGCGAACATCCAGCACCGCAAGGGGCGCCAAGACAAACTGCGCGCCAAGCTGTTCTCCAAGATGAGCAAGGAAATCACCGTCGCTGCTAAGATGGGCGACCCGGACCCCGACAAGAACCCGCGCTTGCGGCTTGCGGTAAAAGAGGCCAAGCAGTCCTCTGTACCCAAAGAAGTGATCGAGCGTGCGATCACCAAAGCCGTCGGCGGCGACGCTGAAAGCTATGACGAGATCCGGTATGAGGGTTACGGCCCCAACGGTGTCGCCGTCATCGTCGAGGCGATGACGGACAACCGCAACCGCACCGCGTCGTCCGTCCGGTCCACGTTCACCAAGAACGGTGGCAACTTGGGCGAGACAGGCAGTGTTGGCTTCATGTTCGACCGTAAGGGCCAGATAGTTTATCCCGCGTCCGTCGGGGATGAAGACACTGTCATGATAGCCGCGATCGAGGCCGGCGCAGAGGACGTGCAGTCGGACGAAGACAACCATGTCGTCTATTGCGCGCCGACCGACCTGAACGAAGTCTCGACCGCACTGGAAGCCGCGCTTGGCGAGTCTGAGAGCACCAAGCTGATCTGGCTGCCGAACATGCAGACTGAGATGGATCTGGAAGGGCTGACTAAATTGATGCGTCTGGTCGAAACGCTGGAAGACGATGACGATGTCCAGTCGGTAACAACCAACGTCGAAGCGAGCGATGAAGTCATGGCCGCTTACGCCAACAGCTGACGGAAAGTTTTCGGCACGAAGACTTTTCCTTCGTTAAGTATTTTTGTCGAAAATCCTTTTGCGCGCAAATCGCCTGGACAGTGGTGGCATCCACGGTCCAGGGTTTTTGTCTCAGCCGCGCTGCGCCAGCCGTGTCAGCAGGGACGATGGTGTGATCTGGCCAATGGATTTTCCTTCTTCCATCACCTGCAGCGTCGCGCCGGATTGCACCTTGTCGATGATGTCCTTCACGGGTGCCTCTGCTTCAATTTGGTCCCCGCTTGATGCGCCGTCGATCATCACATCGCGTGCGGTCAGAACCCCAAGAGGATTCATATGGGCCACAAATTCAGCAACGTAACCATTGGCGGGATTCGTGAAAATCTCGCGCGGGGTGCCGACCTGCACGATGCGTCCGCCCTCCATAATGGCGATGCGATTGCCGATTTTGAACGCTTCGTCCAAATCGTGGCTGACAAAGATGATCGTGCGACCGCGCTGCTTTTGCAGATCCAGTAGCTCGTCCTGCAGGCGTGTGCGGATCAGCGGATCAAGCGCGCTGAAGGGCTCGTCCATCAGCAGGATTGCTGCATCCGTGGCAAAAGCGCGGGCTAGGCCCACCCGTTGCTGCATGCCGCCTGACAGCTCTTCGACTAGCGCGTCGCCGCGATCAGCCAGGCCAACGAGCTTGAGCTCTTCATCCACCCGTGCCCGGCGCTGCGCTGCGGTTTGACCGCCCAGTTCCAGCCCCAGCCCGACATTGTCGCGCACGGTGCGCCACGGCAGCAGGCCGAATTGCTGGAACACCATCGCAATGTCATGCAGGCGCAGATCGCGCAGGGTCTTGGCATCGGCGCTGGTGACCGACCGCATGCCGTGCCGCGTCTTGACGCGCACATCGCCGCGTACAACGGGGTTCAAGCCGTTGACCGCGCGCAGCAGCGTTGATTTGCCAGACCCGGACAGGCCCATCAGGACCAAAATCTCGTCGTCTTCGACATTCAGCGAACAATTGTGGACCCCAAGCACCTGATCACAGGCGGCGCGGATGTCGGGGCGCGTCATGCCCTGATCCATCAGGGGCAGGGCGGTTTCGGGGCTATCGCCAAAAACGATCGAGACGTTGTCGAATTCTACCGCACTCATTTGCTGCGCACCCTCAATGTTCGGTCCAGCATGATCGCAACGATCACGATGACGAAGCCGGATTCAAATCCAAGGGCGGTGTTGACGGTGTTCAGCGCGCGGACTACCGGCACACCCAGCCCGTTCGCGCCGACCAGCCCGGCGATGACGACCATCGACAGGGACAGCATGATCGCTTGGTTCAGGCCCGCCATGATCTGCGGCAGGGCTGAGGGCAGCTCGACCTTCCACAGCAATTGCCGTTTGGTCGCGCCAAAGGCCTGTGCGGCCTCTACCAGCGCTGTGGGGGTGGAAGAGATGCCAAGATAGGTCAGCCGGATCGGGGCCGGTAGCACAAAAATCACTGTTGCGATCAGGCCCGGTACGATGCCGATGCCGAACAGAACAACCGTTGGAATTAGATAAACAAAAGTTGGCAGGGTCTGCATCAGGTCAAGGACCGGAACGATGGCGCGGTAAAAGCGCGGGTTATGCGCCCCCGCGATCCCGATTGGCACACCGACCCCCATGCAGGCCGTGCAGGCCATGATCACAAGGGTCAGGGACTGGATCGTTTCCTCCCAATATCCTTGGTTTAGGATGAACAGGAAGCCCACCAACACCAGCAGCGGCGTTTGCCAGCGGCGCTGGATGCCCCAAGCGATCGCGACAAAGATGGCGACCATGACCAATGGAGGCACGGTCAGTAGGCCGTCGACGATCCCTTCAAAGCCGTCTTTTAGACCGTCGGCAAAGGTATCGATGACCCCGCCAAAGGTTGCATTGATCCAGTCAAAGATCGCGCGCGCCCACAGGCCCACAGGAATTTTCGTATCAGTCAGCCAGTTCATCGGGTGCCTTCAATTAGGATGGCGCGGGCCTTTTAGGACCGCGCCGGTAAATTGCTTAGCCTTCCAGCTTGGCCGTCACGGCAGCCGCGGCATCGCCGCCGTCCAGCGTCGTCACTCCGTCCAGCCAGCCAGCCCATGCTTCCGGGTTTGCCTTGAGCCACGCAGCTGCAGCATCTTCGGCGGCAGCATTTTCGTTCAGGATCGCGCCCATGATCTCGTTTTCCATCGGCAGCGTGAAGGACAGGTTTTCCAGCAGCTTGCCAACGTTCGGGCAGGCCGCGACATAGCCGGCGGTCGTGTTGGTATAGACCGTGGCACCGCCCAGATCGGGGCCGAAAAAGTCATCGCCGCCTTCCAGATAGGTCATGTCAAATTTGGCGTTCATCGGGTGCGGCTCCCAACCCAGGAACACGATCGGCGTCTCGCGGCCATCGGCCCGCTCAACCTGCGCCAGCATGCCCTGCTCGGACGATTCGACGACCTTGAAGCCTTCCAGCTCAAAGGCGTTCGCTTCGATCATGTCCAGAATTAAGCGGTTGCCGTCGTTGCCCGGCTCGATGCCGTAAATCTCTTCGTCCAGTGCCTCGCGGTTAGCTGCGATGTCGGCAAAGGTTTTGATTCCCATGTCAGCAGCAGCCTTGTTCACGGCTAGCGTGTACTTTGCACCCTCAAGGTTCGCACGGACGCTGTCGACAGTGCCTGCCTCGCGGTAGGGTGCAATGTCGCCTTCCATCGTCGGCATCCAGTTGCCCAAGAACACATCGACGTCGCCTTCGGCGAGGCTGATATAGGTCACAGGCACGCTCAGCAGCTTGGTCTCGGTGTCATAGCCCAGCGCGTCCAGCACGACAGATGTTGCCGCTGTGGTGGCCGTGATGTCGGTCCAGCCGACGTCGGCAAAGGTCACGCTGCTGCAGTCATCCTGCGCTAATGCAGGTGTCGCCGCGACAAGCGCCAGTACGGAAAGTGTAGTTTTGAACGTCATCGAAAATCTCCCGGTCGGTTTTTATTGATTGATGAGTCAATCAAAAACGGTTTAGACAGGTATTGCAACAAGGAATACTGCAATGCCCAAGATTGGGATGGAGCCTATACGCCGCGCCGCTTTGGTCAAAGCGACAATTGCCGAGGTCGGCATCCATGGCTCGCTAAATGTCAGCGTTAGCCAGATTGCGAAGCGTGCTGGCATGTCATCAGCGCTGGCGCATCACTATTTTGGCGGCAAGGACCAGATTTTCATCGCGGCCATGCGCTACCTGCTACGCGATTTCCGGGAAGTGGTGCTGCGCGCCTATCTGACCACGCCTGACCGCGCCGAGGCGATCATAAAGGCCAGCTTTGCCAAGACGCACTTCGATCCCGGTGCTGTCGCCGCGTGGATGGCGTTTTACGTGCAGGCCCAGACCAATCCCGAAGCGCGGCGCTTGCTGTCGCTCTATCAGCGTCGGCTGCGTTCTAACTTGACCCACGCTTTGCGCGGGCAGGTCGCCGATCCGTCTGATGTGGCTGACTTGCTTGCCGCGCTCATTGACGGCTTCTATATCCGCCGCGCCTTGGCGGACCCCAAGACCGATGCCGCTGGGCAGGTTTTATCACTGCTGAAAACTCTTAAGGTTGCCCACTGACCGCTAACGACTTCAAACGCGAATGATCCCTTTCATTTGGCCAAATAAACTCCCGCCGGAGGCAAATATGACATATCCTACACAACCCAAAGCCAGCCACTTCATTGGTGGTGAATACGTCGAAGACACCGCAGGTGATCTGATCGAGGTAATTTATCCTTACACTGGCGAAGTTATCGCGCGGGTCCACGCCGCCACGCCCGCGATCATCGAGCGCGCCTTGCAGGCCGCCACAGATGCAAAAGCCGCCTGGGGCGCAATGACCGGGACAGAGCGGGGCCGCATCCTGCGCCGCGCCGCCGACATCATGCGGACGCGAAACCACGATCTGTCGGTGCTGGAAACTTTCGACACCGGAAAGCCGCTTCAGGAAACCTCTGTCGCCGATGCCACATCTGGTGCGGATGCGTTTGAATACTTCGGCGGTATGGCCGCCACAATCACAGGCGAACATATTCCGCTGGCGGGGGGCGATTTTGTCTACACCCGGCGCGAGCCGCTGGGCGTCTGCGTTGGCATCGGTGCGTGGAACTATCCCACCCAAATCGCAAGCTGGAAAGGCGCACCTGCGCTGGCCTGCGGCAACACGATGATCTTCAAGCCGTCGGAAACCACGCCGCTTTGTGCGCTGAAGGTGGCCGAAATATTGTGCGAGGCAGGCGCACCTCCGGGCGTCTACAACGTCGTGCAGGGCGTGGGGGCCGTGGGCGCGGCGCTGATCACCGATTCCCGCGTCGCAAAGGTTTCGCTGACCGGATCGGTCGCGACGGGGCAAAAGGTCTACGCCGCCGCTGCCGCCGGTCTGCGCCATGTCACGATGGAACTGGGGGGCAAATCCCCGCAGGTCGTGTTCGATGATGCCAACCTCGAAGATGCCGTTTCCGGCGCGATCCTCGGTAACTTCTATTCGACCGGGCAGGTCTGTTCTAACGGCACGCGGGTCTTTGTGCAGCGTGGGCTGGTAGATGCCTTCCTTGCGCGGCTGACGGAACGCCTTGGCGCTGTCGTCATGGGCGATCCGCAAGACATGGCTACAAACTTTGGCCCCATGGTAAGTGCCCGCCAGCGCGACATCGTCGAAGGCTTTATCGCCAAAGGCGTCACTGAGGGCGCGCGGCTTGTCTACGGCGGCAACCGCCCCGACCGCGATGGCTTCTTTCTGGAACCGACGGTCTTTGCCGACGTCACCGATGAGATGACGATCGCGACGGACGAAATCTTTGGCCCGGTTATGTCCGTGCTGATATTCGATAGCGAAGAAGAGGCCCTGCGCCGCGCCAATGCCACGCCTTACGGCTTGGCGGCGAGCGTCTTTACCGCCGATCTGACCCGTGCCCACCGTATGGCTGCCGGGTTCGAGGCGGGAACCTGCTACATCAACACTCACAACCTTGCCCCGGTCGAGGCCCCATTCGGTGGGTCCAAGCTGTCTGGCGTGGGACGTGAAAACTCTAAGGAAGCGGTCATGAACTATACCCAAACCAAGGGTGTCTATGTCTCGATGAACACGGTCGAGGCACCGTTCTGATGAATGCTGAATACGTCATCATCGGGGCTGGTAGCGCAGGCTGCGCCATCGCCTACCGGCTTGCTGAGGCGGGCAAGGACGTGCTGATAATCGAACACGGCGGCTCTGACGTGGGGCCGTTCATTCAGATGCCCGCCGCGCTGTCCTATCCGATGAGCATGAAAACCTATGACTGGGGTTTTCAGACAGAGCCGGAGTCGCACTTGGGCGACCGCCGCCTTGCCACACCGCGCGGCAAGGTGATCGGCGGGTCGTCCTCGATCAACGGGATGGTTTATGTCCGGGGCCACGCCAAAGATTTCGACCACTGGGCCGAGATGGGCGCGCAGGGCTGGGCTTATGCCGACGTGCTGCCGTATTACATGCGGATGGAGCACTGGCACGCCGGTTTGCATGGTGGAGATCCGGCGTGGCGCGGCAAGGACGGCCCGCTGCATGTGACCCGTGGCCCACGTAGGAACCCGCTGGTCAAAGCCTTTGTCGAGGCGGGCAAGCAGGCAGGCTATCCGGCGACGGACGATTACAATGGCGAGCAGCAAGAGGGCTTCGGTCCCTTTGACGCGACCATCTATCTGGGCCGCCGCTGGTCTGCCGCGAACGCCTATCTGCGCCCGGCGCAAAAGACCGGCAACTGCCGCGTCACCCGTGCCTTTGCCCGCCGCGTGATCATCGAAGACGGCCGCGCTACCGGGGTCGAGGTCATGCGCAAGGGCGTGGTTGAGGTCATTTCGGCGAGTAAAGAGGTCATCATCGCGGCCTCTGCCATTAACTCGCCCAAGTTGCTGATGCTGTCGGGTGTCGGTCCCGCCGCGCATCTGGCGGAACATGGTATCCCTATTGTGGCGGACCGGCCCGGTGTCGGGCAGAATCTGCAGGACCATCTGGAGCTTTATATCCAGCAGGCGGCGACCAAGCCTGTGACGCTGTTCACTTATTGGAAGCTGATCTGGAAGGCCTTGATTGGTGCGCAGTGGCTGTTTGGCAAGCGCGGTCTTGGCACGTCGAACCACTTTGAAAGCACGGGCTTCATCCGGTCCAAGGCTGGCGTCGAATACCCCGATATCCAGTTCCACTTCCTGCCCATCGCGATCCGTTATGATGGCAAGGTCGCAGCTGAGGGCCATGGCTTTCAGGCGCATGTGGGGCCGATGCGATCCGCGTCGCGCGGTGCGGTCACGCTGGCCAGCGGCGATCCCGATACCGCGCCGGAAATCCGGTTCAACTATATGTCCGACCCAAAGGATTGGGAGGATTTTCGCACTTGCATCCGTCTTACGCGCGAAGTCTTCGCACAAGAGGCTTTCGCGCCGTTCCGGGGCCATGAGATTCAGCCCGGTGCCGCCGTCCAGTCGGACGAGGCGCTGGATGATTTCATCCGCGAACACGCCGAGAGCGCCTATCACCCCTGCGGCACCTGCCGGATGGGGGCGGCAGATGATCCGCTGGCGGTGGTCGATCCTGAATGCCGGGTTATCGGGGTCGAAGGGCTGCGGGTTGCAGACAGTTCGATCTTTCCGCAGATCACCAACGGCAACCTGAATGCGCCGTCGATTATGGTGGGTGAGAAGGCGTCGGATCATATCCTTGGCCTCGCGCCATTGGCCCGCGCGAACGATGCGCCATGGATCCACCCTGACTGGCAGACGCAGCAGCGCTGATTTTATGTGAATGCGCGATAAGGGCGGCCTCTGCCGCCCTTATCCTGTCAACTTTCGCGATCATCTTGTGATCATGCGAAGAACCTTAGTAACTGCCCAGCATGTTGTGTTGAGGAATATTGTTGACTGAACGGCTCAAGCGTGAATCAACGGATACATGTCTGAAGGTTCAAAATTCCCATTTCTACCCTTTGCGGACGCTGCAGGCCGCGCCG
>Ga0209390_10000884_pt1 | contig 59536 bp, 56 predicted proteins | sample BON01_FD_187212 | JGI IMG/M metagenome (GOLD analysis project Ga0209390, IMG submission 187212) | Freshwater microbial communities from Lake Bonney liftoff mats and glacier meltwater in Antarctica - BON-01 (SPAdes) (version 2) | ecosystem: Environmental > Aquatic > Freshwater > Ice > Glacier...
TCGGCCCAGTCGTTCTCGGCGACGTCCGAGAACGCCTGGGCGGAGATCTCACCGTTGTACCAGTATCAAGGCGGAACAAGTCAGGCGGGACCGCACGTCTCGGGTGCGGCGGCGATTTTTGTGCAGTGGTATCGCGAGATGAATTCGGGCGCGACACCATCCCCGGCGATGGTCAAAGCGGCGCTGATCAACTCGGCGTGGGATCTGACGGATGAGTTCGGCACGACCGCCACGCCAAACAATGACGAAGGCTGGGGCCGGGTGGATCTGCCGAACCTGGTGCTCGGTCAAACGCGCCGTGAATTTGTCGACCAGTCCGTGCTGCTGATGAGCGGCGAAGCGTTCGAACGGCGTGTCGTGGTTTTGAGCGCGGACGAGCCGTTGATCATTTCGCTGACTTACACGGACGTGCCGGGCCTGCCGCTGAGCATTCCCGCGCTGGTCAACGACCTCAATCTGGAGGTGATCTCCCCGGCCGGGAAGATTTATCGGGGCAACCAGTTTGATCCGTTCGGGATCTCCGTGCCCGGGGCGCCGTCGGCGGATGCGATCAACAATGTGGAGGGCATCTACATCGACGACCCGATGCGCGGTGAGTGGATCGTGCGCGTGGTGGCACGCAACGTCCCTGAAGACGCGCGGATCGATACGCTCGAAATCGATCAGGATTTCGCGCTCGTGTTCTCCGCGGATCTGCCTGCGCCCGACGCCAGCGTTCTGTTGATGGACCGGACGGCCTACCGAGCCCCCGACCAGATCAAGTTCCGGCTGATCGACTACGATCTCTCGACGCAGACCTCGGCCAGCATCAACCTTTCCAGCGAGACCGAACCCGCCGGATTCACAGTCACTCTGAACAACGTCGGGGTGCCCGGCGTGTTCACCGGCGCGGTGGCGACGGCCGTCGCTCCCGCAATTCAGGGTGATGGCGTGCTCCAGTTCGCCGATTCGGAGATCATCATCGGCGAATATTTCGATGCGTCGCGGAACTCGTTCACCATCGCCACGGCGTATTCGGATTTCCGGAGTCCAGCGTTCAGCTTCATCGACTTTGACAATCAGTTCGGCCGGAGTTTCGTCGTGGTTCGCAGCGATGAACTGGTGAACGTCACCATTCACTTCGGCACCAACCAGCCTCCCGGGCGTGTTGCCATGAGCCGTTCAACGTTGTCGAGCCACGAGATCGAACTGCGCGGACTGGATCCCGGCAAAACCTACTACATATCGATCGAGCTGGAGGATGTGGCCGGCAACATTTCATTCTACGACAACAACGGAAAGTATCTGCGCTATGTCGCGCCCCGGCCGTCCACCGTGTTGCTCGTGAACGACTACACCGAGTATCCGGAGGGATCCGACGCGTTTCCCATCGCCGTCTTTGAATATACGGATGCTCTCGATGGCGCCGGCGCAACGTATGACATCTGGGATGTCAAAACCCAGGGCTCGCCCCGGCTGGATACGCTATCGCCGTACGCCGTGGTGATCTGGCGGATCAACGACGATTTCTGGGCGACCCAGTCGGACGTGCTGGACCCCAACGAACGAATCGCCATCGAAAGCTACGTGAACGGCGGCGGCGGGTTCTTCATGAGTTCGATGGAGATCATCAGCCGGCTCGGGGATATCCCGTTCCGAAAAAACATTCTGCATGTCGACGGGTTCATCACCAATCCGGATCCTTTTGGTGAACCGTGTGATACTTGTGACGAAGATTTCGGAGTGCCCTACATTTTTGGCGAACCGAGCGACGGGATTTCTCGGGACGTGGAGGCGACGCTCGACTATTCGGCGTTCCCGGTTTTTGACCTCGCGCCGTTCTATCTGGGGCCGGATCTTTCCGACACCTTCACTGCGAGCACGAACGCCGCGAGCATTTTCTACGATATCAATGACAAGACCTGCGGCGTTCGGTATCCGCGAACTGGGCAGGACAGTCCCGGGCGGGTCGTGTTCTTTTCGTTTCCGCTGGAGGCGATCCCGCTGGCCGACAACTCGAACGGACGGGCGGCGATCCTTGGGAATGCGCTCCGCTTTCTCGCACCCGGGTTGAACGGCCTGGCTACGATCTCGCTCGACAGCTCCGAGTACACCATCCCGGATCAGGTGATCGTGGAGGTGGCGGACTCCGATCTCGAGGATCAAGGCACGACCACGGTCACCTTTCACAGCGAGACGGCTCCTCAGGGCGTGCCGGTCACGTTGTCGGAAACCGTGCGACCGGGCGTGTTCCGCGGCACTCTTACGCTGGCTTCGTCGACCACGCCGCCGTCACCGGGCGTGCTGCCGACGGCGCAGGGAGAAACCATTTTCGCCCGCTACCACGACGCCTCGGTCAACCAGAACCGGCAGGCGTATGCGGACATCGACACGATCACTCCCGTCATTTCCAACCTGGCCCTGGATGCGCAGTACACCGAGGCCTTCGTTGTGTGGGATACCGACGAATACACGGACGCGCTGGTTGAATTCGGCGAGTCGCCGTTCTTTGGCGGGCAGATCCACCGTACCGTCATCGGGCGGCAGTTCGCCACGTCCCATTCACTTACCCTGAGCCAGCTGAAACCGGACAAGGTGTATTACTACCGGGTCAGCAGCCGGGACGTCGCGGGAAATGTCGCCGCTGTGTCGACTGATCAGGGCGGACAGCCGTTGTCCTTCAGAACGCTGGATCCGCTCACGCCGCCGTGGTCTGATGACATGGAGTCTTTCGATCTCAATGACTGGACGGTTTTCAGTTCTGAAATCACCGAAGTGGCGTGGCAGCAGGGCGAGCCGGGCCGCTATCCCGGGACGTCTCCCCACTCGGGTGCAGTGGTGTGGGGTTCCAATCTCGACGGCGAGATTATCGGGCAGGCGGAGACCTTTCTGATCAGTCCTCCGATCGAGCTGGATCCGTCGCTCGGCAACCGGGCAACGCTCCGGTTCTGGCAGGATTACGACTTCATTCCCACGTCCGAGTTTTCGATCATCGAGGGCGGCGAACTGATGCTGATCACGAACACCGCGACGGCCCCCATTACGATCGCGTCGTACATATTGAACTCGTCATTCGGTTGGGAGGAACAGGAATTCGACCTGTCGCCGCATATCGGAAAAGTCGTTTACATGGTCTGGTACTACGTTGACTTTTCCGTGGAGAACGAACGTCGCCGCGGCTGGCTCATCGACGACGTGTCCGTGACCATGCAGACGATTAATCCCGGGACTCTGTCGATCTCGAACAACATCGCGCAGTCCACCTTCAATATCTCCGGGCCGATCAGCCGTTCGCGTCAGCCGTGGTTCTTCCGCGATGAGAATGCGCCGCCCGGCGAGTACGTCGTGTCATTCAACGCCGTGCCGTACTACCAGACTCCGGCACCGGTCATTGGCGTCCTCGAGTCGGGATCCACTCTGAACGTCGCGGGCAACTACCTCTTCACGGACAGCAATTCCAACGGGATTGCCGACAGTTGGGAAAGCCAATTCCTGGGCGGCGTGAATCCGAATCTGACGCCCACAACCGACACCGACGGCGACGGCATGCCGGACTCGCATGAATTTCTGGTGGGGACCAATCCAACGAACAGCGCCTCACTGCTGAAGCTGGGCGAGCCGATGATGACGAGCAACAACGTGATCGAAGTGAAGTGGCCGACTGCGGCCGGCCGCGCGTATCAACTGCAATCGTCCACGAACGTCATCGACTGGAAAACACTGATCGACTGGTATCGCTCCACCGGTGCGGTGGGTGTTCATCAACAGGCCGCCCCGGACAACGGTTCCGTGATCTTCCGGCTTCGCGCCAAGCCGTGATCTGAAGCGCGGGCTTCAGCCCGCTTCGACGGACGATTCGATCTTAAACCTGTCGCGCCACTGCCTGCGCGAAATCTTGCCCCGGGCATTGGATTCGATCGTGTCGACGATCCACCAGTGGCGGGGCAACTGCCAGCTGGCCAGCCCGGTTCCGACACCCCGCTTGACGGTGGCCAGTTCCGCTCCCGGTTTCAGCTCAATCGCAACAACGATTTCTTCAAATCTCGTTTCATCCTGCGCGGGTACGCCAAACGCCACACAGTTCTTTACCCCCGGCTGGGCGCGGACAAAAATCTCAACCGTTTCGGGCGACAGTTTGCGGCCGGCGATGTTGATGATGTCCGAGGCTCGTCCGACGATTCGCAGTTCGCCGTCACTCAGCTCCGCCAGATCGGTGGTGACGAAACGCCCGCCGCCCAGACGGTCACCCGGCTCCGCGAGGCAGCCCAGGCCAACCGCCGCGCTTTTGACGACCAGGCAACCCCCGTCGTTGACGGCGAGCGTGACGTTGTCCATCGGGCGGCCGATCAACAACGGATCGGTGCGCGGCGATTCCGACCGGTCGTAGGCGATTCCGCCGCATTCGGTTGAGCCGCAGAAATTGTGAATCTTCAGTTGTGATTTTTTGAAAACGGCGCGTTCCAGTTCCAGAGGTAACGGCGCTCCGGCGGAAATCGCGATGCGGACATTCGCCGGAATCGAGTCCGCTTCATGCCACGCACGCCACATCGCCGGGACTGCGGGCAACACGACTGATTCGTGACCTGCCGCCGCGTTTCGGACCATTTCGGGCAACGGGGTCGGGCAGAGGATCAGTGGGATTCCATGCAGCAACAGCGGCGTGACCAGATTGGAAAAGCCATACGAATGCGCGAGACTGATCACGCCGAGATTCGGCCGTGCAGAGGAGAGTCCAATGGTGGAAACGATGTTGTCCGCGTCGGCCGAAAGCTGTTCTCCTATGAACGCGATCAACTGCGGTTGCCCGGTGGTGCCGGAGGTGATTTTCAAGTGCGCGGTCGCGGGCGGAAGCTCCGGAATCGGTGGAGCGGCCTGGCCTGGTTCGAGCGGGAGCACGGGGTGTCCGCTTCGCCACGCAGCCAGCACATTGATGACGAATTGAACGGTGTGACCGGATGGAAACTGGACAACGCCGCCCGTCGGCGAAGTGTTTTCGGCTGCATCCGCGAGTTCGGCAAACGTCCACTCGCGCCGGTTCGCGGCATCGAAAACGGCGACCCGATTTCCGTTCAGACGTGCGATAGATTGCCAGCGGTCGTAAAGCATTGCCGGTGAGCTTTCGTGTCGCTAGCGTTTCGCGCAAGCATGTTGTGTCGCTCAAGCCTCGTCCTGTTCATCGCGATTCTGCTGACCGGTTGCGCATCGACGAAACACCGTCAGCCGACCGGCCGGACCTTCGTGTTCGAGCGCGACACGTTTGCCTTCGCGAACGAGTTGCTTTGGGAATATGAAGTCGATGAAACCACCGGTGAACGGACCACCCGACCTCGCGAACCCGAGCCGGAATACCACCATTACTGTTTCCCGATGGCCCGGGCGGCCCGGCAATTTTATGACTTCGCCGTTTTTGAGCCGCAACGTGAGCGCACGAATATTGTCGCCACCGTCGATCTGATTGATGCCGTGCTCGACCGGAATCCGCGCGCCGACCCCCAGGACGTCGAGCCGGTCGTGATTCCGGGTTACGCCGGGCTGCGGGAATTGAGTGAGGACTACGAGGCCAACCTGAAACGATCCATGGGCGGCAACTGGCAGAGCTGGTTCCAGCGCGGCAACTGGCGGATGGTGCTGCCGTTCAGTCGCGGAAACCAGGCCGATGCGGCCACGGAACTGAAAGCGGGAATTGAGAGCGGGCAGGTCGCGATTGTCCATCTCTCGCGGTTTCCGGCCCTCACCATCAATCACGCGGTGCTACTGTATTCGGTTGAAGACAGCGACGGGCAGATTCATTTCGCGGCTTACGACCCGAACACCTCTGATCATCCGCTGATCCTGAAATTCAAGAAAGCGGACCGTACATTTTATCTTCCCTCCACCCCGTACTGGCAGGGTGGGAGAGTGGATGTTTACGAGGTGTTCAAGAATGGGTTTTATTGAAGGGACTGGGGGATCGGCGGGGACTCGTTCCTTGCGTCCGCCATACTTTTATTGATCTGCCTGTTTCGCTCAATCGATCCCAATGTCTTCGACGAAGCGGGCATCATCCGAAAAATTTCGAGCACCGACGATGTCCACGACACCATAACGAACACCACATCTCACCAGTTGCCGAGTCCAGGGTTCGCCGGGTTTGAGCAGGGCGCGGAGATGAGAGGCCAAGATTGTCTCAAGAGCTTTCCGGACAGTTGCACTCCCGAAGAGGATTCGAGGGGGCTTGAAATTCGCGATGCCAGTGACGTCGCTGAAGTGCTTCCAGAACGTGCCCGCAGCCTCGCTTTTGTGAAGGTGATGAAATCGGTCGTTGAGGGGTAACAATTTAACTCGGCCATCGGTTGTTTGGACGATACCTCGTCGAAACACATGGAACGCGCGCAATCCAGGACAGAAAGAAGGGAGCTCAACTGCGCACAGTTTGGTCGAGATGAGGTCAATCGCTTGTTTTGGTGTAATCAACTCGAACGCCTCAGAGTTCTCAATACGTATCCCAAAGGTTTCTTCCCACCGCATCACAATTTCAACAGCGTCGAGTCCCATGACAAAAAAGACAGTTAATATTCGCGGCACGGTTTCCAGGAGATTTTCGTTCCGTCCATTCTGAGTGTTGTCCCATAGCTCTCCGCGACGAGTAAACCGCCAAACTGGATGAATAGGGAGAGGATGTGGGTACGAGCGACTGCGATTAAAATCTGCGAATTGAAATGGTAGGGCGTGTCGCTCCGCGCGCGCAGCCGGAAGCCGGACGGGGTTTTGAACGCTCAGAATTTTTCACGGAAAAAAGAACCTGTGAAGCCCATCGGCGGACCGCGCGGAGCGACACGCCCTACCTTACTGTTTGGATTTTCCTAATGCGCGCCCGATCTCAGCAGCGTTTTCAAAAATCGGCCAGTGTGCGAAGTCTTGGATTTTGCAATTTCTTCAGGAGTTCCTTCCGCGACCATCTGTCCTCCGCCCGTTCCACCTTCGGGTCCGAGATCGATGACCCAGTCTGATTCCGCAATGAGATCGAGATTGTGTTCGATCACGATGACGGTGTGGCCTGCATCGACGAGCCGTTGAATGACGCCAACCAGTTTCTGCACGTCGTTCATGTGCAGACCAATGGTCGGTTCCTCAAGAATGAACAGGCTGGCGGTTGGTTTGCCGGACCTGCGTTGATCGGAATCCAGATTCAGTTGTTCAGCCTTTAAACCGCCGAGAAGGTGGGTGACGAGCTTCACGCGCTGCGCTTCGCCGCCGCTGAGGGTCGGGCTGGTCTGGCCGATCTTGATGTAGTCCAAACCCGTGTCACGGAGCGCCTCAAGCGGTCGCAAAATCTTTGATTGAGCGGCGAAAAACTCGATGCCCTCCGCGACGCTGAGATCGAGCACCTGGGCGATGTTCTTGCTGCGGTACTCGACGTCCAACGTTTCCGGCGTGAACCGGAGGCCGTTGCAGGATTCACACTTCACATGCGCCGTCGGCAGAAAGTTCATTTCCACTTTGATCGTTCCGGCACCCTTGCATTCCGGACACCGGCCCTGCGGGCTGTTGAACGAAAATCGGCTGGCCGTGTAACCTCGCATTCGCGCTTCGGGCGTTTGCGCAAAGAGCTTTCGAACGTCTTCGAAGAACCCTACGTAGGTTGCCGGCGTGGAGCGAGGTGTCCGGCCGATCGGTGACTGGTCCACTTCGTAGACCGATTTCAGAGATTCGTGGTTGGATACTGATGGGCCTTTGTTTGTGGTCCGTTGTTTGTTGTTCTTCGAACGCGCGCTCGTCCCGGCTTTTCGCAACTTCAAGACATGTTCGACAGCGGGTAGAAGGCATTCGCGAACGAGCGTGCTCTTGCCTGATCCGCTCACGCCGGTGACGGTGACAAACCGGTTCAATGGGAAGGAGATGGAGAGGTCTTGAAGGTTGTTGGTGTTTGCGTGAGCAAGCACCAACGTAGGACAGGCATCCTGCCTGTCTTTGAGCGCACGAGACGATTTGGAACGAGTTACGCGTTTGGTACGAGCGGATGCGTTGGGAGACAGGCTGGAAGCCTGTCCTACGACCCGCCGTTCGCCGCGACTCGGATACTTCTTCACCGCCTGCGCCGCGAGCGCCTGGCCGGTTAGCGATTCTTTGTGCTTGAGCAACTGCTTGAGCGTTCCGGTAGCGACGACTTCACCGCCGTTCACACCCGCGCCCGGTCCGAGGTCCAGAATCCAATCCGCGTGCCGCATCGTGTCCTCGTCGTGCTCCACGACGACCAATGAATTGCCGCGTTGCTGAAGTTGTTTCAGCGCGGCGAGCAGTTGCTCGTTGTCGCGGGAGTGCAGGCCGATCGTAGGTTCGTCGAGAATATAGAGCACCCCGCTGAGGTTTGAACCCAGCTGCGCGGCGAGCCGGATGCGCTGAGCTTCGCCCCCGGACAAGGTGGTGACGCTTCGGCCAAGTTGGAGGTAGCCGAGACCGACTTCCTGAAGAAAGTGCAACCGCGTCTGGATCTCGGGAATGATGTCGCGCGCGATCTTGGTTGCGCGACCGGTCAACTTGAGTTTGCCAAACCAGTCGCCCGCTTCGGTCACGGTTGCATCGGCAAAGAAGTCAATCGTAGGTTGATAGCACCCAAGGTGACGAGGCTCTTGCTTTTTTGATTGTGATTCGAGCCTCCTCATTTCCGCAGTCGCGGGACGGGCGTCGGCTGCTACGCCGAGCCTCACGGATCTGGCGAGTGCGTTCAATCGGCGGCCCTCACACTCGGGGCAGGTCTCGCGTTCATTGGCCCAACGCCACCAGCTTTCTTCGATCGAATCCGCGTCCGCACCGCGATCGACATCCGGAAGATAAAAAAGTTCGCCGAATCCACGGCAATTCGGGCACCAGCCCTGAGATGAGTTGTAGGAAAAGTTCTTGGGGTCCAGCGGTTCGAATGAACGGCTGCAAGACGGGCAAACGCGATGGGTTGAATGAACCGTTTCTTTCGCCCGATTGTCGATGGCGAAGAGGATGCCGTTCCCGACGCGCAATGCCTGGTCAATCAGCTGGTGGGGTGAGGCTGCGGCCGAGCCTTCTTTGGAATGGGCTCCGCGGGAGCGTCGCCCTACTGGCTTCTTGGAAGCCGCTCCTTCAAGAACACCGATGACTACTTCGACATCGTGTTCCTTGAACCGATCGAGGCGCAGGCGTTCGGTCGTCGGATACATTTTTCCATCGGCGCGAACTTCCTTGTAACCGTGTTTGGCTGCCCATTCTGCGACGTCGGTGTGGAAGCCTTTCCGATTCCGAACCACCGGTGCCAGCAAGAGAAGGTCTCCGCGCTTCTTTGAGTCCGCGATCAGGTGTTTGCTGACTTCATCGGCGGATTGTTCCTGAACGGGTTCGTGGCAATCCGGGCAGTATTGTGTGCCGAGCCGGGCGTAGAGCAGGCGGATGAACTGATAGATTTCGGTGATCGTTGCGACGGTGCTCTTGCCGCCGCCGCGAGAAGTGCGTTGCTCGATGCTGACCGTCGGTGGAAGTCCGGCAATGAGATCGACGTCGGGCCGCGACATTTGTTCCACGAATTGTCGGGCGTAGGTGTTCATGGAATCGAGGAATCGCCGTTGGCCTTCGGCGAAGAGGAGATCAAATGCCAACGTGCTCTTGCCCGAGCCACTTACGCCGGTCACGACGACGAACTTCCCGCGCGGAATAGCCAGCGAGATGTTCTTCAGGTTGTGTTCGCGTGCGCCGTGGATGGCGATGCTGTCACTGTTCAGTAGCTTGTCTTGTGTCTTCGGCACCGGCGCAGTTTTAGGGCATTCGTCGAGGAGAGCAACTGGGAGTTCACGATTTCAACATTGAGGACACCAGGAGTGCGAAAGGAGACACTCGTGGGTATTGGCTGGGCGGCTTCAACTGGCCCCTGGAAACCGTTGTTTGCGTCCTAACTGTTGTGATCGACGGGGTTAGCTTGAGCATCGCGATAGCTCTCCATCGGAAGGAATTCGGCCGGGCCAAAAATGGCAGGCTTGTTGCGACTGTTGTGTTCCAGCCTGCCCGACTGAAAATTGAATTAGTACCATGAAAATTACCGGAACCGGCAGCAACGAAGTCCTTTCGAACTACCAGCACGGCGAGTCGCCTTTGGACGCACGAGTCGCCTTGCTCAAGCAGGCTCAGGATTCGATGAAGGAACAGAGCGATCAACTGGTGGAAATGATCGAGGCGGCGGGAACGTTGCCCAAAAGCGACCATCGCCTCGACGCATTTGCGTGAAATTGGGTGGAGGGGGAGCCTTGGGGACTCCAGGGACAGCCCGTTGTTTGTCGCCAATATCGTTTTTTCAGGCTCAATCGCCTCACTGAATTAAAGGGTTGAGGCAATTCTTCCGAATTCAAACCATGGACGAAGAACGTTTTCTCAAAGTCTACGAAGAAATCATGCAATGCACCGAGGCGGGTGCACGTTGTGTCTTCATGTATCTCTCTTCAGAGAAGGAGGACGGGAGCGGAACTGTCGCGGGCGTGGCTCAGACGAGCTTCTGAAGTCGCTGGTCGGCGGTCAGCTTCTTGACCATGTCCTTGATCTTCTGCATCCAACTTTTCTTCGTGGGCCCATGAGGGGTTGCCAAATCTGCCCACCAACTGCCGTAAGTTGCGGCTCTATTCCGTGCTTGTTTTCGCCACCGGCCCTGCTCTCCAAGGATTCTGCTTGATTGGTCAAAGTTGATCCCCCCACTCCCCCGACGGCTGCCCCTCTGCAAATTTTGTAAGGTTCAATGCATCCGATCTCCGCTTCCGGTCGTATCTCCTGTTGAACAGCGCGGTCGAGGAAGGTTCCCCGGCCGCCAAACCAACCAACAGAATCGACCTTGTGAAAAGCATGATCGCGAATCAGGAACGCACCGTTTCAACGGTAGGCGCCAAAAAAACCAATTCACGCCGGGATTTTCTCGGGCGCACGCTCCCCGGCAGCCTCGCCGCAGTCGGCATGGGCGCGATGCTCCTGCGTCCTTCCTCTGCGAAAGCGGATCACCTGCCCCCGGATATCGCGATTCTGAACTACGCGCTCACCTTGGAACATCTGGAAGCCGCCTTTTACCTTCAAGGATTGCAACGGTTCACGGCACGTGATTTTTGTAGTGGGCAGCGTATCAGCCAGCTGGGACCGAAGGTGGTTCGCGATCTGCACAAAAACCTTTTGGTAGTGCGGGATCATGAAGTCGAGCATGTGATGGTGCTGGAATCAGTGATCCAATCTTTGGGCCGCACTCCGGTTTTGGCCTGTCAGTATGACTTCGGTTACGATGGCCCGGATGGTTTCCTGCGCGTGGCGCAGGCATTGGAAAACACGGGGGTGATGGCCTATACCGGTGCTCTCGCTCAGATTCAGAATGTAGATCTCCAGACCGCCGGCGCCACGATCGCCACCGTCGAAGCTCGGCATGCGTCGTATTTGAACCTGATCAATGGCGACAGCCCTTTTCCGATGGCGTTCGATGAGGCGAAGACGATGGATGAGATCCTGGCGATTGCCGGACAGTTCATTGTCAGCTGTCCTTGAACGATTCCAACCAGGCCGGATGAACCGACTATCGAGCGTTCGACCAGGTTTGGTTTGGTTGAAAGCGAACTTGAAATGCTTTGACACAGGGTGCGGTTAACATTGAAGACTTGCGAACGATGGCGAACAAACTGGATCGCTTGACACCCGCCGATCCGCAGGTGCTCGAAGAAGCGGAACTACTGCGTCGGGTGGCGGAGGGCGACGAGCCGTCCTTCACCCGACTGTATGACGGCCTGGCGAAACCGTTGTTCTCGGTAGCGATGAGCATCCTTCGCGATGTTTCCGCGTCAGAGGAAGTCTTGCAGGAAGTCTTTGTGCTGATCTGGGAACGGGCGGTCCAATATGATCCGAAGTCCGGCAAACCGTTGACTTGGGCCGTCGTGCTGACTCGCAACAAATGCATCGACCGGATCCGTTCGCAACAACGTCGCAACCGTTTGTCTGAAATGATCGAAGCATCCGGGAGCCATCGACCCGCCGAGGGACCGGCCCCCGCGTTTGGCCAGATGGTGGTGCGCGAACAGGTCGAGACCATGCGGGCGGCGATGAACGATCTGCCCGTGGATCAACGGCACGCCATCGAACTGGCATTTCTCGGCGGGCTGACCCAGACCGAGATCGCCACTGAACTCAAGCTGCCACTCGGTACGGTCAAGGCCCGGATCCGACGCGGGATGTTGCAGTTGCGGACGCGACTCGAAGAGAGCAACTTGTCAGACGATCAGATCGCACAGAACTGACTATGAAGAAGGAACAAATCGAAGAGCTGGCGGCGTCGTATGCCGCCGGTGCGCTGGACGGCGAAGAGCGGCGCGAGCTGGAGCAGTTGCTTGCCGATGGCGATCCGGTTGCGGTCAGTGAAGTCGCGCGGTTTGGCGATGTTGCCGCCATGATTGCACTCGCCCAGGCACCAGACAGTGAGCCTGCTCCCGCAGTGCGTGATCGATTGCTCAATCAGATTCGTGGGAAGAACCCGGCTTCGAAATCTGCAGCGAAAATTATCATGCCGCCGATGCCCGGATTCAAATTTGTCTTCGGCGAGGAAAAGGGAGAATGGGTGCAACTGCCCGTTCCCGGTGCGTCAGTGAAACTGCTTTCGATGGATCAGGAACGTGGTTATGCAGTGGTGATGGGCAAGCTTGAAGCGGGTGCGAGTTATCCGCCGCACACACACATTCACGCGGAACAGGTGTTCGTGCTGTCCGGCGATCTCAACATCGGCCAGCAACGGATGGAAGCGGGCGATTTTCATCAAGCCGACGCCGGGACGACCCATGACGTGAATTATTCCGAAACCGGCTGCACCATCCTCGCCGTGATCTCCCTTCCCGATCTCCAAGCCCAGATGGCCTGAGACGCAAGGGATCGTCGCTCCGCGCGGTCCGATGGCGAATCCAGCTACGCTCCGATGGATCGGGTAATTCCCAACTCACCAACACGCTCAATGGCGCGCGCGGAGCGACACGCCCTACCTTTTTTCAGTCTTACTGATTAGTGTGAATTCGTGTCCATTCGTGGTTTCCCGCTCCACTTGGCGAAGTCGTCGCGGTGCGTTTGAGTGAGGGCATCGGGCTGGTAAAACTTGTCGTAGAATTCAGCATCCAGATGAGCCGCTTGAAATGCCATCACGGTGCGGTAGGCGGGGATGTGCGCGGGGAAGCGGCCGTAGCGCTTCCACAAATATTCACAGTACGCGACCGTTGCCTCGATCGCCTTTTCACTAATACGCGGAGTCCGGGTGCCGACCTGATCTGGATTACTCCAGGCGTTCAGTTTGTTGTCTTTGGAAAATGTCCCGGTCGTTCCAAACTTCCGTTCCACCACCGCTTCCACGGCGTTGCGCATCGACGGATACGCGGGCGGGCAAAATGGTTTCAGCAGAGGTTCCCCGCCGTGGTTGAGACCGATCGGATACCGGACAGGAGAGTCCTTGCCCAGCAACCGCATCACACCGCCGATCAAGGCATTCATGCCCAAATACCGAGAGGCGGGCATGGTCGCCATTTCGAAACCGAACGCGTCAAACCACGCGGTTTCGTGATTCGCAAAATAGGGAAATCCGCCCAGGCCCAACGCTTCACACGTGAGCGCCAGATTCTGCAACATCAGGCCTTGTTCAATCGACGCGAACTCCGCGACCATCAGCTCGACGTGCTTCACGGTAGCGAGTTTTCCCTTCGCTGGATCGTCCTCGAGGTGGCCGCCCTTGCTTCGGGCGAATTGACCGATTCCGGCGGGGCGGAAACTTGCGCGTTCATCGAGAATGAAGGCACCGGTTTCCTCGTTGAAAATCTCCAGCAGGCCGTTGATGTAGAGGAGCGAGAGATCGTTGAGCGGTACAAAGGTCGTGGAACCAGCGGCGTTCGCGGACCAGCGATTAACATTGATGTTCATCAACGGTTCGACCGGTGGTGCGCTGCGGGCGGACTTCAACCGAACTCGTTGTCGTTGATAAATTTCACTGAGCCTGCCGTTCTTCGCGAGGTCGATTAGTCCGATTACTTCGTCAGCCAATAATTCCTGAGGGCGCTTGATCAGATAGGTGGCGTTGTCATTTGTCACCGCCAGGGAAACCGACTGGATGCCGTCGCCCGAGGCAATCGTCCGTCCGACGAGTCCGACCATGATGTTGCCGCCCTGGGCCTTGCCAAAACTCAGGTCGGCCAACACGCGACCGCTGATGCCGCTCGCGGAAAACGTCAGCGCGGCCTCTTCGCTGTCAGACAGGGGAACCGGATCAAACCGGCTTTCAAATGCGAGCGGGCCTTCCGGCATTTTCATGCCCGCACCGAAACGGCGCGAGCGCCGGTTGATCAGTGCCGACCACAGGGAGCTTCCTTTCAACGGATTATCACCAGACGGGTCGGGGGTGGACAAAGGTTGGCTCATGCGGTCGAACTGGCCGAAGCTTAGCCGAAGTCTTTAAATAGCCAATCCTTCTTGCAAAGTAGGACGGCGCTTCCAGCCAGTCTTCCCCAGCGACTTTGCGTGTGGTGCGTTTGAAAGTGGGAGTCAACCGGATGCCGGACGGTGGGGCGAGTTCTCCGAACGAGTCTGGCTCACTTCACCTTGCCCCACACTTTCAAACACGCTCCTTTGTGTGGAAATGTTTTCCTTCCCCTTCCGCTGGTTTTGGCGCGCGGGACTTCTTCGGAGAATTGCCAGCAAGATGCTGGCAACACGTTACCTCAGAAGGGAAGGATACGCATGTCTAACGCGCGTTCGGCCAGCCAGCCGGTGGCCACGATGGCGATCACTGCCGAACCACCAAAGCAAATGATTCGGCGGTAGAAACGCGTGTCGCGCAGCAGAAATGCAATTGGCAAGAACAGCGCGACAATTGCCAGCTGACCCAGTTCCACGCCGATGTTGAATCCGCCGAGACTCAACGCAGTGGAGCCGGGAGGCAATCCCAGATCACGTAGCACGGAAGCGAATCCAAAGCCATGGACCAGGCCGAATCCGAACACGATCCAGGCGGCGCGATCTCGGAAGAAGGACCAGAGATTGTTCACGGCAGCCACGATCACGCTGGCCGCGATCACCGATTCGATCAGTCGCGACGGCAGGTTGATCAGATTGAGCGTGGCCAGACACAGCGTGATCGAGTGGGCGATGGTGAATGCCGTCACCAGTTTGATCGTGCGGTTCATGACAATGGAAAATTCATTTGGACGTTGCGCTGCGTGTAACAGTTCTTTGTCGCTTCGTGGACGCCAGAGCACGGCCGGAACAAGGAGCGCGAGCAGGAAAAGAATGTGGTCGAGCCCGATCCAGATATGATGGACGCCTTCCTTCACAAACGTGGCGAACTGTCGGACGGGCGACACCGTGGCGAGGCTGAGTGTTTGATCCCGGGTTTCCGGACTGAAGACGGCGGTTTGAACCTGGTCGCTTTGGCGAAGTTGCAGAAGGCCGCGATGCTGCGGGTCGAAGTCAAACAGGAGTCCGTAGCTGATGGTCAGATTTTCCGAGTTCACTGGCAGGGCACCATGAAACCGGAGAACGGCGTAGGCTCCGTCGGAATGTTCGTCGATTAACAGGTCGCCGGGAACCAGTTTTATCGGTTGGTCTTTCGCCGACACGTTCAGATGCTTCAACGCATATGTTGTGATCTCCTCCTGTCGTGCGCGAACTTCTCCCCAGGTGATTTTGTGATCCCCGTTTGCGTCGAGTCCGACAGCGTCTTCGAGATCGCGCAGCGCAATGTCCCATTCGCCTGCGACGGCACTGTCGCTGACATCGATTTTCAAGTAGGCATCACTGAGTTTGTGGGCGTGGCAGTTGAGGCCAATTAGGCACGCGAACAAGACGAGCCACCGCGCGACCGATCCCGATTTGCGGGATAGCTTGATCATTGAGTTGATCGGCGGATCCAAACGAGGGCCACGAGACGTCCACCGGCGGCGGCGTGTCGATTCGCCCGCGCGGATGATCACCTCCCAACGTGAGGTGATGAACCGGTGCAGACGTAGTTGAAGCGGCGTAGGTGACATGCGAACGTCTTGAGTTACGGAAATTTTCATGGCGTTGAAGCGTTCGCGGTTTTGATGTTCGGCGCGGTCGGTTTGCCGAAGAGAAACGTGCGGGTAGATTCCACGATGTCACGGGCTCCCACTTTTTCCGCAGCCTCGATCAAGATCTGCGCGTCGGCCCATTCCTTTTGTTCGGTCCAGTTGAGCAGGGCGATTTCGAGGGCGCGTTGGGGATCGTGTTTGAGCCGCAATTGAAAGCGGGCCTCCTCGCGCTGGTGAAGTGCGTTCCCGCGCAGTCGGGCGGCGTCGAATCTTGCGCCCAGCATTTCGACCTGCCGGGCCAGTTCGCCCATGCGGTCAGGTTCTTTCAAAGAGAGTTGCTGGTTCGCTTCGGCGAGGCGGAGCAGCAGACTGTCGATGTGCTCATAGTCGGCGAGAGCGTTCAGTGCTTCCATCGGTCGATTTTGTGAAAGCAGAACATCCGCGAACGCCGCCAAGGCAAACGGATCTTTTGGGGCCAACCGGAGCGCTTCTTCGTAGTGTTGAAGCGCGAGATCGGCAATGCCGCGACGTTCCGCAAGTTCGCCCAGCGTGACTGAAGCCCAGGCACGGACGCGCAGTTCTTCCGATGTGAATTCTTCGTGAGTTGACGATTCAGACACGAGTGAACGGGAGAGCAGGTTGTAGGCGCTCTCCGCTTTTCCAGTTGCGCCACCGAGGGCGGCGGTCACCGTCGTCGCGGCCAGAGGATCCGCGAAGCGCATCGACTGCAAACACGATTCCCGTGCGGCGTCGTATTTTCCGAGAACGGTCAGGATCACTGACCGGGTCAGCCAGGCCTGGCCGTTTTGCGGATCAAGGTGCAGGAGCTTGTCGAGGTCTTCGAGCGCGCCGTCGAAATCGTGCAGACTTTGGCGAATGGTGGCGCGCAGCAGCAACACATCAGTCGGCGGTTCGGTCTGGTTCCACCAGGGCGCGAGCAGGGTTTGCACTTGATAGAGATAACGCGGGTCCGCCTCGGTGCGGGCGAGTTGGATCAGTTCGCGGGAAAGTGGAATGGCGGCGGAAAGCGTGGTTTCGGACGGCGACGTGGAAAATCGCAAACGGCGCAGTTCGTCGGATTCGGAGCGTGAGAGGGTTGTCTTCAGCCGGGTGAGCACTTCGTCGTCGTTGTGAGGAACTCGCGGTGCGGCGAACGCATCACTTGAAACTAGAAGGGCAATCAGAAGAATGGCAAAATATCCCGACCGTGATCGGAAAGTGAAATTGGGGAGCGCGCGCGTCCCGCGCGCCGACCTCGCCGTCCCGGCGAGGTCTTCCGGCTGATCATTGAAAGAGGTGTGGCAATTTGGGTGCCTCCGGAGTTCCCGAGGTGTTCGGCGGGACGCCTCACACGGCACGCGGGACGCGTGCGATCCCCTTTTCTCTACATCGTGCGAACCGGCTTCTGGTAGTGCTGATTTGGTTTGGGATTTCATTTCGGAGAATCGGAGAGGTTTCAGAAAAAGGCGGCGGGCCTCGGCAGACACACGATTATTTTTTACCCGAAGCCCGCCGTTCATTCCCATCCGGGATGAAATTAGAAATTGTTTGGGTGAGGAAAGGGACGGACGCCGGGACTTGCGGGCCGGCGCCCGTCGTTCTTCCAATCACCGCGAGCCTACTGGACTTTCGCGGAAACGGTGTTTGCATCAACCTGGGTCTCGGTCAGGTTGACCTTGCGGTCGGCGCTAACGCGTATGAATCCCTTGTCGCTGGCGGGCTTCGGAGCACTCAGGCGGCCGGTGTTTGGATCGTAGCTGGCGGCCGCAGGCTGGAACCCTCCGTTCACCATCGCGCTGGTCTGCACACCGATGGTGATGGTGGTGTTCGGTGAACCAGGAACCGGCGGGTTGAGATAGGGGAATTGGTTCGGGAACATCATCGCGTTGACGGTGGCTCCATCCGTAAGCGGTGCGTCGCCGACCGGGGCAACATCCGGTGTGAGCAGCTTGCCCATGACGACTCGCAGGGCGATGTCCACTACGTCATCACCGGGACGGCGTCCGTTCGGGAAACCGGCGAGATCGGCTGCGTTCGCGTCCAGCACTCCCTCGGTGAATCCGGCGATCACGCCCATATTGTTTTGGGCGTCGCGAGCAGTCGGGGCAACATCCGTGTTGAGCCGTTGCATTTCGCCGACCGAACCGTTGTTGTTCAAGCCGGTGACCCCGGTGAGGAACGCGGCCACCAGATCGTTGCGGGGAATCGCGGTGGGCGCGGGAACGCTGAACAGCAGTTCCAGAATCGCCGGCAGCGTCGGATGCGTCACGTAGTCGATGAACTGTCCGTCGTCCTTCGGCTCGGACGCGTTGAAGTTGTCCTTGTCCTTCACACCGATCACCACTTCGTTGACCAGCGGCATCGAGAGGCGCGACAGCTGGGTGTAGGTTTTAAGAATGTCGCCCTCGACCTTGCTCGCGGTGGACCAGCTTCCGATGATCGGGCTGCCGCCTTCGGCTAGCAGAAATGCTTTCGGCACTTCGATGCAGATTGAGGTGACGTTTTTGTAGGCGAGCGAATCACTGGCACCATCTTCGGCACCCAGCGGATTGAGGTTCACCAGATCGAATGTTTCGCCGAGGTTGACGACGAACGGATCCTTGCGTTGTCCGACGAACACCTTGCCCTTGAGCGCGGTGCCGGGGAGATCAACTTCATACATGTAACTGTTCGCATAGGCGTCGTAATCCGGGAACGTCTTGTTGCCGACGTTGTCCTGCGGTTTGGTGAACAAAGCCATGCTGGTCGTCGGATTGATGACCGGCGTCACGGTGCCAGTGCGGCGGGGACCATTGATGACGTTCAACGTGTATTGCTGGTCCACGTTGAGGGCCGAGGTGTTCCCGGCGGTGATCGCGCCGACGGCCAGCACCGGCACTGCCACGGTGCGCTGATTTTCAACGGGACCGATGGTGAGCGAAATGTCTTTCAACGTGTTCTGAAACTGGAATTGGAACGTGATGTCCTCCATCGCGTCGCCGTTGTTGTCCACATGGATTTCATAGACGGCGTTCGGGTCCATCTGGAAATAGTTGGGACCCCCGTAGGCGTCCTGAAGCGGGACGTAATTGGCGATAAGGGTGACGTAATCCTCGCGTCCCGGCTCGTAACTCATGAACGAGTAGTAGTCGGTGCAATCGAGTTTTGGGGTGGAGGTGATGAGCGGCGCCTCGCGATGACTGGAGGCGAACCCGAGGGTCGCGAGACCCAGGGCGGCGGCCGTCATGCCGGCGTTTCGAAGGAGTGAGGTTGAGTTCATAGGCTGCAATGGTTTTAGTGACTTACACGAACCATTACGTCCGGGAACCCGGACCGGATGCATGAAAAGTGAAAAAGCGGATCGCGGAGTAGCGACCGAGGATTTTGAGCATCTCCGGTTCAAACGATTGACTTGCCCGGTCGGTATCAACCGCTATCCTCCGGCCCCTCGTGAGAAACCCAAAGATCAAAGCTGTTCCGGGATCGGACAAACTAAGTTTGGCTCAATAAAACTGTTCGACAGCATGACATTCGACGAAGTGCATCGGGTAATAAAGCACGGGCAGATTCAAGCTCTTGAGGAAGTCATCCCTTCAGTTCTGAGCCCGAACACAACGAACCAATTCGGTTGGACTCTTTTGATGGCTGCGGCGCTCGAAGGGAACACAAAAATCGGATTCTTCCTGATGGAGCACGGGGCAGACGTTGCGGCCCTGAATCATTTCGGTGAGAGCGCACTATCGCTGGCAGCACTCAAAGGTCATTTGCCTTTTGTGAAGTTACTGAAGTCACGAGGGGCTTCGGGAGTTGTCCGTCCGCACGGGCACGATTTGGAGAGTTGGCTCAGAAATGCTTCGGGCCTTCCGCAAGCAAAGATTGATGCTATTATGGAGACCGTGTGAAGAACGTGTCTGAACACCAACGGGTATAGCGAAGGTGAGGGATGATCCGCCGGTTGATGCGCGCGGAAGCGTTTGCCGTCACGTGCGGAGCGACGCTGCCCTACCATCGAAGTTTCCGGTTGAACGCGGGATTGAGAACGATCTTTCTGCTGGGCCCATCGTTCTCAATGTCCGTATTAGAAACTCATTCCCGCCGTGAGGCCGACCCATTGGACGCTGACTTCGACGGAGCTGTTGGAGTATTCGCCGTCGAGAAGGTCGGCGGTGCCGACGTAGGCGGTGGTCGGCAGATCCCATTGCCAGGCGGCGTCCACGTGATACCGACCCCAGCGATAGCCGACGCCGAGTCCGACGGTTTGTTCCATGATGGCAGCGGTCAACGGGGTCAACGTTCCGCTGGGCACCGGGCTTTCGCCAAAACTGTATCCGGCGCGAAACGACCAGTGCTCGCCCGGCGTAAATTCCACACCAGCGCGATAGACGAACTGATCCTTCCAGTTTAGCGGAACGGTGTCGTCGATTGAATTGCTGCCGAGGAACGCATTCAGGTCGGCGTTGTTGCCGTTGGTCAGATGCAGTGGCAGGGAATCGAAGGCGTCACTCCAGTTGATCCAGTCCACCTGGCCGAGCACCCGCCATTCAGAATTGATCTGCCAACCCGCGCCGACGGTCACCATCTGAGGAAAGGTGTTTTCCACCTCGGCATCGTAGGCGAAGTCCGGTTGCACGCCCGCGAATGGTCCGCCGAGTGCGGTCAACTCCGCGCTCGCATTGCCGGTGATCGTGCCGTTGGCCTTGACCGTGGAGGACGTCTTGTAAGTGACGGCGAAATGCAGATTCGTCGTGGGCCGGTAAAGAACGCCGAACTCGCCGTCCACACCGAATCCATCGGTGTCGAGATCAACCAATGTTTTGAAACCGGCCAACGTCGGGTTCGATTGAAAGACGTAGGCGGTGTTGAGCTGGTTGTTGTTGTAGAGCAACCCGACACTCGCGCCAATCGACAGTTTTTCCGTGATGGCGTATCCGGCACCGAAAGCGGAACGGATCACCAGAATTTGCGACTGGTTGTCCACGAGTCCGTAGCTCGTCGTGCCGCTCAGACCGCCCGGCGGATCGACGTAGCGCCACTCGTCGGTGAGCATCGTGTCGGGTGAGATCCCGATGCCGAGCCCGAACTTCTCAGTGACCGGGAACACGACGGCGAGATCCGGAAACACTCCGGACGCGTCCAAATCCGAGCCGGACGGGTTTGCCGCATTCGTAAATTCACCCGAGGGGAAAGCGGCGGTGACACCGAGATCCAACGCGATGGAATTGAAATCACTGAGAGCTGCCGGGTTGGCCGTGATCGCAGCAGTGGCGGAATCGCTGAGAGTCGAATCCGCACCACCCAGCGACATCGAACGTGCGCCCACGCCATTCCTGAATACACCGTTGGCTTGCGTTTCCGTCGCGCTTGGGAAGGAAAGAATCGCGGCGATCACGAGACCCGTCGAGGCCGCGGTGGGGCGTGCAAGTTTGCGGTGCCGGAATGGTATTTGGTTCATGTGAGCTTTTTGTATTTCTTGTCTCCGGCCAGTTTTTTGACCATGTCCTTGATCTTCTGTGCCTGAGATTTATGGGCGACCATCGTAACGTCGTCGGTCTGGACGATGATCGAATCACTGATGCCGACGACGGCGATGGGGGTGCGGTTCTTGGTGCGTGAATCGAAAACGATGTTTCGCTTTGCATCCACGTGCACGAAATTCGCCACGGCACAGTTGCCATTCTTGTCGTTTTTTAAATGACGAGCGAGCGCGGTCCAGGCACCGAGGTCGTCCCATTCAAAATTACCGTCCGCGCACACGACATTCTCCGCGTGCTCCATTAATGCGTAGTCGATGGAGATCTTTTTCACGTTCGGATATTCCTTCTTCAACTTGCGCGCGAGTTTTGCCGGGTCATTCGCGACCTTTGACCAGCCCTGGCAGTAGTCGAATATCTCCGGCTGATGCTTTTCCAGTGCGAGCGTCACCGTCGCAAACGACCAGATGAACATGCCGGCGTTCCAGCGATACTTGCCGCTTTTCAAATAAGTCTTGGCTCGGGCGAGATCAGGTTTTTCAACGAACTTCTTGGCGGCGAAGAACGTGGTCTTTATTCCAGAAGGCAGCTTCAATTTGTTGCCGGTGTGAATGTAGCCGTAGCCCGTCGCTGGTTCGGTCGGCTTGATGCCGATCGTCACGATGGTCTGGTCCGCAGCGGCGAGATCGAACGCGTCGCCAAGCACGCGTTGGAACTTTTTGGCGTCAGGAATTACATGATCCGCTGGCAACACTGCCATGACACCGGTGGTTGACCGGGCACCCACCAATGCTGCGCCGAGAGCGACGGCGGCACAGGTATCACGTCCGATCGGTTCAGCGACGATGTTGCCTCTGGGTAGCTTTGGGAGCTGTTTGGCGACGGTTGCCGCCTGAACTACGTTCGTGATGACAAAGATGTTCTTCGCCGGAACGATCGGCAGGACTCTTTCGACGGCCTCTTGTAGGAAGGACTTTTTGCCGAGCAACGAGAGGAGTTGCTTGGGGGTTTTCTCCCGGCTCACGGGCCAGAAACGTTCGCCGCGACCACCGGCCATGATGATGACGAACCGGTCCTTGGGATCAATTTTGCTTTTCATGTGTTGAAACTGCCGTGACATTTCAACCGTGCTGCTGTCGATAGGGAAAGCATCTTTTGCAATCGCACGAACTTGTCGTAAGTCTGTCACACATCAATTCGTATGAATTTGTCCATCATTGTCCCGGCGTTTAACGAGGAAAAATTTCTTCCAGCGACGATGAAGGCCATTCACGGCGCGGTCCCGGTGTTCGATGCCGCCGGCTGGAAATGGGAGCTGATCGTCTGTGACAATAATTCCAAGGATCGCACCGCTGAAGTTGCCAGAGAGCTGGGTGCCAGAGTCGTCTTTGAACCGATCAACCAGATTGGCCGGGCGCGAAACACCGGAGCAGCGGCGGCAGCCGGTGAGTGGCTGATGTTTATCGATGGTGATTCGGAACCGAGCGTTGAGGTCTTTCAGAAAACGCTCCTGCACATGCAGAATGACCGGATCATGGCGGGCGGTTGCATCATGGAGCAGGACATGGACAGCCATTTGTTGAGGACGCTCACGGAAGTTTGGAATGGATTTAGCCGGATGATGCGTTGGATGGCCGGTTCCTATATTTTTGTGCGGGCGGAAGCATTCCATGAAGTCGGCGGATTTGATCTGACACGATACGCCGGGGAGGAAATCGTGCTCAGTCGCGCACTAAAACGACTCGCGAAAGAACGAAAGCAGGAGTTGACCATTATCTCCGAGCATCGATTGAAGACCTCTTCCCGGAAAATCAAGCTCTACTCCAAGCGCGAACAGTTCGGTTTGCTTTTTCGCTCCGCACTGCTGCCATTCACCGTCATGAACCGACCGCAGGCGTGGTGGTACGACGGGCGACGATAATCAGGCTTCTGCGACGGAGCAGGGTGCCAGAATGGCCTCACTCATTCCATGAATGATCTTTTTGTCCGCGGGACAGATCGTAGCCAACACACCACACAGCTTCGCCTGGGCCTGATCGCCCTCTCCATGAACGAAGTAATAAGGGCACAGCCGGACGCGGCCTTTCATCGGCACGACGGTTTGTTTCTCAAAATCAACCCACTCGGCATCGATCACTCTTGGTTTGTGATACCGCTGCAGAATGTAAGGTGATTGTTGAAAATCGCTGATGGCTTCGTCCACCGCTGTCGACCAATCCGCTTGAGACAGGTCGCTTCCCAAATAGACACCGCGTGCGCCCCATGCTTTCTCTGAGTAACCGGAGACTTTCAGAATCAGATCCCGATCGCGTTGCGAGAGCGTCTTGAGCTGCTGCCAGTCGGTGAGGTTGAGGTCGGGGTAGGCGGCGTGCGGCGGCAGCGGCGCGGGATCGACGACCCACGTCATCGGAACGTGAGCCTTCAATTGCTTGAGGAAACCGTCGCCCAGTTGTTGCCGCCAGAACTCGTGCAGGTTGCGGTTCCAGAGAAGTGCAAACGACTGTTTTTCTTCAAAGATGGGTTTTGGAGGCGGCGTCAACTGGAGCCGGCCTTGAACGGCTTTTTCAAAAATGGTCCTGGCTGCCGGAATGTTATCGAGATCAAACAGTTCAAAGAACCGATAGACCGACTCGCCGTCTCTGAAATCTTCAAAATGTTCATCGCGCAACCGGAACCGGTCTCCCGGCAATTGATCGGCAAGCCACTGCATCTCCGGTCGATACGTTGCCGCCTCATCGGAAACGACGAGGTTGACCGGTGCCGAGGCTTCGAAGATGCCCGAAAACCCGGAAATCATCTGACCGGCGCCACCAATGACGTGGGCTCCGTTGCCGGCGTAAGCCTGGTTTAACCATGCGGTCAGTCCAATTCCACCGGGCACGCTGTCCAGTTCGGTGATCGCAAACCCTTCCTCGGTTAACAGGATGTCCGGCCGGATCACGCGGGGAACGGCGTTCTTGAAAGTGGGTTCGTTCTGAAGCCTGAGTAGCGGCTCTGGTTTTCCCTGGTCGAGGAGCTCCGAAATCCATTCCGGCTGCCGACCGTTACCGCTTTGTCGATGCAGCAGATTGATGGCGCGATAGAACTGGAGGAAAACCCTGCCGAGGGAGTCCAGATTCTTCACGAGCGCCGGGCTCAGGGGGAAGGGATCGGGGCTGATCCGCCACTCGTGACCGAAGAAGAGTCCGCCCGGGGGCATCCGGTTTCGAACCGCAAGCGCCCGCTCAACAGATTGGTTGGATGTCGTGGCGTCCATTTGCGCCGCGATCAAAAATGAATGGAAAACAAACCGCCAGCCCTATTATTTTGTTTGAACGGAGCGACCACGGAGCGGCCCGGGAACGGAAACGCTACCGGGACCGTTTTTGTTCCTAAATACTTGGAATTACGATAAAAACGGGGTTCAAAAAATAACTGAGATTTTTGTGGATTATTTGAAGTCCTTTGGTACATTCGCTCACCTTTGAGACGGCGGCAGGTCCGAGTGACTGCCAAGATTCAGTTTTTTTAAATTTGAAATAGACGAGATTCGTTGGCGTTAACATGAGTAAGAATCCGGTCAAAAAGAAAGCGGCCAAGACGGAAAATACCGCTTCAAAACCGAAGAAATCGAGTTCAGGAATGTCGGCCAATGTGGCTGCAATTCTCGGCGTCGGGATGACCAACGGCAAGCGAGGCGGGCCGAACTCGAAGACCGTTGCGGCGAACGGGATGCCGAAGGTTAAGCCTGAATGGCTGAAGTATTATAAGATTCTCATGGAGCTGCGCGAACGGTTGCGCAACCAGATGGCTGGACTGGCCAAAGAGTCTGCCGAAGAAATCGCGGGATACAGCCTGCATATGGCGGATTCTGGCACTGATAATTTTGACCGGGATTTTGCGTTGAGCCTTCTTTCCTCCGATCAGGATGCGGTCTATGAGATCGAAGAAGCCATGCAGCGCATTGAAAAAAAGACCTACGCTGTCTGTGAACTGACCGGGAAGACAATTCCCAAGGCCCGACTGGACGCGATTCCTTGGACACGGTTCACCGTTGATGCGCAGATGCAGTTGGAAAAAGAAGGCGCTTTGAAGTCGCGTCGTCTTGGTAATTTAGGTTCGGTCGATTCTTCGGGTTCGTTTGAAATGGCGGACGATGATTCGGACGACGGTAAATCTTCAAAATCTAAGAATTAATCATGCCGCGAGAAATTGTAACCATCGAATGCACTGAAGCCCGAGCTGAAGGGAAACCACCTTCGCGCTACATGACCACCCGCAACAAGAAGCTCCAAACGGAAAAGATTGAAAAGAAGAAGTTCAATCCCTTCCTCAAGCGTCATACAGTGCATCGCGAAATTAAGTAATTTTCATTATGCCCCGCAAGAACACCAAAGAAAAAGACACGAAGGGCAGCCGCGGCGGAACCTACGGCGGGTTCCGCACCCAGCGCCCGAAACCAAAAATCGATTTCACCATTGATGCTTTGGACTATCGCAACGTGAACTTGCTACGGCAGTTCGTGACCGATCACGGCCGCATTCTTCCGCGCAAGTACACCGGACTGTCCGCTCAATACCAGCGGACGATGACCCGCGCTGTCAAACGTGCGCGCCAGGTGCTGTTGATGAAGTAGATTCTCTGCCAAGCCACCTGGTCAAAAACCGGGTGGCGTTTTTGTGTTTGCTTTATGCGAACAGTTTGCAATAAAAAGCAGCTGATTGGACAAGGCTTCGGTTATGACCTATTTGATACTGTTTTTGTCGGTCGCGGTCGGAGCGTTCGTCGTTCTGATCTGGCAACCTGAGGATCGCAAGAAGATCAAGCTTCTGACGGCGTTTGGTGGCGCTTACATCCTGTCGGTGACGTCGTTGCACTTGTTGCCCGAAGTATTCGGCCACGCGGAGCATTCACACGAACACGGGTCATTTCCGTTGGTGGGTCTCTTTCTGCTTCTCGGTTTTTTCGTCCAGCTAATTCTAGACTACCTCTCACAGGGCATTGAACACGGTCACGCCCACCACCATGCGCATGACGGAAAGATTCCTTGGGGTATGCTAGTCGGCCTCTGCCTGCATGCTTACCTCGAAGGGACGCCGTTGGCGGTTCATGACCACGTCGGACTCGTACAAGGGTTGTCGGTGGAGGCTCGTGAGGCGTTGCTGATGGGAATTGTGATGCACAACATTCCCGTGTCGGTTGTTTTCATGTCTCTTCTCCTGCACAACGGAGTGGGGCGGGCCAAGTCGGTCTTCGTGATGGGCATTTTTGCGGTGATGTCTCCGCTGGGGATGCTGACCGCTGGTCTGGTGGAAGGAATTGCGCAGTACCAGCAGTTGTTGATGGCGGTGGTGATCGGCATCTTCCTGCATATTGCCACCACCATTTTGTTTGAGACCGGCGAGGACCATAAATTCAACGTGAAGAAATTCCTGGCGATCCTCGCAGGGGCAGGGCTGGCGATCGGGGCGGCGGTTCTCAGCCATCATTGAAATCATGGCCTTGACCAAAGCGCATCATTCCCATCCACGCGAATCGATGTCGGAACTGACCCACCGTCTCCGGGGCAATTTACGGCGGATCACCGGACCGCGTCAGGCGATTCTGGACCTCTTGCGCCAGCAGAAACATCCTTTGGCGATCAAGGATATCTATGAACTGTTACCCAAGGGAAACTGCGATCTGGCCACGATTTATCGGTCCATGCATTTGCTGGAGGAACTGAAGCTCGTCGAGCGATTCGATTTCGGAGACGGCATCGCCCGTTTTGAGATGAAGTCTGCGGACGAGGAGCTTCACCACCATCATCATCTCGTTTGCAAAAAATGCAGCCGGGTGGTTGAGATCGATGAGTGTTTTCCTTCGGATCTGCAGGACGGGATTGCGAGCAAGAACGGGTTCAAGGAGGTCACCCACAAACTGGAATTTTTTGGGACCTGCCCAGATTGTCAGTAGCGAGAAAACGTTCTCGATGGCCACGAACGTAACCGGCACAAAAAAAGAGCCGCGTTAAGGAACGCGGCTCAATTGTTAATTCGTAGTGTGTACGAGATTAGATCGGCTCGGGGTCGATCCAGTCTCCCATGCGCATGACTTCCCGGATTTTTCTGCGCTCATACCGGTGTTTTTTTGCTTTTCCAGACTGGAAAGCAACTTGAGTGAACGGGTGTTTGCCTGCGCGAAGCGCCTCCTGCATTGCATCGGGTGTTTTCTTCATACTTGCACATTACCTTTCGGTTTTGATCAAGCCAGACCTGTGCCAGCAACCTGTCAGAATCTCCGGCCACGGCAGGCTGACTTAAACTGATGTTTGGACCAGTTTTTGAGCGGTTCGTTCATCTTTTTTGCAGCACCAAAAACCACCGACAAACGAGCTGTTCAAATTCCAACAACAGCATGCTGTTTCTTTAACAGACTATTTAGTTGGTAGCAGCCATATCTCAATCCGTCAAACATTAAACTCCAGCGTCCCGGACGTCCACTCGCCCTCGCCATTGCTTTTGACAAGCCGCATCCCGACCTCGCGGTAGGAATCGGTAACCTGCTTGAATTGGGTGGTGAGAATTCCGGCCAGAATCAAGCGTCCCTTCTTGTGCAACCGGTTGATGATGCGCTTCCGACCGAAAATCAAAATGTCGTACATGAGGTTGGCGCAGATGACGTCGAATTTCTGTTTTGAACGCACCGGTAATGTCATCAAATCCTGCTCTCCGTGTTCGATTTGTGAACAATCGTTTAGCACGGAGTTCTCCTTCGCGATCCTGGCCGCAACGGGATCAAAATCAAAACCCCGGACCGGATCATATCCCAACTTCGCGGCAGCAATCGCGAGCACGCCGGTTCCGGTCCCGATATCCAGAAAACTCTGCCGTTGATCGCGGATGCGCGCGGCGGCGAGTTGTTCGAGGCAATAACTTGTCGTCGGGTGCTGGCCGGTCCCAAAGCTGAGCCCCGGATCAAGGATGATCACTTTGGCACCAGCGCGTGGTTTGCGTTTGCTCCAGCTGGGTTTGATCAGCAGGTCGTTGCCGACCTCGATGGGTTTGAAATGGCGTTTCCATGATTCCTCCCAGTCCTCGGGTTTGACCCGGCGCGCGGTAATTTTGAGCGAACCCGTTTTTAGGCCGTAACTGGAAAATGCCTTCAATTCCGTCCGGAGTCCGCGCCGTTTTTTGGTGACGCCTTCGGGCGTAAGATCAACGTAGACGGACACTGTCGATTCGCCAGATTCCAGGTTGTGCCAGACGACCGATCCGACGCCGAACTGGCGGTACAACGCTTCGCCAATGGCTTCCTCCGCCTCGGGGTGCGTCGTGACCGAAATGCAGTGCAGAATTTTTTTGCTCATAGAACGGGGCGCCACGGGGTGTGGTTTAGCAATTGCAAGATCGCCCGGTTATCCCGGCAATCCGCGACGTTGACGCTGCAATAGTCGACTTCGAATCCGATGGTCAACGGGAGCGGGATCTGAAGCAATGTTGAGAGGATCACGCGGATGACTCCGCCGTGACAAACGACCGCCACGGATTGTTCCCGATGCGTTTCCAGAATCGTGTTGATGCAGGGGGTGATTCGCGCGCGGAGCACGTCGCCTGATTCCGCGTTGGGGACGGTGTTTCGCTCAAGCTGGTCCAGCCACGTGAACGCGCTGACGCCAAACTTCTCCTCGATCTCTTGCCAGCGATGTCCCGTCCAATCCCCGAAATCAACCTCCCGCAGATCATTCATTGTCATGGCGGACATGCCTTTTGAATCGAGAAGCGGTTTGGCCGTCAGTTGGGCGCGCTTCATCGGGCTGCAATAAATGGCGTCCAGCGCGACCGGTTCGAAGTAATCGGCGATCGACGTGGCCTGAAGCATTCCTTTTGGCGAGAGGCTCATGTCGATTCGGCCACCAAAAATCTGGTGATAGGTCTCTTCCACTTCACCGTGTCGGATCAGGTAAAGCCGTGTGGCGGTTGGGAGCATAGAAACCTAGGATCAGGCGACGGCCTGCTGTTGAAGTTCAAGCAGATTGCGGACGCCGAGCTCGCCGAGGTCGAGCATCGCATTCAGTTGTGTGCGACTGTAGGTCGCCTCCTCGCCGGTGCCCTGCAGCTCGATGAAATGACCCTCGGCGTTCATCACCAGGTTCATGTCGACTTCGGCGGCGACATCCTCCAAATAGCACAAATCCAGCAGCGCCTGGCCTTTCACCATCCCGACGCTGACGGCGGCGACCTGCGGGAGCAACGGAGATTCAGTGAGCTTGTTCTCCGTGATCAATTTCTTGATGGCCAGTGCAAGCGCAACCCACGCGCCAGTGATCGCCGCGGTGCGGGTTCCCCCGTCCGCCTGAAGCACGTCGCAGTCGATCCACAACGTTCGTTGGCCGAGCTTTTTCAGGTCGATGGCCGATCGTAGCGAGCGCCCGATCAACCGCTGAATTTCCTGGGAACGCCCGTCGATCTTGCCGCTGTTGATGTCGCGGCGTTTCCGGCTCAACGTGGAGTAGGGGAGCATCGAGTATTCAGCCGTGATCCAGCCGCTTTCGATCTTTTGTTCCTTCATCCAGCGTGGCACCGACTCCTCGACGGTCACGCCGCAGATCACCCGGGTGTCGCCCCATTCCACCAACGTGGAGCCGGTGGCGTGCGGCGCGATGCCGTTTTTGAATTGGATCGAACGCAGCTGGTCGGGCCGTCTTCCGTCAGGCCGCGAGCTGGCGGCTTTAGATGAATCACTCATGTGGCGGCGAACATAGAATCGCACCTCGCGCTCAGCAATGCTTGAATCCGAACGGAGCGCGTGCCCGGGCATGGAACTGCGGTTTTTCGCCTACCTATCCAGCCGGAATTTCAGCTCCTGCCGAAGCCGTTCCACTTCGTTGGTCAGTTCCAGGATCATTTGAATCCCAGTGCGGTTGATGCCGTGAACGGTTCGCAACGTTTCCACCCGGCGGATCAGGTTGATCAGTTCATCGTCAAACTCCGCATTCTCGACCGGCCCGCTTGCGACCGGCACCAGCCCCGTCTCGCAATACTCAATGATTGTGGTGCGGTCTACGCCAGTGATCGCAACCACCGTCTCAAACGTGTAGGCGACGTTCGCGTTCTCGACGTTGTTCTCCGCTTCGCTCATCATGTGCCTCGTGGACTGAAGTTTGATTTTGACGCGAGTTGCTCCCATTGCAGTTTCTCGTCGTCTGAAACGTTTTCCGGTGTCACAACCTTGATGTCGGCAATCAAGTGTCCGCGGACGCCGCCGTCGCCGGGCAGGCCCTGATCGCGCACCCGCAATTTCTGTCCCGGCTGAGCACCCGGCGGGATTTTGACGCTGACGTTGCCGTCGAGTGTCGGCACCGAAATCGTCGCGCCCAAAACGGCCTCCCACGGAGCCAGCCGGACGTCGTAGTAAAGGTCCTGGCCCTTCACGCGAAAATCGGGATGCCGCGCCAGCCGCACGCGAAGAAACAGATCGCCGGCGGGCCCGCCGTTGAGCCCGTGCCCGCCTTTGTTTGGCACGCGGATCAGTCGACCTTCCGTCGCTCCGGCGGGAATGCGCACCCGAAACGAATCGGTTTTCGTCTCGCCTGTAGTTTCGTCCACTCGCCGCAGCGAAATCTGCCGGACAGATCCGTTGAGCACCTCGTGCAACGTGACTAGGAGATCGCTTTCCACATCATTGCCGCGCATCGGCCCGGAGGGTTGCCGTCCAAAACCGCCGCCACCTCGCGGCGCGCCCCGGCCTCCGAAGAATTGCTCGAAGAAATCGCTGAAGCCCGTGCCGTTGAAGTGGAACTCCTCCGCGCCCGCACCCCGGCCCCGGCCGCCAAATCCACCTCCCGGCGGCGGCGCTCCCTGTTTCCAGTTCGCGCCGAGCGTGTCGTATTTCTTCCGTTTCTCCTGATCACTCAAAACCTCGTAGGCCTCGTTGATCTCCTTGAATTTGTCCTCGGCGTGTTTCTTGTCCTTTGCCACGTCCGGGTGGTACTTCCGCGCCAGCTTGCGAAATCCTTTTTTGATCTCGTCCTCGCTTGCCGTCTTCTTGACGCCCAACGTCTCGTAATAATCTTTAAAATCTACTGCCATAATTGACGCACACGATCATGCCGGACCAAGGAGTGGAATACAGATAATTTTTGATCAACCGTCGGTCCGCGCAACCGGCAAATTCGGGCGAGCGCTCGGGCCGGGTTTCTGGAGACCGATCAGAATGGTGGGAGGCAGTGAAGGAATCGAACGGTGATCAGCGGGCGGCGAATTCGATCCCGGGTGTTTTTCGTTCTCCAAGGAACGATCTCTCGTGCCACAACTTCGATGAAAAGCCTGAGGATCCGGCGTGCTCCAGATAGTTACGAATAAATGAGGAGTGCAGGAACGAAGGAAAACACCGGAGAACTCTGCGGAATCGGGGAAACCGATATCCGCCTCTTTCAGCCAACCCCACGCGTCTGTTCACGTGGAATCAGCGACTCTCGCGGAAGCGCGGGAAACTGAGCCGGCCACCAACAGGCGCAAACAAGGCTAGAGTAAAGAGGCTTTCGCTCGTCTTGGGCGTTCTTGTGGCAAATCAGCTGTTTTTGACGACAGCCGGGCGTCACAAAATTTTTCCAGACTACTAAAACTAAACCAGTCCTTCAAGAATGGTGGGAAGTCGGTCGAGGCTGCGTTTCAGGGTGGCGCGTGCGATGGCGAGGCTTTCCTCGTCGTTGCTCGGATAAAGGATCGACCAGCCCGATGCGGTCAGCCATTCGGTGTCACTCGGGTTGTGCGGATTGCCGCTGTCGCCGATTTTGGCGTGGCGGATCATCAGATCCGCGATCTGGACAGCGGCCACGACGCGTCCGCAGTGGGTCGCACGTTCAGGTTCACGGTGGTAGCGGGCGGTTTCCACCATCACTTCGGGAAGGTTGTGTTTCTTGAGATACATGGCTCCGAGCTCGTCGTGGCTGATGCCGAGAACCTCCATTTCGATTTCGTAGAGCTCGACGTCCGTGTTCGCCACGAGTCTGCGCACCTCCGCGAAGTGTTCAGGGAAAGCGGACGCCATTACGATCTTGCCGACGTCGTGAATCAGGCCGGCGACGTAATCTGATTCATCGGCCGGGACTTCGACGGCGCTGATGACTTCACGCGTCAGGATGGCGACGCCGATGCAGTGCTGCCAGAAGCCGCGCCACGGAAAGGGCGTGTTGCCGGCGAGCCGTTGAAAGTCCTCGATTACTGGGGTGACCATCGCGAGCTGCCGGATTTGCCGGACGCCCAGATAGAAGACAGCCTCCTCGATGCTGTTCACCGGGGTGCTGAGTCCGTAGTAGACGGAGTTCACCAGGCGCAGCAGCCGGGCGGTCAAACTGGGATCGCGCCGGATGATCTCGGAGATCTGCGACGTGTAGCGCTGTTCGGCAGTGAGCAGTTCCCGCAACGCGCTGTGGATGGTGCTCAGCGAGGGCAGTCGGGAGCAGTTTCGCAGGCGGACCTCAACCTGATGGTCGGTCAAAGGCAGAATTTTTTTTGAATCAACGACGACGTGCATAGCCAAGATAATTCTTTTTATCGGCAGGGGGGGGGGAAAGTTGACCCGGATTCAGCACATTGTTTTCCACAGACAGAAAAAAATGCGGTGAGCACTAAAGTTGGGGGAGTAATTGCCGATGAGCCTTGAGCATGATTGATGACGTCGAAGAACTGCTCAAGGCAGCAGTGCATGAAGTGTTTAACACGATGCTCGGCCTGCCGATCCAGATGGAGGAGCAGTACGTCCCTGTCCAGTCGGACGAGCCATCGATCGCCGGGGCCGTCGGTTTCATCGGTGATCTGACCGGAGTCGTTTATGTCTACGCCCCGCTGACGCTCGCGAAGGCGATGACCGCCAAGCTCGCCGGCATGGAGCTGGACGAGATTGACGAGGATGAAATCACCAACGATTCCATTGGCGAACTCACCAACATGATCGTGGGGCACTTCAAGTCACGGCTCAGTGACCGCGGCAACTCCTGCGTCACGACGATCCCGTCGATCGTGCGGGGCACCAATTTCTGCATCGAACCCATCAGCACGGCGGTGCGTCGAGTTTTCAGCTTCCGAAGCGGGGACAACCAACTGGTTGCAGAAGTCATGCTCAAACAGGAAGAGAATTCCAACTAAACCTGCTCAGACGAAACTGCCTTATGGGACGCAAGATTCTCACAGTCGACGACAGCAAGACGATCCGCATGATCGTCACCCGTGCCTTCAAAGATTTCGACATCGACATGCACGAAGCTGAGAACGGTGTCGAAGGCCTGGCGGTTGCTTCGCGCGAAAACCCGGACCTGATCATCCTTGACTACACCATGCCGATCATGGACGGGTTCGAGATGCTCACGAAGCTCAAGTCCGATCCGGATCTGAAGAGTATTCCGGTCATCATGCTCTCTGCCGAAGCCGGCCGCGAGAACGTGATGAAGATCGCCAAACAGGGCGTCCGCGACTACCTGATCAAACCGTTCAAGGAAGACTTGATCGTCGAACGCGTCGGGCGGATCATCGATCTGAAACCCAAGGGCGAGACCAACGAAAAGGCCAAGCGGTACGACGATCCGTTGAAAATTCTCGTGGTCGATGACAAACCCGCAATCGTCGATCAGATCGCCGCCGGGCTGGATGACACTCCCTGGAAAGTCGAGGGCACCTCGTCCACCGGATTGGCGATGGACCACTGTTTCAAGCATATCCCCGACTCGATCCTTATCAGCGTTTCGCTGCCGGAGAACGGTGCGTTCACGTTGTTCCAGATGTTGCGCGCCGGGAACCGCACAAAGTCGATCCCCGTGTTCGCGCTCAGCGTGAAGACCGCCGCCGAGGAGCAGGCCCGCGCCCAGCAGGTCGGGTTTACCGGCATCGTCACCAAGCCGATCGACTTCGAGGAGGTGAAGGTCAAGATCACCCGGGCGTTGAACCTGGACACGTCCTACAAGTATTTCACACAGAAGGACGGGATGCTGATCATGAAGCTGCCGAGCAACTTCACGCCGTCGATTTCCAACGACATCATGCTGCACCTGCGCAACCAGGTGACGAGCGCGGTGGACTCCGGGCTCGACAAGCTGATCATCGACATGAGCCAGATCAAGACGGCGGACATCACGCTGATCAAACTCGGGCTGTCCTCCCTGCAGCTGAGCAACGAGCTGGCGCTCAAATCTAGCATCATTGGCTCGGCCGCCGTCTCCCACGAGTGTAAGAATTACGAGGAGACCAAGGACTGGCGGTTCGTCGCCACCTATGCCGATGCACTGGCCGCACTGGGTGTCTCCCAAACGGCCGCCGCCGCCTGAAAACTATGTGGAAAAGGACGATCATTCTGCTTCTGACAGTGACCGCCGGAGTTGCTTCTGCGGGAACGGACGGGTACCTGACCCACACGCTCCCGCTCCCGCTCCGGTTTGGTGAACTGCCTCCCACGCCACCGCTGGTAAACGAGTTGATTCTGGCGATGGACCGGCCACCGGTCACCATCAGTGGTGAGTCTGGCGAGCACTCTGGTGACGCGAAGGACTCTTACGCTGAACCGGCAAACAGCGCGCTTATTCACGATCTCATCACCGGCAACGCACGGCAGACTGCCGCCGAAAAACCATTCTCCGTATCCGCCGGACCGGATTACCGTAGTCTCACCTTTCCCGACATCCCGATCCCTGCGCCGAACCAGCCGGAGACCGAGGCGCGGACGATGCAGGATGTGATCATGATGTTCACGCCGAAGAACTCTGGCAACCGACGGAACAACGGCCCGGTTATGGGCATCCCTGTGTCGGCTCCGTCCCCGGCCTTCACTCCCCCGCAGCCGTTCCCTCTACCCTCCAGCAAGGCGACCTACACGGTCGAATAACACCGTGAAAATCTGCCTGCCTCGTTTTTTCACCGTCATACTGCTGGTCCTCATTCTCGGCGGCGGACCTCGCCGCACCCACGCCGATGAGGCGGTCCCGACCCCGCATGCCGAGCCCGCACCGGAGGAGGCGGTGGTCGACGAACCGCCGCTGGCACGCGGCAAACCCTCAGATCTGGATGAAGGCCTGCACAACGCACCGGACCTGATCGAGGCCAGAAAATACCTAAACAATCTGCCGCCCACGAAGGAGGAAGAGCGGTATTCCGAATGGAGCGAGCGCATTATCATGGCGCGCAAACAGCGGGAGACCGGCGCGTTCGACCTCGCCTTAAGCAACCTTCAGATCGTACTGGACGCGAACATCCCGGACGAGATCAAGAAGACCGCGCTGTTGGAGATGGCCTTCACCCATCAGAAGGCGGAGAACTACCCCGACGCGCTAAAGTCCTACGGCATATTTCTCAAACGTTATCAGGAGGACGCGGACATTCCCGAAGTGCTGCTCCGGCAGGGTGTGCTTTATCGCGAGATCGGTGCGCCGCAGCTGGCTCTGGCGAAATTCCACTCCGTCATGACCGTTGCGCTGAACCTGAACATGGATCAGTTCGACTACTACCGGGGGGTTGTGGTGATGGCGCAGACGCAGATCGCTGAAACGTATTATCAACAGGGCAAACTGAAGGAGGCCGCTGAAAAATACGCCATCCTGCTCCGCACGGAGGCCTCCCTGCCCAATCGCGATCTGATCCACTATATGCTGGTTCTCTGCTTGGCTGGAGAACAGAACCACACCGAGCTGATCAGCCAGGCCCAGGACTTTCTCGCCCATCAGCCAGACGCGAAAGAAGCCCCACATGTCCGCTATCTATTGGCCACGAGTCTGAAGGAGACCGGTCGCAACGCGGAATCGCTAAGCCAGGTGTTGAAGCTGTTGAAATCTGAATCCGTACAGGATTCGCCGGACTGGAAGGTCTGGCAGCAGCGCACCGGCAACGAGATCGCCAACCAGCTGTATCAGGAGGGCGACTACGTGCGGGCACTCAACGTCTATCTCAATCTCGCCGAATTGGACGCCACGCCGGGCTGGCAGTTTCCTGTGTATTATCAGGTGGGTCTCATCTACGAACGTCTCGACCAACCTGCGATGGCCATCGAAACTTATCAAAAGATCATCGACCGCGAGCAGGAGTTGGACGTAGATTCCGGACCGGGCACGCGTGCAACCGTGGAGATGTCACGATGGCGGAGGGATTTCATCGGCTGGAAGTTGGAAGCCGAAAAATCCAAGATCCATCTGCAGCAGATTCCGGAGGTGGTACAGCGGTCTGCCAACATCGAACCATGAATCAATTTGCCGGAATCATCGAGGAGTTGAACCGCAACCTCGCCACGTACCAGGAATTACTGGGCGTCGTGGAGTCTGAGGGCCGCAGTTTGCGGTCGGATGATGCCAGCCAGGACAACCGGCTGACCGGCACGGACACCCGCAAGGTACTGCTCCCCCGTCTCAACGAGTCGCTCGACGGCCTTCGTCGGCACCGGCTGGCATGGCAGCAGGCTGGCGCGCAGGAACGCGAAGCCAACGCCGAAATGGCGGGGCTGTTGCGTCGCAGCCAGGATTTGATCATGAAGATCATCATGCAGGACCGGGAGAACGAGCAGGCGCTTCTGCGCCGCGGACTTGTTCCGCCGAAGCACCTGCCGGCCGCAAACCGGCAGCGCCCGCATTTTGTGGCGGACATGTACCGGCGGCAGTCCGGCGGCCCGGCCAATCCATAGTCAACCATGCCGATTGAAAAAATCATCGTTCTTGAAGACGATCTGATCGTCCGAAAGAACCTCGAACAACAACTGCGCAAACGCCGCTACGATGTCGCGGCGGTCGATACGATCGCTGCCGCCCAGCAATATCTTTCCAAGGACAACTGGGACCTTGTGTTCGCCGACATCCGCCTTCCGGACGGCGAAGGCACCGAACTGTTGCGCGAGTTGAACAGCCGCCCGCAAAAGCCGCTCGTCGTGATGATGTCCGGCTTCGGTTCTGTGGAATCGGCTGTCGAGTGCATGCGCGAAGGCGCGTTCGACTATCTCATCAAACCGTTTTCCAACGAACAGATCGATGCGGTCCTGAAGAAGGCCGAAAAATTTAGCCAGCTCGTCAAGGTTAACAACTACCTGACCAACGAGCAGGAGGACACCGGTTACGAACTGCTCGGCCAGAGCAAGGCCATGGAGGTTTTGCGCTCGTTGATCCGGCGGGTCGCGCGCACGAACGCCACCGTCCTGATCCAGGGCGAGAGCGGCACCGGCAAGGAACTCGTCGCCCGCGCCATCTTCCGGCAAAGCCCGCGTCACGACGATCCGTTCATCAAGGTGAACTGCGCCGCCGTTCCCGAAAACCTGATCGAAAGCGAATTCTTCGGTCACGAAAAGGGCTCGTTCACCGGCGCGATGAACAAGCGCGAGGGCCGTTTTGAACTGGCCCACGGCGGCACGATTCTGTTGGACGAAGTCAGTGAAGTTTCGCCCACAGTACAGGCGAAGCTTTTGCGCGTCCTTCAGGAACGCGAACTTGAACGCGTCGGCGGCAACCGCACCATCAAGGTCGACGTCCGCGTCATCGCGACGACGAACCGGCATCTGGAAGAAAGTGTCGAGCGGAAGGAATTCCGGCAGGATTTGTTTTTCCGATTGAACGTCGTGCCCATTGCCGTGCCACCCCTGCGCGAGCGGCGCGAGGACATCATTTTTCTGGCTGAACAATTCATGCACCGTTTCGCACGCAAACACGGCGTCCGCGTGCAGGGCATGTCCCCCAGTTGCAAGGCCGCACTCGAGGGCCACGGCTGGCCCGGCAACGTGCGCGAACTGCAAAACGTCATCGAGCGCGCCGTCATTCTCTCCACCGACGGTGAAGTTCTGACGCCCGAAAATCTTGGATTGAGCGGCCTCTCACTGGACACGCCGACGAACGATGCTTCCCATGGTGCAACGCAGTTCAACACCGACACCGACGGCAGCCTGATCTCACTTGCGGATCTGGAGAAACGTCACATCTACTCCGCGTTGGAGCACTGCAAGGACAACCGCACGCACGCCGCAAAAATTCTCAACATCAGCATCCGCACCCTCCGTAACAAGCTGAACGAATACAACGGCAAGTCCAAGGGGGACTCCGATCAGGACGACGACGCGAACGATTGATCGCTGCCGTTCCAACCTCGCCTCCGTCTGTTCCAAGAATGCCGGTTTCGGAAGAATCGGAAAACGGCTTCGCTCTTGTTCAACCGTCGGTAAGTTGTCCAGTCAATCGATGATTAGATCGAGTCTTGGTTTCTGCTCCGGTTACGTTTGATTTTCCCGGGCGGCGGCTTCACGCAATTTGTCCTTCTTGCTCTTGCGACGGCCCTTGATTCCGCCGGTGCCGGGCGATGGCGGCGGCGCGGTCTCCGTCGGCTCGAAGCCGGGGACCTGTTCTCGTGCGATGTTCAGTCGGTTGCGTTTTTCAATGAGTGAGAAGTGCGCCTGAGACTCGGCGGTGACGAAACTGATCGCGATGCCGGTTTCCCCCGCGCGGCCGGTGCGGCCGATCCGGTGGGTGTAATCGGAGGGGGAACGCGGCAGGTCATAATTGACCACCACCGGCAGCTGCACGATGTCGAGTCCTCGGGCCGCAAGGTCGGTGGCGACGAGCACTTGGATTGCAGAATTCTTGAAGTCGGCCAGCACGTCGCTCCGTGCGCCCTGACTGAGGTCACCGTGGAACGAAAGCGCCCTGATGCCAGTACGCTGCAATTTGTCGGCAACGTGGTCCGCCGTGTATTGCTTGGCGACGAAGACGAGCGCGCGCTTCCATCCTTCGGTGGCAATCAGGTGGCGCAGCAACGGAGTGCGCTTCGCAGTGTCCACGCGGATCGCGCGTTGCCCGATGTCAGGCCCGTGTGTCGGTTCCGCATCAACTTCGATTCGAGTGGGTTCATGCAGAAGATCGAGGGCGATGGATTCAACGGACGCGGGGAACGTGGCGGAGAACAGCAGGTTTTGACGGCGTTTTGGAAGCAGCTTGAGAATGAGGTCCAGTTCATCAGCAAAACCCAGATCGAGCATTCGGTCAGCTTCATCAAGCACCAACGCGGACGCCCGGGAGAGTTGCACGGCGTTCTTGTTGACGAGATCGAGAAGGCGTCCCGGTGTCGCGACGATGAAATCGGCACCGCCGCGGAGCGCCATCATTTGCGGATTGATCGAAACGCCGCCCACGGCGCTCACTACTTTGATCCGTTCCGGGAGATGTTGTGAGAATTGCTGAACAACGTCCCTGACCTGCGCCGCAAGTTCGCGAGTAGGCACCAGGATCAACGTGTGAACGCGTCTTGGTGTTTCGCGGGGCCCGGCATGCCAGCGTTGGAGCAGCGGCAGAACGAATGCGGTGGTCTTGCCCGAACCCGTCGGTGCGGTGACCAGAACATCGCCGCCCTTCAACACTACCGGAATGGCCGCCGTTTGCACGGGTGTCGGCGCGGGATAACGATCGGTGGCGCGGACCAGCGGGTCCGACAAGCCGAGTGAGGCGAAAGGCATGAGCGTTTATAAGGCCGATCCTCGCTCCGACGCAACTGCGCGCCCCACGAATTCCATCGGTCGACGGGCTCCGTCTTGTCCGCCCAATCGGCGTCCCGCGCCTTTTGCAATGCCCGGGCGGCTGGGCCGAGCAACAGCCCGGCAAGAATGCCGATGATCGCGATGACGAGCAGCAATTCGATCAGGGTGAGGCCGCGAATACGCGGAGTGCGGCTGAAATTCATAGGGATGATTCGACGGTTGCAGGACCGATTCGTCACGGTCGATGCTGTGAATAACTCGGGTCCGCCGGGACACGGGGACACCGGGCTGCTTCAATGCAGGACAAACCGGCGGGCTCGGACTATCAAATGGCGCGGATTCAACAGTAGTTCCCTGATGGCAAGCCCGTTGCTAGAGAAGACTCGGCCAACGTCCTGCGTCAGTGAGCGCAGGCAGGCCGAGGCAATGACGTGGTGCGGACTTTCCCACCAGTATTTCCGCACCACGTTGTGCCTGCTAAAAAAATTGCCCGGTATTGCTTTCAACGCACGCACCTAGATTACGTTTACTGGCGCGGCGTTGGCCAAATCTTCCTGTCTGATTTCTCCCACTTGGGACCGGGGCTTCTCGGCTTCGGATCGGACGAATTTCCGACCGGTCGTTGCCGGAACCCACAGTTGGGCGGCCCGGTTTTCAAACCATCCAACTTTGCCCATTGGCAATTGCCGGACCGATCTCTAGTCTCCCGGGCTTTGCGTATGGCCGTCCGAGTTTTTAACACACTTTCACGAACCGTTCAGGATTTTACACCGCTCGATCCGGCGGGGAAAAAGATCGGCATGTATTGCTGCGGTCCGACGGTTCATGACTTCGCCCACATCGGGAATTTCCGGACGTTCGTGTTTGCCGATCTGACCCGGCGTTATCTCGAGTTTCGCGGCTACGAGGTGAACCACGTGATGAACATCACGGATGTGGAAGACAAGATCATCAAACGCGTTCGCGAAGATGGAACCACTCTGAAGGGATTCACCCGTGAACGCGAACAGGCGTTTCTCGACGATCTCAAATCGCTCGGTTGCCTGACGCCGAATCAGATTCCACGCGCGACTGAATACATCAGTGAGATGGTCGCGTTGATCGGCAAACTGATTGAACGCGGCATGGCGTATCAGGCGGCGGACAAGTCGGTCTATTTCAGCATCGAGAAATATCGCGGATGCGGCTGCACGTACGGTCAGTTGCAGAAACTGAATTTCGAGGAAATGCGACCCGGCGAACGCGTCAGCAGCGACGAGTACGAAAAGGAATCGATCGCCGACTTCGCACTTTGGAAAGCCCGCGTGCCGGACGACGGCGAAGTGTTCTGGACGAGCCCGTGGGGCGAAGGCCGGCCCGGCTGGCACATCGAGTGTTCGGCGATGGCCATGAAACTTCTGGGCGAGACGTTTGATCTGCATCTCGGCGGCGAGGACTTGGTGTTTCCGCACCATGAAGATGAGATAGCACAAAGCGAAGGGGCAACTGGGCTGCCGTTTGTGAAGTATTGGATGCATGGCTCGCACCTGCTCGTTGAAGGAAAGAAGATGAGCAAGAGATTTGGCAATTTCTTCACCTTGCGCGATTTGCTCGAGAAAGGGTTTCAAGGTCGTGAGGTTCGCTATCTCCTGATGAGCGCGCACTATCGCGAGACGTTCAATTTCACCCTCGACGGGTTGAGCGGTGCCCGGACGGCGCTCGGTCGAATCGATGAGTGCGTTTCAAAATTGCGTGATCTTGCGGGTAATGAAAGTGCAGAACCTGATGCCGGATTGGTCACGCAGTTCACCGAAGCGATGGACGACGATCTGAACGTGTCCAAGGGGTGGGGAGCCATTTTTGACTGGGTGCGCGACACGAATCGCAAACTCGCGGCGAATGAACTGTCCGCGTCACAGGCGGCGACATTGCTGGCCGCGTGGGAGTCGGTAAACTGTGTTTTGGGAGTTGGTTCGCAGGCGGAAGATTCGGTTGATCCAGAATCGGAAGCGCTGCTCGAAGAACGTCAAACGGCCCGAAAATCGAAAGATTTTGCGCGCGCAGACGCGATTCGTGACGAGTTGAAATCAAAGGGCTGGACGATCGAGGACACGCCAAAAGGCCCGAAATTGAAAAAGTTGTGATCCGAAAAAAAGTGGATATAGTTTCCGCCATGAACAGCCGATTGATTCACAGCGCTTGTTGTCTCCTTCTCGCTGGGGCGGTTGGAGGCGTTATTGCGCAGGAGAAAAATGAGCCGGAGCTGCCGTCCTCAACATCAATCTATCCACTTAAGGTTCCGGCCGAGGCGATCACCCCACAAACCGCGCCGACGGAAGCGGTGAGCCTGCCGTTCAAGGCGGCGGTGCGCCTGCCGCCGCGGTTGGTCTCGCCACCGATGAGTCAGCCGATGACCAATCTGGTGTTCGACGCCGAGGTGAAGGAGCAACGGGCGAAGCCGCTGGAGTTCAATCTCAGTTTCACGTTTGCTGTCACCAACGTGTCCTCCGTGCCGGTGGTGATTGGATCGGTCCGCACATCGTGCGGCTGCACCGTGGCGGAGCTGCCCGACCTTCCCTGGAAGCTTGACGTCGGTGAGCATGGAACGTTCGGCATCCACATGGACCTCCAGGGCAAGCGAGGTTCCATCACGAAATCGGTTTTGATTTCGACAGATCAGGGGAGCAAGACGATTTATGTTCGAGGCATTCTGCCCGACCCGGAAACGATGACGTCGGACCAGCGGAAGCAGAACCAGCTGCTGGCAAAGGGCGACCGGCAGGCAGTGTTCAAGGGGCAGTGCGCCAGCTGCCACGCGACCCCCACGATCAACAAGACCGGTTCGGCGCTGTTTGAAGCGGCCTGCAATATATGTCACAACACGGCGCATCGTGCGGAGATGGTTCCGGATCTGAATGTCGCGAAGGAGAATCGGGATCACAACTACTGGATGAAATGGATCACCGAAGGCAAGGAGAGCACGTTGATGCCGGCGTTCTCCAAGGAGAAGGGCGGCCCGTTGTCCGACGCGCAGATCATGTCGCTGGCCCACTGGTTGACACGCAATTTTCCCAATCCGTCGACCGACGCCGTGGCACCGCCTGTGCGCAACGCGCCGGTAAATCAATGAGCGGGCGTTTCATCACGTTCGAGGGTACGGAGGGCGGCGGGAAGTCCACCCAGATTCAACTTCTGTCCGACCGCCTGAAGTCCGGCGGGCATCAGGTCATTCAAGTGCGGGAACCCGGAGGCACTCCCGTCGGCGAGGAGATCCGTCACCTGCTCAAACACAGCGAGACCAACCGCAATATGACGTCCGAAGCGGAGCTGCTGCTGATGTGTGCGTGTCGAGCCCAGCTCGTGCGTGAAATCATCCGCCCGGCGTTGGATTCTGGAAAAATCGTGCTGTGCGATCGCTTCTACGATTCGTCGGTCGCATATCAGGGCCACGGTCGCGAGCTGGACCTGGCGCAGGTCAAGACGATCATCGACTTTGCGGTGGGCGGGACGCGGCCGGATCTGACTTTGTTTCTCCATGTTCCGGTCGAGGTGAGCGAGGCGCGACGTGCGGCACGGGATGCCGGATCCGCGCAGCTTCGTGATCGTTTTGAGGAGGCGGATCGAGCGTTCTTTCAGCGCGTGGAGCAGGGGTTTCAGGCAATTGCTGAAGCCGAACCGGATCGTGTCAAAGTGATCGACGCCACAGGTTCGATTGACGAAGTGCAGCAGGCGATCTGGAACGGTGTCCGCGAACAACTGGCCGGTCCAGTTTGACGCGGGGAGTGTTCATAGTTTTCGGTTCCGCATCCTCGTTTTCAGAAGAATCATTTTGGCGCTCGGCCGTTCGTTCCCTACACTTTTTACGTGGCGCAGAAAGATCTCTTTGGCAGCACGACGGCGAACACGGATGTGGGCGCTGAGGAAGTGCGTCCTCAGACTCCTCCACCGCTTGCCGCCAGGATGCGCCCCCGGAATCTGGACGAATACGTGGGGCAATCCCATATTCTCGCCCCGGGCAAACTGCTGCGTCGCTCAATTGAGGCTGACCGTCTGCAGTCGCTGATTTTTTACGGACCCCCGGGCACGGGAAAGACGTCGCTGGCCCAAATCATCGCGCTGCAAACACGCTGTCACTTCGAGCGGTTGAGCGGTGTCGAATCGAACGTGGCGGACATGCGCCGCGTGCTGGCCGGCGCGTCCAACCGGCTGACGAACACGGGCAACACGACCATACTGTTCATCGACGAGATTCACCGGTTCAACAAATCGCAGCAGGACGTTCTCCTGCCCGACGTGGAGAGCGGCGTGATCCGGTTGATCGGAGCGACGACGCACAACCCGTTTTTCTTCGTCAATTCTCCGCTGGTTTCGCGCTCCCAGATTTTTGAATTGAACCATTTGTCAGAAGAAGAGATTCGCCAACTTCTGGAACGAGCACTGTCCGATGATGAGCGCGGCTTGGGTCACATGAAGATACGGGCGGACGTTGGGGCTCTCGAACATTTGGCGCGGATGTCGGACGGCGACGCGCGGAAGGCGCTCAATTCACTGGAAATCTCTGCGTTGACGACCTCTGCGGAGAAAGACGGATTCATCCACATCGACCTTGCTGTTGCGGAGGCCTGCATCCAAAAAAAGGCAATTGTCTATGATGGTGACGGCGACGCGCACTATGACACAATTTCAGCCTTCATCAAAAGCATCCGAGGCAGCGACGTCGACGCGGCGTTGTATTGGTTGGCGAAAATGATTCATGCCGGTGAGGACCCTCGGTTCATCACTCGACGGATGTTGATCAGCGCGGCGGAAGACGTTGGACTGGCCGATCCGATGGCGTTGGTGCTGACAACGGCGGCGCATCAGGCGGCGGAGTTTGTCGGCTGGCCGGAAGCGCGGATTCCCATTTCTGAAGCGGTCATCTATCTGGCTACCGCGAACAAGAGCAACTCCGCGTACCTCGCGATCGACGCAGCACTGGAAGACGTCCGCAAGGGGCGCACGTTGGCGGTTCCAAACCATTTGCGCGACGGCGGCGGCGGCGCAAAAAAACGGCTGGGGCGCGGCGCTGGCTACGAATATGCGCACGCGCATGACGGTCACTTTGTAGCTCAGGACTATCTGGGTGCGGCCCGGCGGTATTATGAACCAACGGAGCAGGGGACGGAAAAGAAGATCAAGGACCGTCTGGCGCACTGGCGCCAGCAGCTTGAGAAATCGCGAATGGAAGGCGAAGTTGGTGGTAACAAGACATGAATGAGATTTCCAAAGAGAAGTCGGAGCTGCGAAAACAACTTCGCGAACGTGTTGCGGCGCTGACGACGGGCGAACGCGATCAGGCTGACGGCAAGGTTGTCGAATTCATTCAGGCGCGTCCGGAATGGAGGGCCGCCCGGACAGTGATGTTGTTCGTTCCGCTGGCCGACGAGATCAACATTCTGCCACTGCTGAACGCGGCTATACACCATCACAAGACGTTGGTGCTGCCACGGTTCAATCCGTTGAAACGGCTCTACGAACCGGCGATTGTGAGCAATTTTGGGGAGCAGTTGACCGCTGGTTCCTACGGGGTTTCCGAGCCGACCTCCGATTGTACGCTCTGTCCGGTAAACCGACTGGACGTCACCGTGGTGCCTGGGTTAGGTTTTGACCGCGAAGGACGGCGGTTGGGTCGGGGAAAGGGTTTTTATGACCGGCTGCTGGCTGACGCGTCAGGGTTGCTCTGGGGCGTTGGACATGATGTCCAGCTGATGGACCAGCTTCCCGTTGAACCACACGACGTCGTACTAAACTGCATTGTAACGCCGACGCGCTGGGTTGATGTAAGACCGGCACGCGGTTGAGTAATGGATTTAAAAAGTCAAATTTTGGCGGATTCCGCAGCCTTGGTGGGCGCGGGGGCCGGAGTGTTCACTGCCCTGGTCGGCGGGTTTTACCTGAGATTCAAGAAACGTCAGGAAAAATCCGCCCGCGAGTCGGAAGCGCGCAGCGTACTGGATCTGGCGAAGCGCGAGGCCGAGTCGGTGCTTCGTGAGGCGCGGTTGAGCGCCAACGAGAATGCCCTGCGCGTTCGTGAGGAGACTGAGAAATCCTTCGCTGATAGGAGAACCGAGCTGGCGAACCAGCAAAAGGCGTTGACCGACCGTGAGGCCACCATCAGTCATCAGTTTGACGGGCTGGTCCGGGAGGAGCAGAAACTTCGCGAAAAATCCCTGGAGTGGCAGAAAAAATTTGAACATCTGGAAGCGGAACGCCGCGAGGTTGAAGCAATGGTTCAAAAGCGCCGCCAGGAACTCGAGCAGGTCGCCCAGCTTTCGATTGACGAAGCCCGCGCTGCAGTGTTGAAAACCGCAGATGAGGAGGCTTCCCGCGAGGCCGCCAGCCTGAGTCATCGGATTCTCGAGGATGCGAAGGCAAACGCGGAGGAAAAAGCCAGGAAGGTGATCAGTGTCGCTATTCAACGATACGCGGGAGAGCACACATTTGAATCAACCACTTCCACGGTGTCGCTTAACGGGGACGACATCAAGGGGCGGATCATCGGACGGGAAGGGCGGAACATTCGCGCATTTGAAGCCGCCACGGGTGTGACCGTTTTGATTGATGACACGCCGAATGCGGTGGTGCTTTCAGGTTTTGATCCGGTTCGACGTGAGATCGCCCGCGAGTCAATGGAGCGGTTGGTCCTGGACGGTCGGATTCACCCGACGAGGATTGAGGAAGTGGTGGCCAAGGTGTCGGCCGAGATGGAGGAAACGATTCTAAAAGCCGGTGAAGGTGCCGTGATGCGCACCGGGCTTCCTCCCATGCATCCCGAAATCGTCAAGCTGCTGGGGCGGCTGCGGTTTCGCCACAGTTATTCCCAGAACATTCTCGATCACTCAGTCGAAGTCGCTCATCTCACCGGAATCATGGCGGCTGAGCTTGGGATCGACTGTCAGTTGGCCAAACGCGCCGGACTGCTTCACGACATTGGGAAGGCCGTCAATCACGAGGTGGAAGGTTCCCACGCCATCATCGGTGGTGATCTGGTCAAACGATACGGCGAATGCGATGTCGTTGTGAATGGCGTGGCGTCGCACCATGAAGAAGTGCCGCCGGTCGGACCGATGGGTATTCTAGTGAGTGCCGCTGATGCGATCAGTGCCGCCCGCCCAGGTGCCCGTTCGGAGACGATGACCACCTATTTGAAGCGGGTGGAGGATCTGGAGAATATAGCCCTTTCCTTTGATGGCGTGGACAAGGCTTACGCGGTTCAGGCCGGGCGGGAATTGCGCGTCCTCGTGAAACCGGACGAGGTGGATGACGAGCAGGCGAATGCGCTAGTCCGCTCCATTTCCCGGCAGATTGAGAGCGATCTGCAGTACCCGGGGCAGATCCGGGTGATCGTCGTCAGGGAGATTCGCTCGATCGAATACGCCAAATAGAAAAGCCGCGCTGTTGAGCGCGGCTTTCATATTAGAGTGTCAGAGAGCCCAGCGGACGGATTACCGCCCTTCATTCAGGCCCGATGGCAGGCCGCCCTGCCAGCCCTGTGTGTCGTTCCAAGGGCGTTCCGAAACATTCTCCCCATCGTGATTAGTGGCGCATCCAACGGCCAGCAGCACGCAGGCGACAAACAGCAGCATCATGGCTGAGAGAGGGTTGAATCGGAATGATTTCACAAAATTGGAATTCTTGGGGTTAGTAGAGAACCGTGTCGCCTTCCATAATGTCCTCGAGCTTCCAGCCTGGCAGGACGTTGGCGATGGAGCGGTCATCCTCGACGTTGACGATCTTCACCTTGGCGAGCAGTGCGCCGTTACGGCTGACCAGCATCTGTCCGTGCAGTAGCATCCCGTCGTTCTTGCCGAGGTCAATCACGACGAAGTCCCATTTTGGATCAACGACAGTGATCTTGCCTTTCAAACCAGCAGGAAGAATCACCGGAACACCTTCTTCACCGACGAGTTCCTGTATCCGGCCCTTGAGCCCTTCAATATTCCGATCTCTGTCTACGATGGTCGCGTTGAGCATCACAATGTTTTGCAAAGAATTCTTGAGGCGGGCGATGACTTCCTTGATTTCATCCGGGTTGAGACCGGTCAACTCGTAGGCGGTCAGTTTCGCCTGTGCCTGATCTCGTTCGCCCCGGGCGCGCAGCAGGTCGGCCTTGGTGCGGTTCAAGTCGATATTCAGCTGGGCGATCTGCGCGTTCTTTGAAGCGATCTCTTCTTGAGCGGCAGCAAGTTCAAGAGCTTTTTGTTCAAGAAGCTGCTTGGTCTCGTTGAGTTCCTTTTCCAGACCGTTGGCACGGGCCAGTTCTCTCTGCCAGTTGTCATAGAATCGGTCGCGATCACCGATCGTCTCCTCGATCTTCTTCTTGACCTGCATTTGGCCGAAAACAATGGCGCCGATGCCGGCCAAGATGACAACAATTAGGCTGATACGGTTAAGCATTTCTTAGTTCGTACGGGTTAAAGATGGGCAGAAACTAAACAGTCGGTAAGGACGTGTCAATGCGGGGTTTTCCCCGGCGACGTAATTGGAGGCGAAGATTGTTACTGAGTAGCGACGCGGAGCAGGCGTGACGGATTTTATGACTTGGTGAAATTTTCAACTTCGGTGGGTGCAGGTCCTCGGATGCAGGCCTAGCTCGACTGTCGATGACATGATTATGCTTTGGATCGCGAGTAGCCCGGATGTTGCGCGTTGCTGAGTGACGAAACCGGCGGCAGATATTCGGCGACCAATGTTGCTGGCCGCGTCTTCCAGGCTATCGAAGGAGGTCGTGGTAGAAGAGTATTTTGAACTGTCGCTGGCGCAACGACGTGATGGCCACTTCAGTGTCTTCGATGCTCAGGGCGAGCGCCGATCGGCCCTGTGGCTGTGTGATGAATGAGTAGATATAGTGGATGTTTACCTCCGCCTCCAGCAGCGCAGACAACACTCCTTTCAATTTGGTTTCCGAATCAATCTCAACAACCAGTATTTCGCTTTCAGTGAACGGGAAGTGATTCTCCGTCAACAATTCGCGCGCGTGATCGGCGTCGTCCACGATCATTCTGAGAATGGCGGCATCGGTCGTGTCGAGAGCCGTCAACGCCAGAACATGGACGTTTTGCTCATTGAAGAGCTCGATGACATCGTGCAACCGGCCCATCCGGTTCTCGGTGAACACCGAGAACTGAATCACTGGTTCGTTGCGATGGCGGTTGACTGCGACTTCCGGCATGCGCGCATCATCGAATATCCGCGGTGATTTGCACGACATAAATGGATCACGAATTAGCTGCGGCGGATGTCGCCGCCACGTCGAAAACCGTTGCTGCGCGAGCCCGTGGTGGCGACATCGACCGGGTTAGACGTCGATGATTGGACCTTTTCCGGGGGGCGGGTTTTCCTTGGGCGGGGAAGTTGGAGCGGGTTGTTTCTCCCCGTTATTCACGTGTGCGGCCACGCGTCGATTGCCGCCGCCGAAAACGAGGTTCAGAAACCCGCCGAACACACTGATGATCAACGCGCCGAAAAATGCCGACCAGAAGCCATCCACGTGAAACGGGCCGACCAATGTTCCGGCCAGCAACAACAGGATCGCGTTGATGACGAGAGTGAACAGTCCGAGGGTGACGATCTGGATCGGAAGCGTGAGAATGATCAGGGCCGGTCTCAGGAACGCGTTGAAAATTCCGAGCAACAGCGCGGTGATGACAATCGCGGGCCAGACGTCGGACCGGATGCCGGGCACGATCCGCGTCGCCGCCAGAACCGCGACCGATGTAAAGATCCAGCGCTTGAAAAAACCATTGTTGTCGTTGCCTGCCATCGCGGGGTCAATTTAGCGTGATTGATCGCGTCTCGCAAAGATGCTTTTATCGGGACCCGTCCAAGTGAACCGTCGGTGTGGCGTGGCTGTGGCCGACGGGATCATTTATCCTGATGTCACGTTTTGCGCCGGGTTGAACCCACAGCCACTCCGAATCCGTCTCTGCGGCAACGCGAGCGTCGTTCAAACACGCGGGGACGAGCGCGAATCCGCCAGCTGCCAATTCGAGTTTCGTGCCTTCCCAGATGATTTGCATCCGTCCGGACAACGAGGCGACGACTTGAAGTTCGCGCCCGTGAAGCGGAGTCGTGTTCCCGGCCGACGTCCTGACGGCGGCAACCTTGAATAATGGATTATGGACCAACCTTCGCAACGCGCCGAACTCAGCAGTCTCGAACCGCGTGGTGATCAGCGAGGGTTCGAAGTCATCAAAATCAATCGAGCGCATCGAGTTTTCGACGTGCAGGTCGCGCGGTTTTCCGTCGAGACCCACACGGTTCCAGTCGAACACGCGGTAGGTGGTGTCGGAATTTTCCTGGATCTCAAAAATCACGCTGCCCGCCCCGAGCGCGTGAACCCGGCCACTGCGAAGAAACATGCAGTCGCCGGGTTTCACTTCAATGCGATGAAAACAATCAGCGACGGTGCCGTCGGCGGTCTGGCGTTCGAACTCGGCGCGGGTGACTCCGTTTCGTAAGCCGACGAAAATGTCCGCACCCGGTTCCGCCGCGGCGACATACCACATCTCGGTCTTCGGTTCGCCGCCCAATTCGGCGGCGATCTCGGCGGGAGGATGAACCTGCAATGACAGCTTGTCCTGTGCGTCGAGAATCTTGATCAGCCAGGGAAATCGTGGGACTGCGCTTCCCTCCCTTCCCACGGTTTCGCCGAACAGCTCTTTTGCGTGATGTTCGACCAGCCAGTGCAGATCCTTCCCGGCGAGCGCACCGTTGGTGATGACGCTCACATCACCCGGCCGGTCGGAGATTTCCCACGATTCACCGATCGGAACTTCGGCCGGGAGCGGCTTGTCGTAAAGCTCCGCGATCCGACGGCCGCCCCAGACGCGTTCCTTGAAGATCGGCTTGAAGGTGATGGGATAAAGCATCGTTTGAATCAAGGTCAGTTCAATGACAATTCTGCGTCCATGACATGAAATTGTCGGATCATTTGCCCTGGTTGAAAAAGACAAATGTCCCGCTCTTGCCGGCCATGACCAGATCCTTCCAGCCGTTCTTGTCGAGGTCGGCGACGTGGATGAACAGGCCGGTGCCGGCGTCATTCGTGTCGATCGTGTGGCGGGTGAATTTCAATGCCTTTTGATCCCACGTGTAATAATAAATCGCGGCGGGATCGGCGGCCCCAGGATCTTTTCCCGAATGCGCGCGGATGCGTTTGCCGGTGATGAGATCTGGTCGGCCATCGTTGTCGATGTCTTCCCAAACCAGCACATGCGCCTGCGACCAGGACTTGTCGATGACGTGTTCGCGCCACTGCGTTTTGCCGTCCTTGGGCGGGAGTTGTTCCATCCAAAACAAACCGTAATTGTGACCGCTGCCCCAGATCAGATCGTTCCTCCCGTCACCGTTCAAATCCGTAATGATCATCGGGCAGCTGGCCTGTTCGTAAAGCCAGTCCTCGTGAAGCGTCCACGGCTCCTCTGAGGCATCGCCTGCGGGGCGTTCATACCAGCCGGAACGAAACGCGATGTCTTCGAGACCGTCGCCGTTGATGTCTCCGTAGCCGATGCCATGACCGTTCGCACTGCCGATGGTCAACCGGTTGAACGTCGGGCCTTCGGCGTTTGTGGCCAGTTGCCAGATCAGCATCGGATTGCCCGCGTTCCAGCTGTCCACGGAAAGCTCGGGGGTGGGATCGCCGACGAGATCGCGGAGGAAGGTGATCTCGTTTTCCTGCGCGGTGATTTGCAGCAGTTTTTTGGGCCAGAGCTTGCCGTAGGCGATGCCCTGTTTCCCCGGGTTCCTGTACCAATAAACCTCCTTGCCCATGTAGGAACCGGCGATGAGATCCACCCAGCCGTCGCCATCTACGTCGTGGGCGTGCTCGCCGTTGTTCTCCAAATAGTCTTCGCCGAACTCGGCGACCTCGCGCAGCGAACGGGGCAGGTAGTCCGGGCCGAGATAGAGGTTTCGACCGGCGGAGATGTCGAGAATGCCGTCGTTGTTGAAGTCGGCGACGGCGCAGGCCTCGTTCGGGTCCTGAAACAATTGTCGCTTGTTCCAACTCAATTCCGCCTCGGCCAGAGAAGCGCAAAAAAGCGAGATGAAGACGATGGTGAACAGCGTGGATTTCATGGAGCTTGTTTAGCGGATCCTGTTTCGTTCGTAAATGTCTTGTACCGAGAATCTGGATGCCGCGATCTGTAGGCAAGAAGACTTCCCAAAGTGAGAGTCTTGCGATTCAATCGGGCGAGGAATTGACTATGGCCATTGACGAAAACATTGCCGCCTGGATTGAAAACGAGGAAGGAGAGCGCTTCGAAGTCGACGGTCCGTTTTCCGTGGGCCGGTCCTCCGGGTGCGATCTGACGCTGGCCGACAATAAGATTTCGCGTAAACACGCGACGATCCAGAAGCTCGGTGAACTCGAGTACTGGATTTCAGATCTGGGCAGCGCCAACGGCACGTTTGTGAACCAGAACCGCATCACCCAACCCCTGCGTTTGCACAGCTGCGACGAAATCAGAGTCGGCGCATTCCTGCTGAAATTCATGTGCCCGATGGATCCAGGCGGCCAGACCTCCACTCAGTTGACCACGCAGCAGACGCTCATCGATTTGAAGCGCGAGCACCGGTGGCTGCTGGTGGCGGACATCGAGAATTCCACCATGCTCGCCTCCAGTCTCGACCCCACCATCTACCGGAACTACGTCGATGAATGGTTCAAGAAAAGCCGTGATCTGATCATCAAACAGCGTGGGGCCATCAATAAGTTCCTCGGCGACGGGTTTCTCGCGTGCTGGCCGGACATTGAGCAGAATACGACGAATATCGCTGAAACACTGGGTCAGTTTCGCGCGATGAGGGATCAGCTATCGTTCCGGTTCCGAGTCGTGCTCCATTACGGAGAAGTGCTCGTCGGCGGGGTGGGTTCCGCCGGCGAGGAGAGCCTGTCCGGTTCGGAAGTGAATTTTGTTTTTCGGATGGAAAAAGTGGCGGGCATCAACGGCCTGTCCATCCTCCTGAGCCAGGGTGCCGCAGACAAATTGAACGATCCGACACTCCAACCCGCCGGCAAACATACAGTTCCTGGCTACCAGGGAGAATTCAGTTTTCATACCCTTCCGTGATCAGTTTAGCAGGCCAAAGCCGGCCGGAGTGTCTTCGATGAACACGAGGGTTTTCCGCGCTAAGCGACGTTCCGCCAACAAAGGAATTGATCAATTGGTTTTTTACGGATAAGCCTCGCCGACCAAAATGAATTGGAAGCGATTCTCCCTCATTTCCGGCGGCGTGGCGTGGATTGGCATCCTGTTGCTGTTGCTGTTCGCCACAATTGCTTTTGGAGCGGTTCGTGGGCTGGAGTTCTCATGGGTTCAGATCGGGACGTTGGCGTGTTTCTTCATCTGGCTTGTCGGGCTTCTCGTCGACCGAGGACAGGGTCTGGTCTGGCCGGGCTGGTTCTGGTTTTTATCCGCGTTCATGGTGTACGCGGTCTATCGATGGCAGGTCTCCGAGGTCGAGTACGACGCCAGGACCTCAATCCTGCGGGGTGGGGTCTATTTCCTCCTGATGCTGGTGGGGCTAGGGACGATCCGAGGTTCGAAACGGTGTCATTACACTTTTTTTGCCCTTCTAGGCATTGGCGCGATCGAAGCCTCGTTTGGAATCTATCAGATGGTGCAGCATTCTGACAGGGTTCTGCATTTGTTGAAGCCGGCGCAGTACCTCGGCCGAGCCACCGGAACCTTCGCAAACCCGAACCATTTTGGCGGTTACCTCGCGGTGATCGCCCCTCTGGCGGTGGCTTACCTGCTGATCGTCCCCAAGCAGTACGTTGCCAAAATCTTTGTCACATACATCACGGTGATGATCTGCGTGGGCGTGGCGGGCAGTTTTTCCCGGGGTGCGCTGGCGGCCTTGTTCGTCGGTGTAACTGTATTGGGGGTTCTGCTTGTTTGCCGCAAAATGTACCGTGTGAAGGGACTCGTTCTTCTCTCGCTGCTGGCGGTGGTATGTGTCATCGCTGTGGGCTGGTTGCAGCGGGGGATGCAGTCGCAAGGACGCAAGAATAATACAGATGTGCGATTGGCGATACTGTGGCCGGCCGCGAAACTGATGGCTGAAGACCACATTGTGACAGGTGTCGGACCGAATCATTTTCAGCATCGGTTCAGACAGTATCGACCCGAAACGTTTACCGCGTCCCATCGGTTTCCCCGCCGGGTTCACAATGATTATCTCGACGGATTGGTGGAGTGGGGAGCGGTGGGGATGTTGTTATTGGGAGTGGCTTTCCTTTGGTTCGTCATCGTCGCAGCCAAACCGATTTTCAAGACACCGGAGGATTCTAGGAGGGTAAAAAGGGGCATGCTGTTGCAGGCTTTATCGTACGGTGGAATATCTTCGCTCGTGGTTGTCGTTGTTCATTCCTTTGTGGACTTCTCGTTGCACATTCCGGCGTACGCCATTTTGGTATTGATGATGATGTCCCTTGTTTACGGAGCCGGTTGTCCGGGCGAGGACGAAAGATCTGAGTCCGCCATGTCGAAGGGGGGGGGGGCTTTTTGTGGTGTCGGTATCATTTCCATCCTGATGGTTGCTCCGGTTGTCGCTCGCGAGGCGAAGTTCCAGCATCAATACAAGAAAGCGTGGGCCGGGCGCGGAGATTTTGACCAGCGGATCAGCGGCTTGTCCCTCGCCCATGAAATCGAACATGGTTCCCACAAAGTTTGCTACGAGATCGGCGAGTTTTACCGCCGCCGAAGTTTTGAAGGATTGGACGGCTACGAGGCGGATGCGCGGGAGTCGATCAAGTGGATGTCAAAAGCCTACGCGCTGAACCCCCTGCAGCCGCATTACGCTATCGCCATCGGCATGTGTCTCGATTGGCTTGGTGAGCATGACGAGTCCGAACCGTATTTTCTGGATGCAATCGAACTGGATCCCAACAATCATCGAGTTCGTGCGCACATGGCAAAACATTACTATGAAGCCGGCGAATTCGAGAAAGCGCAGGAATGGAACGAGAAGTCGCTGCGTTTGGTTTGGGACGGGAACCAGATGGCTCTGACGTATCGATGGGCGATCAGACGTGCATTGCTTGAGAAAGCCAAATCAGGTAAATAGCTGGCTTTCAATGGCATCCTCGCTGAGCGGCAACTTAACAAAATGATTCATCCAACAGCAGAAGTTCATTCTACGTCAATAGGTGACGGGACGCGAATCTGGCAGTTCTGCGTCGTTCTCCAGGACGCTGTCATTGGGCAGGATTGCAACATCTGCTCCCAGTGTCTGGTGGAAAACGACGTGATCATCGGTGACCGAGTAACGGTGAAATCCGGCGTTCAGATTTGGGACGGAGTTCGGCTGATGGATGACGTATTTATCGGTCCGAATGCAACGTTCACCAATGACTTGTTTCCCCGGTCAAAGGTGTATCCGGAGGCATTTCTGAAAACGACTGTTGCGAACGGTGCTAGTATCGGTGCGAACGCTACGATTCTCGCCGGTGTGACGATCGGTGAGTATGCCATGATTGGCGCAGGAAGCGTGGTAACAAAGGATGTTCCAGCGGGCGAACTTTGGGTGGGGAATCCGGCGCGGTATGTCCGCAGTCTTGACAAGATGAAAAAATAAACAGAATACGAATTCATGCACGTCGACAAATGCAAACTCGTTGATCTTCCCAAGATCTCCGATCCTCGCGGCAACCTCACCTTTATCGAAGGACAAAATCATGTTCCATTCGACATCAAACGTGTCTACTACTTGTACGACGTACCGGGAGGCGCCGAGCGCGGCGGCCATGCGCATCGCGGTTTGCATCAACTGCTGATTGCCATGTCCGGAAGTTTCGACATCGTGCTGGATGACGGGAGGAACAAGCGGCGTATCCATCTCAACAGGTCTTATTTCGGCCTGTACATCTGCCCGATGATCTGGCGGGAGATGGACAACTTCTCTTCTGGAGCGGTCTGCATGGTTCTGGCCTCCAATCGCTATGACGAGGCGGACTACTACCGCAACTACGACGAATATCTGAAGGATGTCTCCGCGCTCCATGAACGTGCCGTTTCTTGATATTGTAAAGGGCTACCAGGAGCTTAAGCCGGAGTTCGATGAGGCTTATCACCGCGTTATGGATTCTGGTTGGTTCCTTCTGGGGACCGAGCTTGAAGCATTCGAAAAAGAGTTTGCGAGCTATTGCGGTGTCCCTTTTTGTATCGGTGTTGGAAATGGTCTCGATGCGCTACAACTCGTTCTTCGTGCCATGGATATCGGGCCGGGCGACGAGGTGATTGTTCCCGCACACACGTTCATCGCGACCTGGCTCGCAGTTTCCAATGTTGGCGCTACCCCGGTCCCGGTCGAGCCGGATTCGAGAACGTATAATATTGATCTCGATCGTATCGCTTCGGCGATTTCTTCGCGTACCCGGGCCATCATCCCTGTGCACTTATATGGGCAATCTTCTGATATGGATGCGATCATCGAGATTGCAGATAAGCACGACATTAAGGTCGTTGAAGATGCAGCTCAAGCGCATGGGGCCGGTTATAAGGGAAGAAAAGCCGGAGGGTTGGGGTATGCTGCAGGATTTAGTTTCTATCCGGGCAAGAATTTGGGTGCTTTTGGGGATGCCGGTGCGATTACCACCAGTGATCCCGATCTTGCAGAACGAGTGCGGACACTGCGCAACTACGGATCTAAAGTGAAATATGAATACGAAGTCCAGGGGGTGAACTCCCGGCTTGATGAACTCCAAGCGGCATTTCTCCGCGTTAAATTGCGTTATTTGGACCAATGGAATGGCCGACGTCGTGAAATCGCGAAAACGTATCTGAGTGCCTTGCGACAAATAATTGATAACAATGAATCAGAAATTGAAATTCCTTGTGTTCCTTCTTGGGCGGAGCCGACGTGGCACCTTTTTGTGATTCGCCATATCCGGAGAAGTGCTTTTCAGAACAAGCTCAGGGAACTTGGTGTCGGCACTTTGATTCATTATCCCGTCCCGGCACATCTCTCTTCAGCGTATGCGTGTCTTAAAATGTCCCCGGGCTCCTTCCCTATCACCGAAGCGCTTTCGGAAACCGTCATAAGTTTGCCTATTGGTCCCCATCAAACTCAGGATCAGACGCAAGCTGTGATCAGTGCGATCCAATGCCGCTAGAACTGCGAAAATCATCTCTTTTCAATAGATTGCCATTTTGCAACAATCACTTCCCGCGCCCCGTTAAGTTAGTAAATGACAAGTCGCCTCAAAAAATTCGGCGGAAGCTTGGTGCGACAATTACTCGCGCCACTAATTGATCGCTTGGACAGGCAGAACGCGAAATTTTTGACGTTGTCTGAAGAAATTTTTCGAACTCGATCGTTGTTAAAAAAACAGAGTGGACAGCCAATCCATGTCGTCTTCGTGTGTCACAACCCGAGCCTGTGGGGAAAGTTAAAACCTGTCTACACCGCGTTGTCAGAGGATCCAGTATTTAATGTTTCCATTGTGGCAGTTCCCTACCGCCATGGCACTTCCGGGCACAATGATTTTATCGATGGGGGAGCGTTTTCATTTCTTGAAAGCGAAGGGGTTTCACCAATTAAAGGTTTCGACCTGACAACTCAGGAATGGTTGGATTTGAAGGGTCTGGATCCAGATTATATTTTCTTTCAAACACCTTACGATTCACAGTTTCCATATTCGTACACCTCAGAACATGTTTCGCTGTTTGCAAAGATTTGCTACGTCCCTTATTTTGGTTTTCTTTTATATAAGGGCGAAGTGGATGAAATCACTCATCCTCGGAATTTCTTTAGAAATATTTCGTTCGCCTTCATGCCGCACAAGGCGGAGCAGCGGGATTTGATGTCAAAGTTTCCGCACGAATTATCGGAGAAGCGGGTTGTCGTGGTGGGGGCTCCGATGATGGACTACACCCTAAATACCGTGATTCCGAATGGTGCCGCTTGGAATATTGGCCTCGGCGCAGGTGTCAAACGGGTGTTATGGACGCCGCGTTGGAGGACGTCCGAGAGAAATTGCCATTTCTTCGATTACAAAGATTATTTTTTTGATCTGGTGGAAAAACGGGAGGATATAGATTTTCTCTTTCGCCCCCACCCCCTGTGCCTACAGAATTTCTTGGCAACCGGTGAAATAAACCAGAAACAACTCGATGAAATGGAGGCCAGACTCTCAAAGACCCCAAATGCAGGGATTGATCGGTCTGGTGAATATCAGGACACCTTTTTATCCAGCGATATTTTGGTCTCAGACATGTCTTCGATGCTGGGGGAGTATTTCATGACCGGGAAGCCGATCGTGTACACCCATCGCGTCAATTGCTTTAATGAATTTGGAGCCAAGTTGGCGACAGGTTTTTATTGGGTAAGTGATCAAAAAGAATTGAATCAGATATTGTGCATGTTGCTGCGGGGTGAAGATCCTTTGAGTGAAATAAGGCAGTCGTTAATAAAGGACATGTTTTGCAATCCACCTGGGGGTGCCTCTGAACAGATTCAGAGTTTTCTTAAGTCAGACTTTTGGAAGCCAACCATTCAATGAGTAGAAACCGCTTGATTAAATTTTATGAAAAACAACGACCGCGTGAACGATAAGAGTTATTGGGAAAACTTTTACTCAAAACAAAAACATCCTTTTGATCCCACCTTGTTCGCGCAATATGTGTCAGATAAATATATTAGGCCGGGCCACTCATTAGTTGAACTCGGATGCGGAAATGGTAGGGACGCAGTTTATTTTGCGAAACAGGGAGTTCAGGTTGTTGCGATCGACCAGTGTGAACATGAAATTCAATTCTTGTCCCAAAATCATTCCCTCGATCATCTGACATTCCTTGAGGGTGATTTTACGGCGCTGGATGGCGAACTTAGGTTCACTCATGTTTATAGTCGTTTTACGATGCACTCGGTCTCAAGATCCCAACAGGACGAGGTCGTGTCATGGATCTGTAAGGCATTGGAAGTGGGAGGTTGTTTTTTTCTCGAAGTTCGAGGGAAAGGGAATGAGCTGTATGGCAAGGGGGAAAGAGTTCCAGGCGAACTTGACGCGTTTATCTATGATGGCCATTACAGGAGATTTCTTGACCTGACGGAGACGTTGATGAACTTGCGGTCAGCAGGCCTGGAAGTGATTGAGTCAACGGAGGAAAAAGGGTTTTCCCCCTTCGGCGGGATTGACGAGACTTTCGTGAGAATTGTTGCTAGAAAAACCGGTCTGTAATTCGCCAAAACACGACAAAAATGTCATGGAGTATGGGTGAGCACCTTCTGATTCTCCTTTGTTCGAAAATGCAACGTCGTATCTATTATTTCGTGCGATCCAATGAATGCCGTTGTTCGACGTTGTCTTGATTCAAGAGACGATTCATGTTTATCACTAATGGGCACATCTATTAACTTAGTTGCTTTGAAGATCCCGCCGTTTCTGAGTCCGTGACCTCAAAGGGAAGAATCAATACACTACAAGGCATGAGGGGGAGGGACTGGTGGAGGGAGCCCGAAGGGCGACCGGAACCAGTCCCTCCCCCTGGCGTTCGCAAAATGAAACGGACAACATGAGCAGGAGCAAACCATCCAAAGGAACCGATCCCAAGAAACGACGGTTTCTGAGCGCCGAGAAAAAGTTTCAGATCTATCTGGAAGCCCAGAACAGTG